>Ga0209061_1000690_pt1 | contig 74623 bp, 66 predicted proteins | sample Coa_R1_10_FD_187157 | JGI IMG/M metagenome (GOLD analysis project Ga0209061, IMG submission 187157) | Surface soil microbial communities from Centralia Pennsylvania, which are recovering from an underground coalmine fire - Coalmine... | ecosystem: Environmental > Terrestrial > Soil >... | reverse complement strand
TCCCGCAATCTGGACGCGCCGCTGCACGCTGCTCCTGACAGATGAGTTCTGCGTCCCTCTGGCAGAAGCTTCGTCTACCCAGACAGAACCCCAGTGCTTGCTCTTTCCAGCAAGCGTGGAAAGGATATAGAGAACGATGTCACCCCAGAACTCTCCCGTCGCTCCTGCGGCTCCCTACTGAGCGAAGTTGATAGTGTTGTGCAAACTGCTGTGCTGAGAGGTTGGGAAGCAGCCTCTCGTTCTTACATACGAGGTCCGAAAAATTCGAAACGGTAGATCCCACCTGGACAGGTGATCTCATGGTAGTAGCAGAACTGTGGGACGATGGTTTTGACCTGGCTTCCATTGCCCACCTCTCGCGGGGGCAGGGTCTGAAATCCCTGGACTGCCTCAGTGCTTGTCGCATACTCGTAAATCTGCCCATCGCTGGCAATCACCGTGTAGTGGGTGGTATAGGGAAACTGAACACAGGGAGCAAAGAAAGTGATGGCGCTATGGTCGCCGCCTTCGAGCAGCATGGCCGTGTCAGAAGGGAACCAGGCTTTCCAAACGGTATTGGAAAACGTTCCTCGTTGCGGGTCAAGATAGCACACGGCGTAGCCGGTTCCCGAGACTGCCCCTGGTTGCTCTTTCGCGTTCCCAAAGACGATGACGCGCATATTTTTATTCAGGCCCCACGGCTCTTCGGCCCCCTTTGGATGCTCCCACGAGTGCTCTCCATAGAGCAGGATGGGTATGCCGTGGCGAGAGGTCGCAGAGGCTTCTTCTGGCGAGACCTCCCGCCATGTGGGGAGTGGAACGTAGAAGTTCGTACTCTTCTTCAAGGGCAGCCTCTCCGTCAATTTTGATTTCGTGGACTGCGTGGAGAGAGGCACGTCGAAGCTGATGAGTTGCTTCATCGCGCGCGTGAGGTCGGGGACCGAAAGTTCCCTTCCACTGCGCAGATGTGCATGATAGGTTCGTTCAAGCAGCCATGTTTCACTCAATGGCTCTGTACAGGCAGCGATCATGGTCATCGGGGCTCTCCTTTCATGGCGTGTTCGTGAAGAGATGTCCCATTGAGTGGCTCAGAGACGGGCACGCTTGTGTGCGGCTGCATCTTCTGGATCAGTGGCACGATCAGGTCCATCGGCAGCGGGAAGATAATCGTCGAGTTCTTCTCCACCGCGATCTCGGTCAGCGTTTGCAGGTAGCGCAGTTGCAGGGTAGCAGGCTGGGAGCCGATGATGGCGGCCGCCTGCGCAAGCTGGGCCGAAGCTTGCAACTCCCCCTGGGCATGGATCACTTTCGCTCGCTTCTCCCGCTCGGCTTCCGCCTGTTTGGCCATGGCGCGCTGCATCGTGGCAGGCAACTCTACATCCTTGATCTCAACCGCCGTTACTTTCACGCCCCAGCGCTCCGTCTGTTCGTCGATGATGGCTTGCAGATCGCGATTGATCTTCTTGCGTTCGGCCAGCAGTTCATCCAGTTCTGATTGCCCCAGCACGTTGCGCAGGGTCGTTTGCCCGATCTGGGTGGTCGCCTGGTTGAAGTTGACCACATTGACCACTGCGGCCACCGCATCGACGACGTAGAAGTAGAGGACGGCTGTCACCTTGATGGTGACATTATCGCGGGTGATCACCTCTTGCGGGGGCACCGTGAGCGTGACGATGCGCAAGTCCACTTTCCCCATGCGGGAGATGAACGGGGGCACCAGGAAGAGGCCAGGACCTTTCGCCCCGAGCAAGCGCCCCAGCACAAAGATCACGCCGCGCTCATATTGTTGCACGATGCGAATCGCCGAGAGCGCGAGGATGACAAGAATTAGCACGAGCGCGCCAATGACAACCAATACCAGTGGATTCATAGCAACCTCCTGATTGGTGAGGTGAAACTTTCTGGCGAAGCGAGCGAGCCAGGAATACGCGCCGGCAGCCAGGTCATGGGAGCCGTGGCGTGACTTTTCCCGCGTTTAGCTCCTGGAGGCGGAAGGCTGCGTCACGGACCCGAAGGCCGCACAGCAGGATCACAGCGAGCAGGGCCGGCAGGATGAACGGGAACATCGGAAGCAGAAATGAGAGCATGGTGTTGTCCTTTGTGGTTCTCTTCCAGACACATCTGTCTGGAAGAAGAGAGGGGGCATAGCGCCGGGAGAGCGAAGAAGACCATCGCGGAAATCACACTTCCAGGATGGAGAGGTGTCGCCTTCGTGCCAATACCTACCTGAGCCATGGCTGGAGAGACAGGACTCATAAGAAGATCTATGAGGCCCCTTAAGTATACACTATTTTTTAGAGAAATGCAACATTTATCAAAAAACTGGAGAAAGATGATGAAGTATTGTTGTGATGTGGAGGACAGGGCACTGAGGCAGTGAATCCGGGAAAGGCGGTTCAGTTGAAGAGGCCAGGCGCGGCGCGGAGCAAGAGAAACCCTTGACTTTTCTCTTCACATCTCCTATACTTGTGTCAGATGTCAGACATCAGTCATCTAACAAATCAAGGTAGTTGCTATGACAGATCTGATCAACCCGACGGAAGAACTCTCTTTACGTATTGGAGGTTTGCCGCTCCCCGACCTGGTGGCCGATACGCTGCGTAAGGCCATCATGAGCGGCAAACTGGTAGCCGGCCAGCGTCTCCCCGCTGAACCCCAGCTTGCCGAGCAACTGGGGGTGAGCCGTGCCACCCTGCGGCAGGCGCTCTCTCTGCTTACCCAGGAGGGCTTGCTGGTGCGGCAGCATGGACGCGGTACCTTTGTCTCCGCTCTTCCTAAGAGCGTCTTGCGCGGGAATCTGACCGAGTTGATGAGTACCACGCAGATGATCCGGGAGCAAGGCTATCAACCCGGGATAGCGGGATGTCGCGTCGAGATCACGACGGTAGAGCAATGGATTGCTGACCTGTTTGATCTACCGGGGAGCTCGCGCTTCCTTCATATCTCTCGCACGCGCCTCGCCAACAGTCATCCCGCCGTATATTCAGACGAATATTTACCGGCAAGCCTGCTCGGGCCTGATGTGCTGTCGCTGCAAGGGAGTACTGCGGACTGGTCTCTGTACGAGAGTTTGCATCAAGCCGGAGTAGAGATTGCGTTCGCCACCTGTAAAGTCATTCCTGCGCTTGCCAATGATGCGCTTGCCGCTCAGCTCAGCGTGGCCGTCGGGCACCCACTTCTGCTTTTGAAGCAGCTCCACTATACAGCTATGGGGCAACCCGTTCTGTATTGTGAGAACTATCACAATTGCGACTTCATTGAGTTCCAGACGGTACGCAAGAGTTGAACCCGAAGGGAGGCGGGCCGGATCGGGCAGGGATGGCTGAGAACAACCTCACGACCAGATTGTAGGTATTGCACTGAGCAAGAAAGGAGAAAGCGGTGAATTCCCCATTCCTTCAAACCTTCCTGGGCCAGGGACCACTTCATCCCATTATGCAAGGTCTGGCGCTTCTCGGGTTGGTCGTTGCCGTAGGCATCTGGATTATGGAATTTTCGGGTTGGACGATTTCGCGGCGCGGATTTGTACGCAATGGATTGAAATGGAACGCGACCACCATTGCCATCATTGCCGTTTGCGCTGCCCTTTACATTGCCGGACGCCCGCTCCAGATCCAGTTCATTCCGGGCATTGGCGGGTTAAACCCCAGTCTCTCCATTGCCCAATCGCTGGCAGTCGTCTTTGGCCTTCCCGGGGCGATTGGCGTTACGTTCTCCATGCCAATTGGCGATGCCATATCCGGCGCCCTGACGCTCGGATCGGTTGCTGGCTGCCTCTCCCATACCTTCATCACCTGGATTCCGTATAAATTCGCCACCGGCGCTGATCTAAGGAAGCCACTGAACCTGCTGACTTTTTATTTCTGGGGCATTATCGTCGCGCCGATCATTCACGCCATCGTCATTCCGGGCTGGCTCGACTTCACCCATGTCGTTCCTCCTGCCGTGGCCTGGGGCGGTGTCACCCTGGCAATTCTGACCAATCAGGGACTCCTCCCGGCCATCCTTTCTCCGATCTTCCTTGCCATCCTGTATCCCATCGCCACACGCAGGGGGCTGTACTGGAAGCAGCGCTATGGAGTTGACCAGGAGGGACAGGAGGAAGAGGAAGGTTACACTTCCGCCGCCTCACCCACCACCGAGCCGCCGACGGCCACCAGCTAGCAAGAGGAGGACGCTTGCATGAGCGATCCGGTTGTGCATATCGAAGGGTTGATCTTCCGCTATCCTGACCGTGATCCGGTTCTTTGCGACATCAACTTGCAGATCTCTCGCGGCGAGTTCGTGGGTATCACCGGACCATCCGGCGCGGGAAAGACGACGCTGTGCCTGTGTATGAAAGGGCTGATCCCCCATGTCATTGGGGGAACCATGCGCGGGCGTGTGACGGTTCAGGGAATGAATACGCGCAAGACGGAGCCAGCGGTGCTGGCCCAATCCGTGGCGATGGTTTTCCAGGATCCTGAAACTCAGATCGTCGGCCTCACAGTGGAGGAGGATCTTGCCTTTGGGCCGGAGAACCTGATGCGCCCCGCCGGCCAGATACGGGAGGCCATCCCCCGGGCACTGCATACGGTGGGCCTTACCGGCTACGAGCGGCGCGAGACCTACAGGCTCTCCGGCGGGCAAAAACAACGGGTCGCCATTGCCTCCGCGCTGATGATGGAGCCTGAGGTGCTGATCCTGGACGAGCCAACGTCCGAGCTTGATCCGCTGGGCAAGGATGAGGTGTTCGAGGTGGTGCGCCGGCTGCGCGAAGAACGTCAGGTGACAATCATTATGGTCGAACACGAAGTTGAGCAACTCGCAAGCGTCGCGGATCGCATTATTCAGATGGATCACGGGCGCATTGTCGCCGATGCGCCGCCGCGCGAGTTTTTTCATCAGGCCGCGCTCCTTCGTCGCACCGGGGGCGAGCGACTGCCGCAGGTCGCGGAATTGCTCCTGGCGTTAGAAGCCGAGGGATACGTGGAGCCAGATGACTTCACACCATACGAGGAGGAAGCGGTTGCGCTTGTAGACAGGCTCCTCCAGCGAAAGCGAGATTGATAGAATGGCGAAGCCTGAAGTGGTCATCGATGTCCATGAGGTCTCCTATACCTACGCGCCGGCGCTGCCCCTGGCCCTGGACCATGTTTCGCTCCAGATCCACAAGGGGGACTTTCTGGCCCTGCTGGGGCAAAATGGCGCGGGGAAGACGACGCTGGCGAAGACCTTCAACGGCCTGTTACGACCTGTTACGGGTAGCGTGACCGTCGGGGGACTGGACACGCGCAACGCCTCCATAGCGAGTCTGGCGGCACGCGTCGGCTACTGCTACCAGAACCCGGATCACCAGATTTTCAACCGGACCGTCTACATGGAAGCGGCCTTTGGCCCGCGCAACCTCAAGTTGCCGCCCGAGGAGGTGGCAACTCGCGTGGAGCACGCGCTCCGCCTGGTGGGCCTGGCGGACCAAAGGGATGCCTACCCGTTTTTGCTGGGCAAAGGCGAGCGGCAAAAGCTGGCCGTGGCGTCCGTACTGGCGATGGGTTCACCGATCCTGGTGGTCGATGAGCCGACCACCGGCCTCGATCTTCGCGGCATACGCAGCATTATGACGCTGCTCAAGCAGTGGAACGAGCATGAGGAGCGCACCATCGTGATTATCACCCATGACCTGCATATTGTGGCCGAGTATATCCCGCGTACTGTCGTGATGGCGCAGGGGAAAATCATTGCCGATGGCCCTACGCGCTCGATCCTCTCCGATGGCGCTGTGCTTGCCACGACTGGTCTCAAGCCGCCGCAGATTACTCGCGTGGCGCAGCGCCTCGGTCATCATGGCATTCCCCCTGACGTGATGACGGTTGATGAAATGCTTTCGCACCTGCGCACCGCGCTGGGCAGCGATACCAGAGCGCGCAGCGGCCAGCCAGGAAGGAGCATGTGATGCCTGTCGGGTATAGCATCTACGTTGAGAAGCCGTCGTATGTCCACCAGCGGATTGATCCGCGCACGAAGCTCTTTGCGCTCTGCACATCCTTTGTGCTGGCCCTGCTCTTTAACAATCCTGCCTATCTGGGCGTTCTGCTTGCCGGCGTGATCGCGATTGGACTGTGGGCCAGATTGCCGCTGAAAAGCTTTCGTGCCTATCTGCTCTTTGCGCTCTGGTTTCTCATTCTGGGCGTGGTGATCTGGCCCTTCTATATCTCTCAGGGAGCCGTGGTCCTGCGGCTGGGCAGCATGCAGTTCACCAGTGATGGGCTGCTGTTCGGGCTGGCGATGGGGCTGCGCGTGGCGCTGATGGTAACGGCTGCCGGGGTCTGGATGATGTCGACCTCGCCCCAGCACATCACGCTCGGATTGCTGCGCCTGGGGCTGCCATACAAAGCCGGGATGGCCCTGTCCTCCACCATTCGCTTTGTCCCTTTGATTAATGCGGAGCGAGCGACGATTATCGAAGCGCAGCGAGCGCGCGGACTGGATCTGAATCGCGGAAATCCGTTCCGGCGCGCGGTGCGCTATGTCGCGGTGATCGGGCCGATGCTGGTACGAACGCTGGACATGGCCCAATCGCTTGCCCTGGCGATGGAGGCGCGTGCCTTTGGCGCGCGTCCTGGTCGTACCATGATCACAGAGATCCGCCTGAGGCGGGTAGACTGGTATATTCTCATCGGCTGCGTGCTGCTCATCGCAGTCGCCGTCACCTTCCGGGTCCTGGGCATCGGCGTCCTGGTTCGTGGCTATCTCTAGAGCTATACAGAGGAGAAGGTTACATGCGCGTAGATCGCAATGTCGAACTCAAATGGGAGAATATGTATCGCGGCATCCATGCCCAGGTCGAATGGCTGCAACACGGACCAGCAGAGCTTTTTGCGCGGGCGCGTCGCACGCTCACCACTGTGCCATCGCGGATCTATCTCGTCGGGTGTGGAGACTCGCATTATGCCGGCCTGGCGACGCGCCTGGCATTTGAACGCTGGACAGGGATTCCAACGGAACCGCTGGAATCCCTGGAATTTTCGCGTTATGCCGTGGATTTTGCTCCCCCTGGCTCCTGGGTGGTGTGCGTCTCAAATTCTGGGCGCGTCGCCCGCACCGTAGAATGCGCCTTATTTGCCAGGCAGCGAGGTCTGTATCCCATCGCCATTACCTTCCATGCCGATAGCCCGCTGGCACAGGCCAGTAGTGCTACGCTGCCCTATAGCTATACCGATGTCGGCTTTGGCCCGGGCACGCTTTCGTATCTGGCGTCTCTTGTGTCCCTGTATGCTATCGCGCTGCGGGTGGCCGAACTGGCAGGCAAGCTGGAGGGCGCAGCGTGCGAGACCTGGCTGGAAACCATCCAGCGGCAATCGGCTGTCATCGCGGCAACGATTGCCGCCTGCCAGGACCAGGCCGCTGCGTTGGGACAGCAGTGCGATGTTCATACGCCGATCCACATCATCGGAGCCGGGCCAAACTATGGGACAGCCCTCTTCGGCATGGCGAAGATGATCGAAGCGGCGCGCGTCTCCGCCGTGGGGCAGGAGTTGGAGGAATGGGCGCATGAGCACTATTTCTGCACCGGAGAGGGCACGGTCACAATAGTCATTGCCCCTCCAGGCGCGAGCATCAGCCGGGCCAGAGAACAATTGCAGGCGGTGCGCGATATGCAGGGAACCGCTATTGCGCTATGCTCCCCTGATGACGCTCAAACACTGGCCCTGGCGGACTACGCCCTGCCTGTTCCCGGAGCGATAGATGAGATGATTACGCCCCTGGCCTACGGCGTCCCGTTAGAATTGTTCGCGTATCATTTCGCCAGCAGCAAAGGGCTAACCATGCTGGGCTTTGATGATAGCAAACGGATGGAAGTCAATTTTCGACAGATCTTTGGCAGCAAGATTGTTCCTGACGCGTAACACGGCGGTGATGATGGCTCGCTATCTACTCTTCGGTCATTTAACCATCGATGATACCGTCCTGCCGGATGGGCGTACTGCTATGGGGACGGTAGGGGGGAATGTCCTGTACGCAGCTATAGGAGCGCGTGTCTGGACCGACGACCTTGCCATCATTGCGCGGCCCGGCCAGGGATATCCGGCCAATCTGATTGAGGAACTGGCGGCCTGCGGCTATCGGGTCGATGGGCTTATTCCCTGTAAGGGCCGGCGTATCCGCCAGTGGCAGTTGTATGACGATGAAGGGGGACGCCATTACGTCCCCCTGGCGTCCTCTGGAAGTTATATCGAACTGGCCCCGCGCGTTGAAGATATCCCTTTCAGCGTTACTGATGGGGCCACCGGTTGCCACATTGCCCCTCTTCCCGTCGAGTACCAGGTTCCGCTCGTTCACTGGGCCAGGGAGAGGCGGCTGCGCGTGATGGTCGATCCGCACCACGAGAGCGTCAATGGGACCGCCCATCTGTGGCAGCGCATGTTACCAGCCGTTGATGTGTTCTCTCCCAGTCGGGAGGAGGCGACAGGTCTGCTGGGCGGCTGGGATGGACCGGAAGCGGCAGCGCGCCTGCTGGCGGATTGGGGAGCGGCCGTCGTCTGCCTGAAGCTGGGGGCCGATGGGGTGTTCGTGTACCGGGCTGCCGATCAAGCGAGCTGGTGTGTTCCCTCGCTGGTGGAGCGCCCGGTTGACGTTACTGGCTGCGGCGATGCCTTCTGTGGCGGCTTCCTGGTCGGCTGGTGTGAAACGGGCGACCTGCACACGGCGGCACGCTATGGCTCCGTCTCCGCCTCCTTTGTCGCCGAGGACTTCGGAGGGCGTCATGCCTTGCGGGTGGATCGCGGCGCGGCCTGGCGACGGCTGGCGATGTTACCGTAATCTGAGGTGAGTACGTAATGGCAACAACTGACTGGATGAAGCGGCATCCCCTGATCGGCGTGGTAGGGATTCCTGCGCTGCCGGGTGCCATCAATTATAGGGGCGCAACCCGCGAGGAACTCATCCAACGGGCGGTGGCTGACGCGCAAGCCTACGCCCAGGCTGGCTTTGATGCCCTGATGATTCAAAATGTCGGCGATTTACCCGTCGCGGCTCGCGTTGGACCGGAGACGGTGGCCTGGCTGAGCATGTTGGGCGCGGCCATTCGCTCGGCTATCGCTCTCCCCCTGGGAGTATGTGTGTTGAAAAATGATGGCTGTGCCGCCCTCGCTATCGCTCAGGCTATCGGCGCCGTCTTTGTGCGCGTCAAAGTCTGGGTGGGGGCGATGGTGGGCGCGGAAGGCATCGTGCAGGGTAGCGCGCGTTCGGTGCTGCGCTATCGCCGTCTCATCGGAGCCGAGGAGATCGCCATAGTCGCTGATGTCCATGACCGCACGGGAGTGCCACTTGCGGGAATGACGCTTGAAGAGGCGGCTCATGAAGCGGTCTGGTTCGGGAAGGCTGATGGGCTTGTGATTACGGGACGCAACGAAGCCGAAACGTTGGATTGGTTGCAACGGGTAGACAGGGTGATGCCCGACGTACCAATATGGGCCGGAGGCGGTGTTACTCCCACCAACATCAGCCGGTTCCTGGCCGTTGCGGATGGAGCCATTATCGCGACGGCGGCAAAGGTAGGCGGACAACTGCTTAACCCGGTCGATAGGCAGGCGGGTGAGGCGCTTACGCGAGCAGCAGGCAGGGAATGAATGCCTCATCTCCCCATCAACGCAAAAGTCGTCCCACTGTCCACCGGCACGGAAGGATAGAGCTTCCTTCCCCCATCATAGCCAGGCGGCCCCGCTACCTCGCCGCTCACCTCAACTGATCTGCCTGCATTTGTACAGCCAGCGCGTTGATCAGGCATCTCGTAGAGAACGCGCGTAGCGCGAGCAGGGTCGGAATATCATTCCTGATGACCAGAGCAGGCTGGTTCGCGGCTACAGTTGCAGGCTTTTTATATCCTCTGCGACAAAAGACAAATCGTTGTTGAATTGATGGCCGCCTTCGTCTCGTTCATTTACCGCTGCCTCCGGGAGGATTTGAGCGTAGAGCGCAAGATGGTCAAACGGCACGGTTGCATCGTCACGGCAGTGATACAGAAAGATCTTTCCGCCCCTTGAAAGCTTTGTGGCTCCGTCTTCTGGCAGCATCAGTTCCTCATAGCCGGAGTAGCGCCAGCCATTCCCACCCCAAAATGGGCACGCGAGAAGAAATATGCTAGCAATCGGTTTCTCTGCCCCATTTCGCTCATCCACTTTATGAGAATCGAGGCGCCGACCGACAACGTCACTGAGCTTCTTGATCGCCGTCTTGAGGCATAAATGCATCCAAGCAAGACTTGCGGAATCATGATACAATAAAGAGTATATAGACGAGTAACAGACGTAGCCAGAGTTCTTCACCTCCCCCTCTACGCGGCGCCTCCGGGGTCCTGTGCTTGCCTGGACGGGTGAGGAAGGGAACAATTCAGCACAGAAGGCGACAAGGAGGAGAGCACATGCCAGATTCACAACCTGTTTCCTCTCCCTCTGCATCTCTGCAAGAAATCATACGGGCAGAGCTCGAAGAGACCAGAAACGACTTTCTGGCTCTGCTTGCTTCTCTCTCGGAGACCGACTTGCAGCAGAAGAGCGTCATGTCCGCCTGGACGGTCAAAGAATTGCTGGTTCACATCGTTTTCTGGCTGCGGCAAACTCCTGGCGTCGTCAGGGTGGTGCGCACCGGCCGGGGCATCCGCACGATTCCCACATCCCTGTTCGACTGGCTCAATCTGTGGCTGACGCGCCTGGCAGCCTGGCGACAAACCCGCCAGTCCATTCTGGCTCGCTACGAACGAGCCTATCAAGCCACCCTGCGGCTAGTCGAAGGTATCGGAACGGAGGAATGGAACAAAGGGGCCTCCTTTGGGGGGCCATTCCACGGGGAATATCGAACCATCGAGATCATTATTCGCTCCCATCGCTCCCATCTCCAGCAGCACGCAGCGGAAATCCGCCAGAGCCTTTCCCGCCGGTGAAGAGCCATCTGGCTCTGGATGGAAGAGTAATGATGCAGGTCACAGGCATCCCGGGAGATTTAGTGACTGCTGCGCGGAAAGGCTTCGGGGCCATGTTCACCCGGTTCCTTGCGCCACTGATGAATGGAGGTACGTTCACTCAAATACCATAACGCGACCACGCTTGATAACGGTGCGGCGTGCGGGCAGATCAGAGATCACATCGCCGACCTGCTGCACTTCCAGCAGCAGCAGATCAGCCGGCGCACCTGTCGATAGCGTGCCCGTTCGGCCAAGTGCCTTCGCCGGGCGCGTGGTGATACTGTCAAGTAAATAGCCCTGCTCATCCCGGGCGCCCATCTGGGCAGCGTAGCCAAGCAAGTGCGCCATCAGCAAGAGATCAGGCTGGCCGAAAGGATTGAACATGTCTTTAATATTATCGGAGCCGCAGCAGACATCGACGCCGGCCGCGATCAGTTCCTTGACGCGCGTCAGGCCGCGTCTGATGGGCTGTCTATCCGCGCGCCCCTGCAAATAGAGGTTCGACGCTGGCAGCGTGACGACAGCGATGCGCGCGCGGGCCACCAGTTCAATGGTGCGCGCCGCCAGCGCATCATCTACCGCTGCCAGCGAGCAGCAGTGACCGGCGACCACGCGTCCTTCATAGCCTTCTTGCCGCGTGCGCTCGGCCAGGTAGTCCAGCGTAAAGTCTCGCGGCGATTCCGATTCGTCGATATGCAGATCAATGGCCTTCTGATAGCGCAGCGCCATGCGGAAAACCTCATCCACGAAAGCGCGCTGATCGTCCTCCACGACTGTTGCTCCACCCACCGCGTCGGCGCCTTCGATGAGCGCGGCCTCCAATAATTCGCGCCCACGCCGCCTCTCGGGGCCAACCAGGCGATGTGGGAGCGCGACGATCTGGATATCCAGCAGGTGGCGCAGGCGCTCACGCAGCTCTAGCAGAGCGTGCAGTCCCTTGAGTTCGATAAAGGGATCAACGTTGACATGGGTGCGCAGTGTGGTTGTGCCACAACGCAGCGCCCATAAAGCCGTCTCGTGCGCACGGGTGTAAATATCCTGTGAGGTGACTTGCAAGGAGAGTTCATGGTTGCGCTCAATGGCTTCGGCCAGCGTGCCGGAGCGATTGGGCAGCCGGTCTCGCGTCAGGGCTTTGTCCAGGTGAATATGTGATTCGACCAGGCCAGGCAGTACCACACGTCCAGCTACGTCGCATGTCTGAGTCGCCGGCTCGTCGAGATGTGGAGCAATTGCCGCGATGCGCTCGCCGGTAATAGCGATGTCTACCGGGGCCTCTAATATGGCGACACGCGCGTTCTTAAGTAGCAAATCATACATCGTTCTTTTATCCTTCTGGCGAGGAGGAAAGATGGGCGAGGATAATCTTGCGTATGCCGCGCCACTGACTCTGGCCCGCCGTTCTGGGAGCGCGCTTGCCCAGTCCGCGCCCCAGCATGGCTCTGACGCCCAGTTCTTGCGCAGCGGCGAAGTCGGTGCCCCCCGGCGCGCCGGCCATATCGAGGACAAAAACATCGGGCTGCATCTGTGAGAGAATCTCGCGTGTGAGCAGCAGCGCCGGTACGGTGTTGAAGACCATCGCGGCCCCGGCCACCCCTGCTCCCAGTTGCTCAAGCGGCAGCGAACGCGCGCCCAGTTCCCAGGCCCGCGCGCGCTGCACGGGATTGCGCGCCACCACGGTCACATGCGCTCCCATTGCCAGCAAGAGCCGCGTCATCGTAAAGCCGATGCGCCCGAAGCCAACCACCGTCGCCTGTGAGTCATGGATCGAGACTTCCGTATTCGCGATAGCCAGGCCCACCGCTCCCTCGGCGACGGTGGGCGCCCGCTGGATCATCAATTCGTCATCATCGCCGTACTCATGGATGTGAAAGCCACGTTCGCGCGCCAGGGCGTTGAGCGCCGGCGTACTGGTGCCGATGATGAGCAGTGCACCTGGCCGGACGTGGGCGAAAGCCGCGGCATCGGGATGCAGCGGCTGCGGCCACTCTGGCGCATAGAGCATTCCTTCGGGCGTAATCAGTGGCACCGGAGCCACGATAATATGCGCGCCGGCAGTAGCCTCGGCCAGCGAACTGCATTGCGGCTGTCCCATGATCGCCTCCGCGCCCGGGGGGCAGCCGCAGGCGCGCACCACGGCGCCATCGGCTATCAGACCTTTGAGCACTTCCAGTTCGCGCCCATCCCCGCCGATCACCGCTGCTGTGATGCCGCGCAGCGCCTGCATCTCTTCAGCTTGCATGTGTCTTTCCCTCCCCGGTACTAGTAAAGCGTGCCCACTGCCGCCGCATGATCCGCCGGCAGTCCCAGTCGCGCCAGCGTCCAGCCGCGTGCGCGGTAATCTACGCGATTCATACTTGATGTCAGCGTAATGAGCGCATCCATAACCGGTGTCGCCACACCGCAGGCGCGCGCGAGTTCGCTCATCGGCACCAGGCCAAAGGGGATATCTTCGTGCAAATAGCGGCTATCAAGGCTGGGCGGGGCTTTGATAAACCTGTTGGGTTCGCTCTCGCGCAGCATACGCAGGAACGAACCGCTGGCTCCCGCCTCCGCCGAGGTCGAGCCGATATCGGCAAAGAGCGCTGGAAAAGGCTCTAATGCCATGCCCCAGGCGGAGCCGAGCGCCAGGCGTTCGCGGTCCAGGTCGGCCATCACCTGCGCTACCGCCGGCGTCCCCGCATCGTAGTAGTAGCGAAAATCGCCGCCGCTATGCTCGATCCAGGCGGCACTGAGCACAATGCCGGGCGGATGCAGCACAGCATTGACGTTGCTGAGGGCCGTAAGAAGTACATGCTCCACCGGGCGCAGTGTTGGATACAGTCCGCGCACAGGCTCCGCGATTGTCTCTGTCTGACTGGCCGGCAGCGCGGCAAAGCGCACGTTTCGTACCAGCGATGAGATGTAGATCTCCCCCGCCGCCCGCTTGCGGCAGATATAGGTGAGCGTGTTGGTTTCGGCGATGGGGGGCAGCGAGCGGCAGCCAGCGTTACGCAGCATCTGGCGCAGGGCCAGCGCGCCTCCGGTATTGCCCGGGTTGAGCAGGATCGGCTGCGTCCCGTCGAGCAGGGGTGCCAGATCGTGGGCTATATGCTCAAGCGCGAAGGCCGGCAGGCAGACCATGATCAGGTGCGCCCCGGACAGCGCCTCGGCTACAGAGGTTGTAATGAGCGCAAGCGGCGCGAAGCCGTCGCCCAGCACGCCGCTATAGGCGATGCCGCCCGCTTCGCGGATGGCCTGAATAGTCGCCGGGGATCGATTGTAGAGCTGCACACGGTGGCCCAGGCTGTGCAGGTGTGCGGCAGCAGCGAAACCGCCATTGCCGCCGCCCAGGATTGCTACGGTGGTCATAAGCTCAACCTCCGTCTCTTACTAACCCTGCCATTCGGCAAAGCCATCTGGTATCAGTGCATGATGACGCCGCCATCAACGACACAGGTCTGGCCGGTAATGAAATCGCTTTCGGGAGAAGCCAGGAAGAGCAAGACGCCTACCAGATCCTCCGGTAGCATTTCGCGTTTGATCGCTCTCCCCTGGGCAAGCTGCGCAAGATAATCCGCACGGTTCAGGAGCCTGGAGGACTCGTTGGAGACCAGGCCCGGCGCAATGGCGTTGACGCGGATATTGTCGCTGCCCAGCTCTTTCGCCAGCGCGCGCGTCAGGCCGACGACGGCAGCCTTTGAGGCGACATAGTGGGCAAACCCTGGCGCGCCATTATCGACCACCGCCGAGGCGATATTGATAATCTTGCCATAGCCGCGCTGCCGCATATAAGGATAAACAGCCCGCACGCACAGCCACACGCCTTTCGCATTGACCGCCATAACCCTGTCCCACTCCTGCGCAGTGATCTCCGCAAAATGCTTTTTGCTTTGCAAGGCGGAGTAGAGGGCGGCGTTATTCACCAGGATATCAAGCGAGCCGAACGTTTCCCGGGCGGTTTGCGCCATGCGGGCCGTGTCCTCTTCGCTCGTCACATCGGTTTTGACGAAGATTGCTTGCGCACCTGCCTCGTTGTTCAGAGCGCGGGCCAGCGCTTCACCGGCCTCTGTGAGCACATCGGCGATTACGACATTGGCTCCCTCCCGCGCCAGCTCCCGCGCATAAACGGCGCCAATACCGCTGGCCGCGCCGGTAACGATGGCAGTTTTTCCGGAAAATCGCATGGTCATGCCTCCCCTTGCTCAGTCGTCTATGCTATAGCGTGCGAGCTTTTGCTCATCCACCTGGACACCCAGGCCAGGCCCCTGCGGCACCAGGACCGCGCCATCCTCGTAGCCAAAGGGCGCGCTGATGATATCGTCGAGGTAGTAGACGCCGGCGATCTGGCCTTGCAGCGCCTCGGCGGGGCGGCTGACGGGGCAGACGCTCGCCAGTTCGGCGATGCGCGTCGCGGCGCCCAGGTGCAGGTTAGCCGCGTTTCCGACGCCCATCTCTATCGAGCCGCCGATGTCGCAGCGCAACCCCGCCGCTTCCGCTGCCGCCGCGACCTCGCGCGCGCGAAAGAGACCGCCGGGCTTGGTGACATAGAGCGAGATCAGTTCAGCCGCGCGCAGGGCATGGATACGCAGGATGTCGTGGGCGGTCCAGGCGCTCTCGTCGGCCATCACAGGCACGCTCACGCGCCGGGCGATGGCAGCCATGTCCTCAAGGTCGGCAACCGGTTGTTCGGTAAAAGCGATGTCATAAGGTATCATCGCCTCGGTGGTGCGAATAGCCTCGCTGACCGAACGATAGCCCTCATTGGCATCCACACGAATGCGCACGTCGGGGCCGAGAGCGCTGCGCAACATGCGCACCAACTCGATATCACGTCGCGGATCAAGTCCTGTCTTGGCCTTGATCGTCTTTGCCCCTTCGGCAACCGCCTGCTCGGCCTCGGCGACGGCGCGGTTATTCTCCATGATGCCCAGGCTGTGCGCGATTTCGATGCGATCACGGTGCGCACCGCCCAGTAATTGATACACCGGGACGCCGAGCGCCTGACCGGCCAGATCGTAGAGCGCGATATCAACAGCCGCTCTGGCGTAGGGATGTCCCTTGACGACACGATCCATTGCAGCGTGCAGCGGCCCGATCTCCAGCGGAGAGCGTCCCTTGATGAGCGGAAAGAGGTAATCGGAGATGATGTGGCGCACCGTCTGCGGCGTCTCGCCATAATAAGCCATGTGGGCGCCGCCCCAGGTAGCGATGGCCGGCGCCTCGCCCCAGCCGACCAGCCCCTCATCGGTCTCCAGTCGCAGCAGGAGATGACTGCCGATAGGCGTGTTCATCTTGCTGGCCCAGTTATGGACGCGGCGCGGAGGCAATTTGATGCAATAGCAGCGATAGCCGGTTATCTTCATGGTCGTTTTACCTCATGCCGGGATGACATACAGTTCGCTTTCATCGTACTGATCGGTAATCAGCTCGTAGCCATCCCCGGTCAGAATAACCTCATCTTCCAGTTGCACGCCCCAGTGTTCGGGATACCAGCAAAGCGGCTCGATACACATCACCATGCCCGGCCGCAACTGAATATCGGTATAGGGGCCGATATACGGCTCCTCGTGCAGTGTCAGCCCCAGGCCGTGGCCCAGAAACTTGATCGGCGGCAGGTTCCAGCGCTCCATCTGCTCCGCGTAGCGCTGGTACATCGCGCGCGTGCTCGCGCCGGGGCGCAGGGCAGCGAGGGCGACCTTGCGCGCCTCGACCAGATGGCTCCAGGCGCGCAGTTGTTCGTCGGTAGCCCGGCCAATAACAGCGGTGCGCGCCACATCGGAGTAGTAATTGCCGCCGGTGCCGATTACGTCCACGCGCACGATGTCGCCGTGTCGCAGTGGGCGACGCGTCGGCGCGGCATTGGCGAAGCCGCTGCGCTCACCGGCGCCGACCACCAGCATCGTGAGCCGATCACCGCCATTGGCAAGATACGCCTCGGTAATCAATTGACCCAGTTCGACCTCCGTCATACCGGCGCGCGCCTGCTCAAAGGCTGCGCGCGCTGCACGCTCGGCGGCTTTGCCTATCTGGCGCAACTTCTGCAACTCGCCAGGCGTTTTGATAAGGCGCAGTCGCTGGAGCAGATCGTCGATGGGTATAAGCGCGGCCTGTGGCAAAGCCGTGCGCAAGGTTTCGTAGCTTTTGATCGAGAGCGCTGTGTATTCGATGCCGATCCTCCCGCTGCCCAACCCGGCAGCATGCAGGCAGTCAGCCAGCACGCGCACCGGGTCCTCGGTGAACTCGTTGTAAGCAACGACCTGCTCGATGCTGCTATTGCTGCTGACAAAGCTTTCTTCGATGTTGACGGTGATAATCTGTGGCGCGCCCTCGCAGGGCACGAGGCAGAACACGAGGCGATGGCGCACAATGGCCTGCGATGGCACCACGACATCGGCGGTATAGGCGATGTTTTCGGGCGACGCTATCACCAGTGCGTCAAGATTCTGCTCGCGCATTGCGGCGCGCTGCTTCTGAATGATCTCCATTGACATGCTGTAATTCGTTTCCTTGCTAGATACCCCGCTTAATCGTGGCATTCGATATGCACACCATCGGGATCGAGGAAGTAAATAGAAGTTCCGTAGTGCGTGAGCTTCGGCCCATCATAGATAGTGACGCCGGCGGCGCGCAGGTCCCGTTCCAGGGCCGCGATATCGGCAACTTTAAACGCGACGTGCTCCAACGCCTGACCCTGCTCACTGCGGACGCGCTTGCCTTCTTCCGTCAGTTCGGTGAGTCCCAGCCCTTCCCGCATGACCACCAGCGGGCGCCCATCACGGAAGACGCTGCGCTCCCTGACATGGAAACCAAGCACGCCGGTGTAAAATTGTTCGGCGCGCGCCAGGTCGCCGGTCTGCAATAACAGGTGCGAGACACCGCGTATCTCTGCCATAATGTCATCCTCCCGCGCGCCGCCGCAGGCGGCACGCACAACAAGAGTTTGTCGGGTTCCAGTTCGCCTGCGCGATATGCCCTCGACCCGCGCTCGCTAATGCTGAGTACCGGGCGGGGAAATTTCGCGATCAACGCCCAGTAAGCCTGCGCGCGCCCAGTTCTCTCTGGCTACCTCATGGATAATCACATGCAGACCATCCGGCCTGGCCCCTGCATGCTCGATCATAGCATCGGTGATCGCTCGCACCAGCGCGCGCTTCTGCTCAAGCGTGCGCCCTTCGTACATCTCTACGATCACAACCGGCATAACTCCCTCCTTTGCTTTGCCAGGAACCGAATTTACTCATTACATAAAGTATTACTGATCTGCATGCTGCGCCTCATGCTTTTTCGTCTCCTGCTCCACGTCACGTAGTACGCTATCGAAGTGCTGGTGCAGCGCGGCCTGTGCAGCGAGCGCATCGCGCCGCTCGATGGCCTCGATGATAGATGCGTGATCGCGCAGCGAGCGGCCAAGCCGATCCGGCAGACTGAAGACGGCGACGCGATCATTTGTCAGGACGGCATTGAGCGATGAGAGAAGCTGCTCCAGGATCGGGTTGCCGCTGGCGGCAACAATGGCGCCGTGAAACTGACTATCCAGCAAGGAAACTTCATCGAGTTTACCGCAGGCTCCGGCGATGCGCATCGCCTCCAGCAGCCGGCGCAGTCGCTTCACCAGATCTGGCTTTGCCTGCTCGGCTGCCAGCCCGGCGGCCTTCGTTTCCAGTGCCTCGCGTACCTGCAACAGATGGATCAGATCCTGGTGGTGGGCGGTATACCACATACTCCACATTGTGGACAGGTTGTGCTCCGGTATCTTACCGGTGACATAGCTCCCGCTCCCATGACGCACTTCGATAAGTCCCACCGCCTCAAGCGTGCTGATGGCTTCTCGTACCAGGGTACGGCTCACACCCAGCAGTTCGGCCAGCTTGCGCTCGCTCGGCAGGCGGTCTCCGGGGGCAAAGTGGCCGGTCTCGATAAGATTCCGCAGTTGTTCAGCCGCGCTGCTGCGGGCATTCGAGAGATGAAGCGGCTTGATCGCCGTTTCAGTTTCAGGATCTGATCTACTCATAACTCGGGCTTCCTTCCTCAAAAAAACTCAGAGTATAGAGATGAGGCAGCTATCAAGTGCCAGCCTCGCGCACCTTCCTGGCCTCTTCTGGCGAGGCGGCGATAATCATTAGCGGCGCCCCAACCGGGACGGTCTCGCCATCTTCAACCAGCACACGGGCGACCACTCCGCTGTAGGGTGATGTCAACTCCACGTTCGTCTTCTCCGTCTCGACGATACAGAGCACATCCCCGTTCTGCACTGGCTCATCCTCGCCGACCATCCATTCCTGGATCGTGCCCTCTTCCATCGTGAGGCCCCACTTCGGCATGATGACGGTTTCTGCCATGAACGCTCCTTTCTCCAGAAACAGCCGGGATAATCAGGCGCGTCCTGCGGCGACAACTGCGCGTAAGCCACTGGCGATGCGTTCCTCACCGGGGATGACAAAGTTCTCCAGTTCGGGCGCGTAGGGCATGGGTGTATTCGTCCCGGCGATGCGTTTGATCGGCGCCTTGAGCAGATCGAAGCACTCTTCGGCGGCGATAGCGGCAACCTCGGCTCCAAAGCCGTTGCGCCGGGGTGCCTCGTGGACGATGACGAGGCGCCCTGTCTTTTCCAGTGAGCGCCGCAGGCCCTCACGGTCAAATGGCACCAGACTGCGCGGATCCCATACCTCCACCGAGATGCCTTCCGCTGCCAGCGCCTGCGCGACCTTGAGCGCGCGCGGTACCATAGAGAGGTAGGCGACCAGTGTGATATCGCTTCCCTCACGCAGCACCCGGCCCTCGCCCAGCGGGATCGTATATTCGTCGGGAGGCACTTCGCCCTTGCTATTATAGAGCAATTTATGCTCGAAAAACAGCACCGGATCGGGATCGCGCAGTGCACTCTTCATCAGCCCCTTTGCATCGTATGGCGTCGCTGCCGTGACGATTTTGAGGCCCGGCGTTGCCGTAAACCAGGCTTCCAGGCTTTGCGAATGCTGAGCGGCTGTGGCGCCCGCTGTGCCTGTGACCATGCGGATGACCAGGGGCACGCTGGTGCGGCCTCCAGTCATATAACGAAACTTGGCTGCCTGGTTGACGATCTGATCCATTGCCAGGGTAGCAAAGTCGCTAAACATGATCTCCGCGACGGTGGGTACGCCCAGCAGGGCGGCTCCGGTTGCCGCGCCGATAACGGCCTCCTCCGAAATAGGCGTATCGCGCACACGTTCATCGCCGAAGCGCTTCCACAGCCCCTGTGTGACGCCGAAGACGCCTCCCGACTCCCCGATATCCTCACCCAGCAGCAGCAGCGATGGATCGCGCGTCATCTCTTCTTCCAGCGCCTCGCGAATCGCCTGGGCATAGCTGATGCGGCGCAGTTTTGCCCTGCCCTGATCGCTGACGCTCTGTGCAGTCGTCGTCATAGCAACGCTCTCCCTTCGTAGCTCTCCACAAAGACATGCTCCAGGGCCTCTTCGGGATCTGGATGCGCTGAGGCTTTAGCGAACTCAATGGCCTCGTCCAACTGCTGCTCGACATCCTGCTGCAAGGCATGCAGTTCCTCGTCGGAGCATATGCCATCGGCGATGAGGCGGCGCCGGAAGTTCACGATTGGATCGGCCTCCATCCAGAATGCAACCTCTTCGGGCGGGCGATAGTAGCCCATATCCCCTTCATAGTGCCCGCGATGGCGGTACGTCTTGCACTCGACCAGCGTTGGCCCGCGTCCCCTGCGCGCATCCTCCGCCGCCTTGCTGACGACGCGGAAGACATCGAGCACATCGTTTCCATCGGCAATCAGGCCCGGTATAGCATAGGCAGAGGCGCGCGCGGCGATATCGCGGATCGTCTGATGCTTATGCTGCGGCGTAAATTCGCCGTAGAGATTGTTTTCACAGATGAAGATGACCGGCAGGCGCCACAGCGCTGCCAGGTTGAGCGCTTCGTGAAAGGCGCCCTGGTTCGAGGCGCCATCGCCGAAGAAGGTGACGGCAACGCCACCGGCGCGCTGCCCGCGTGGATCGGCGGGATCGCGCCCGGCAAGCGCGGGCGCCTGCTGCAAGGCCAGCGCGGCCCCCACCGCGATAGGGATGCCGCCACCGACGATACCATTGGCGCCGATGATGCCAAGTGCTATGCTGGCAATATGCAGCGAGCCGCCTTTTGCCTGATTGTAGCCATCGCGCCTGGCGAACAGTTCGGCGTACATCCTCGCGGGATCGCCGTCGCGCGCCAGGATGTGGCCGTGCCCGCGATGGGTGCTGGTGATGTAATCATGCGGGCCAAGCGCGGCGCATGCGCCCACCGCCACCGCCTCCTGCCCGATATAGGGATGCAGGAAACCGGGAATGAAGCCCGTACTGCGCAGTTCGGCGGCGCGCTCCTCGAAGCGGCGTATCAGCACCATTTTGCGATAGAGGGCGCTGAGGAATTCGCGCGTGTAGGTTGTCGTCAGGGATTCCATGATGGTTCGTCGTCCTGTCTGAGGTATAACTTCATGCAAGAGTCTTGCTGACTCCCCACTATGTAGTGGGAGAGAATCGCCGTGCGCACCCCGGACCACGCCAGGGGCGCCCGCCCCTGGACCTGCGCTATGTCTGGTACAGTCCTCCATTGACGTGCAGTGCCTGGCCGGTGATATAGCCCCCGTCCGGGCCGCACAGGAAGGCCACCATGCCTGCAATATCATCGGGCGTGCCCAGGCGGCCCAGCGGGATCTCCTTTGGGCGTTCGCTCAAGAACTGCCCCGGCTGCTTATGGTCGCGCTCGGCTATCGCCTGATCGACCATCTCAAGCATCGGACTCATGATATTGCCGGGACAGAGGGCATTGACGCAGATATTGTAGGGTGCCAGGTCGATTGACATCGAGCGCGTCAGGCCCAGCACGCCGGCCTTGGATGCGCAATAGGCCGCATCGCTGCCAAAGGCGATATAGCTCATCATCGACGCCTGGTTGATAATACGTCCCCAGCGCTGAGCAATCATGTCCGGGGCAACCGCGCGGGCACAGAGCAACTGCCCGGTCAGGTTCACGGCAAGGCTGAGATACCAGTCCTCCAGCGATGATTCCAGCAGAGGAGTACTGCGATAGACGCCGGCATTGTTGACCAGAATAGTAATCGGTCCTGACTCGCTTCTGGCTTGCTCTACAGCAGCATTGACGGCGGCCTCGGTGCGCACATCGAGCAGCAAAGGCAGGGCGCGCCCGCCTGCGGCCCGAATCTCGCCGGCGACCTGCGTGACATTGCCTTCGTCCACGTCGCCGACAATGACCGCTGCTCCCTCGCGTGCCAGGCGCAGGGCAATGCCACGACCTATGCCGCGCCCGGCGCCGGTTACTAATGCAGTGCGTCCTTCAAGTGTCATATCCACCTCTTTTCAAGATCGGCAATCCGTTTCGTGCGCAGCCGCGCGATGTATCGCGCATGGAAGCGCGTCGGAAGGCCAGCGGGCGCGAGCAAGCGCGCGGCTGCGCACCGGAGAACAATCCCGATTTTGATTGTTCAATTTCATGTTTTATGCTGGCGTGCTTTCCGGGTGTGCGCCAGCCATCAACAGGCCGAGCCGCGTCAGATCAACCCCGGCAGCCGGCATCGTTTCCACGATATGGCCTTCATAGATCACGCTGATAGTATCGCTGAGCGCCAGGATCTCATCCAGGTCTGAGGAGATCAACAGGACTGCGCAGCCCCGGTCTCGCGCCTCTACAATGCGGCTGTGGACATAGGAGATGGCGCCCACATCCAGGCCGCGCGTCGGCTGCATGGCGATCAGCAGCGCCGGGTCTCGCCCCAGCGCACGCGCCAGCACCGTCTTTTGCTGGTTGCCGCCAGAAAGGGTGCGGATAACCGTCGTTGGCCCCGGGGCGCGTACATCGAACATGAGCATCAGTTCGCGCGCGCGCTTTGTAATGGCATCGAAGCGCAGCCAGCCCTGCCGCGCGTAGGGTTCGCGATCAAAGGCATCCAGCACCATGTTCTCGGCAACCGTCATATCAAGGATGAGTCCCTGCGTATGACGATCCTCGGGAATATGCGCCAGGCCCAGATTAATGCGCTGCTCGGTATCCAGAGCGGAGATATCACGCTGTTGGAAAATAATCTGGCCCTGCTGCACGCGGCGCAGGCCCATGATGACCTCCGCCAGTTCACCCTGGCCGTTGCCATCAACTCCCGCCAGGCCGTGAATTTCGCCGGCGCGCAACTCAAGCGAGAGATTGCGCAGCTCCGGGTGGCCCGCTGCCCCGCTGGCGCACACATCCCTGAGCTGCAACTGTACCGCGCCAACCGGGGCAGGTCCCTTCTCAACTTGTAGCGAGATCGCGCGCCCGACCATCAGTTCGGCCAGTTCAACGGTGGTCGCCTGTCCGGTATCAAGCGTCCTGACTACGCGACCAGCTCTCATGACCGTTACGCGGTCACTGATCTCCAGCACCTCTTTGAGCTTGTGACTGATAAAGATTACCGTCGCGCCACTATCGCGCAGGCGGCGCAGCAGCCGAAAGAGTTCCTCGGTCTCCTGGGGTGTCAGTACCGCCGTCGGCTCGTCGAGAATAAGGATGCGTGCGCCACGATAGAGCGCCTTGATAATCTCCACCTTTTGCTGCTGGCCGACAGTAATGCGCTCGACTTTTTCGCTGAGCGCAACTCCGAGCGAAAAGTCGCGGCAGAGCGGCTCGATCTGGCGCGTCGCCTGCTCAAGATCCAGCAGCGGCGGACGAGGCGAGCGCATACCGAGCACAATATTTTCCAGGATCGAGAGCGCCGGAATCAGCATGAAGTGTTGATGTACCATGCCAATGCCCAGTTGCAGGGCCTGGCGCGGCGAGTCGATGCTCACCGGCTGGCCGTGCAGGCGGATCTGGCCGGCGTCGGGATGATAGAGGCCATAGACGATATTCATGAGCGTGGTTTTGCCGGCCCCGTTCTCGCCGAGCAGGGCGTGAATTTCGCCGGGGCGGATTGCCAGGCTCACATGATCGTTAGCCAGCACGCCCGGAAAGCGCTTCACAATATGGCGCAGTTCCAGCACATAATCCTCGGTGAGCTGCTCCGCCGGTGCCTCTTTCTCCGCCGCTTCGCCATCCTCGCTGGCTGGTCCCATCGTTTTGCGACCCTCCCGCACATAGGGCACACCGCTGGCCGCCGGGCCACGTACATAGCGCATGAAGAGCACGAGAGCCACAAAGGTAATCACGTAGGGCAGCATTTCGAGCAGTTGGAATGGTATGGCGACGCCATATGCCTGCAAACGGATCTGCAAGGCGTCGCCCAGCCCGAACAGCAGCGTGCCCAGCAGAATGCCCAGTGGATGCCAGCGTCCGAAGACGATGGCCGCGAAGGCGACATAGCCACGTCCGGCGGTCATGTTCTCCTGGAAGGCATTCACACCGCTCGCGCTGACCAGGGCCGCTCCGGCTGCCCCCGCCAGCGCTCCACTGATGACCAGAGAGAGATACCGCACACGATTGACATTCACCCCCACAGTATCGGCGGCGCGCGGGTGCTGTCCTACGGCGCGCAGCGTCAGCCCCCACGAGGTGCGAAACAGCACGAACCAGATAATGGGCACGAGCGCCAGCGCGAGGTACACCAGGATATTCAGGCTGAAGAAGGCCGCGCCCAGATAGGGCAGGCTGCTCAGGACAGGGATCGACACGGCATTGAAGCCCGGCGCGGAAGGAAATTGCGAGGCCGTGCCAAATTGCAAGCGGAAAATGTACGCGGTGATCGCCAGGGCGAAGAGATTCAGCCCGACTGCGCTCACGATCTGGTCGGCGCGCAGCGACACGGAGAACCATGCATGGATCAGTCCGACAACAACGCCAACCACCATTGCCGCCAGCAGACCGACCCAGGGGCTATGGCCGGCCAGCGCACCTATGTAGGCGGCCAGGGCGCCGCAGAGCATCATTGCCTCCAGCGCCAGGTTGAGCACTCCGGCCAGTTCGTTAATCAGGCCGCCCAGGGCAGCGAGCAGGAGCGGAGTCATAGCGACCAGGGCCGCCGCCACGAATTGGGGCGTGGTGAGGATCAGCGCTGCACTGCCGAGGTCGTGACGCGTTGTGGTATTACCGCTGAGCCTTCCCAGCAAGGCCAGCAGTACGAGGGCCAGGACCACAGCCAGCGCGGCCCATCCCCACGAGCGTGTCAATCGCTTTCCCATAACGGTATGTCTTCCTCCTCCGTCCTACTCGGTATCCAGCGCTGCGCCGCTATCCGGCGTGGCCTGGCGCGTCGGGTTGAGCGCCGCGAGCGTTTCCAGCGCTGGTTCCGTCTCCTGCTCTCTCCGCGCGCTCTGCCAGCGCCGCGCCAGCGAGAGAATCACCGGCGACGAGGCGGCGAGCACAGCCAGGATCGCCAGCGTGCGCACGATATCGGCAAGCTGCGAGGGCAACTGGGCTATCGCTTCCATCGCCGAAGCCCCGTTAGCCAGCGCCGCGAAGAAGAGGGCCGCGAGGCCAACGCCGAAAGGATTGAGCACGCCCAGCAACGCGACGGCGATGGCGTCGTAACCGGTAGTGGGCGCAAAACCGGTCACAAGCTGGTAACGATAGCCCAGGATTTCCGCCGCGCCAGCCAGCCCGGCCAGCGCTCCGCTGATACAGAAGGTCAGCAGGTAGACGCGATTGGTATGCACTCCGGCATGGCGCGCCGCTTCGTTATTCAACCCGACCATCTTGATGCGCTGGCCGAAGACGGTGTAACGCAGCACGATGAACATGGCGATCATCGCCAGCAGCGCCAGAAAAAAGCTCGCGTTCAGATCGCTGCCCTGTACCAGCCCTGGATATGTTGCGTTGGAGGCAACCGCCCAGGAGGTAGGCGCAGCAACGAAGCCGGGCGCTTTAACCGGTCCGGCGATCATGAAATCGATGAAATAGATGCCGATATAGTTCAGCAGGATGGTCGTAATGACCTCGTTGATGCCGTAGCGTATTCTCAAGAAAGCTGCCGGCAATGCCCACAGGCCGCCGGCAAGAAAACCGGCCAGCGTCGCCAGCAGCAGGTGCAGCGGGCCGGGCAATCCCGCGAACTGACCGCCAACGATCACCGCGGCCAGCGCTCCCAGATACTCCTGACCAACGGCTCCAATATTGAAAGCCCCGGCGCGGAAAGCCATGGCAATGCCCAGCCCGATCAGCAGCAGCGGCGTCGCCGTATTGAGCGTCTCGGCGAATTGCGGAACATTGCCAAAGGCGCCCTGAAAGAGTACGCTATAGGCGTACAACGGGTTAAAGCCGCTCAAAAGCATCACGATGGAGCCAATCAGCATGGCCGCGAGCAGAGAGAGCAGCGGTAACACAGCCGCCATAAAGGGTATCCGCATGCGGCGCGAGGGCCGGCGTACATTCTCGGTATTGGTGCCTGCTGCCATAACGCAACCTTCCTGGGGGCGGGGAGGACAGGCCGTGGATCAAATTCGTCTCTCCCCGCTCCTGATCTCCACAGAATCAGCGCTCAGGGGTTACGATGCCGGGGGATAGAGCGGCCCGACCTGGAGCTTTCCGGCCAGGTATTGCTGGACGGCAGCCTCGACCTTTGTGCGCACGTCCTGCGGCACCTCGTTGCCCCACTTGCCCAGGTGCTGCACCCCTTCCTTGAAGCCGAAAGTGTAGAGACTCTTCGTGAGTTGTTTGTCTTTGTAAAGTTTGGCGATCTGCACATATAGCCCCGGCACTTCCTGCACACCGCTGGTAATAATGGTATCGGGAGCAAGATCGTAGGCGTCTGTTGACCAGCCTGCGACCACCAGCGCGCCCCGCTGTCTGGCAAGCTGAATCGCCGGTCCGTCGAAGGCATTGCCCATGATGCAGAGCACATCGGAGCCGCGATCAAGCTGCGCCTGCGTTACCTGCTGGCCCTTGACGACATCATCATAGGAGCCAACATAGGCCACGCTCACGCTGGCGTTCGGATTGACCGAGGCCACGCCCTTCTCGAAGGTGTTAACATCGGCTGTTACCTGCGGAGCCTGTACGGCGGCAACGATCCCAATCTTGCCCTTCTTAGACATCAGGCCCGCAGCCATGCCGGTGAAATAGCCCAGTTCACCAAAACGAAACTCGGTGCCGGTAATATTCGGAGGCGTGCCGGGACCATTGATGAGGATAAAGTGGCTGTTCGGAAACTCAGGCGCGACAGTTTTGATGGAGTCCGCATACTCGAAGCCGTGCGCAAAAATCAAGTTGTAGCCCTGGCGCCCGTACTGGCGCAGGACATTGGCCTGTTCGGCCTGAGATACGTTTTCAGAATAAGCGTAGGGCCAGTTCAGTTGTTGCTTGATCGCTTGAACACCCTTGAGGCCGTCTTCGTTCCAGCTTTTATCGTTGACCGGCCCGCTCGTAACCATTGCAACCCTGACCTGCTGGCCGCTACCGCTACCCGTGCTGGAGCCGCCGTTGGCTGTACCCTGGCTACCACAGGCGGCCAGGATGACGAGCAGTAGAAGTAAAGGCGCGCAGGAAATTCGGATGAATCGCATCATAGCCAGCGACCTTTCGTAATCAGTGCTAAAACGACGGTTGTAAGCAAATAGCGGCGGCATGCGTTACCGCGTTGTCGCTCGTACACCCTCTGTCTGCTTATCACCTCCTTGCTTTCTATGATCTTATGCCATCGGGCGCATAGTTATGCATGCATGGCTCTGACGGGTGGCGGAAAAGGAAACACGCTGCGAATGGCCGCCAGCACCTCCTCTGTTGGATGATCGCCGGGAACGCACTCGAAGCCGACGATCCCGTCGTAGCCGAGTGCCAGCATCTCGCGATAGATGCTGGCAATATTGATCTCACCGCTGCCAGGCGCACCACGGCCCGGGGCATCAGCGATATGAATGGCGCCGACACGTCCGATGGTTGTACGCAGGTTGTTGAGTAAATTGCCTTCGTTGATCTGCTGGTGAAACAGATCAAAAACAAGTTTCAGCCGGGGATAATTGATGCGTTCCAGCAAGGCGTAAGCATCCAGCACGCTGCGCAGCAGATAGCCGTGAACATGCAACTTGCTGAGAGGCTCGATCAGTAGATCAACGTCCACGCCCGAAGCGGCGACCAGATCGACAAGCTTGCGCAGTCCTTCCTCCAGATCAGCCCAGCGCTCGGCCTCGCTCTGTGGCCGCGCGGCAGGCACCACACGGCCACCGGGTCCAACCTCGTCGGTCTGCACAAAAAGAGCGCGTACACCGCAGCGCGCGGCCATCTCTAACGATGCGCTGAACTGGTCCAGGACAATAGCGTGATCGGCGGCATCGGTGAGCGATCCCTTGCGGGAGCCAAATACCGAGAAAATAAATATCCCATGATCGCGGGCAATGGCGGCAAGGCTGGCGATATCCTTATCAATCCAATCCCAGAAATCTACACCTGCGAAACCGGCATGTGCGGCGGCAGCGATGCGCTGCTCTACCGGCAATTCTCGCCAGAGAAATTGATAGTGTGGCTCTCCAGCAATCGACTCGATCATAGCGCTGTATTGCATATGATCCCCCTTCGTCGGTGCAGCTTCAATCGCCCTCTGGTAGACTCATCATACCACTTGTGAAATAAAATAAACCAGCCTGGCAAAAGAAAAGGAACGAAGCTCTACTCAAATGCTCTCAAATGTGGTATACTTACCATACCACTTTTAGAAGCGTTCGTCAAGTCCCTCTCTCCACAGCGGGAGCATTCTACGCAGGGTGGTCCTCGCGGCCATCTAGAAGAGGAGCTATATGAATTTGCAGATCGATCCTCAAGAGACAGCCGTACTGGTTATCGACGTACAGAACGCTTTTTGCCATCCCCAGGGCACGCTCGGCATCAGTGGCGCCGACCTGAGCATGCTCACCGCCTGTATCGATCCTATCTATCGGCTGGTCGAAGCCTGCAAGGCGCGTGGCATCCCCGATATCTGGACGATCCAGCATCACTTCGTCGAAGATCATACGCGCGCGCTGCACAAGATTACGCCGCACACACAGAAACGCGCCCGTATTGCCTGCCAGCCGGGCACCTGGGACGCGGAGATTGTGGAGGAACTGAAACCCCTGATCGACGAGCGCAGTCACCTCATTGAGAAGCACAAATTCAGTGCCTTCTATGGAACACGCCTGGAGGTACTGCTGCGCATCCTGGGGCGGCGCACGCTGCTGATCGCGGGTACGACGACCAATGCCTGTGTCGATACGACGGTGCGCGAGGCATATATGCGCGACTACGATCTGCTGATCGTCAGCGACTGCGTGGCGGGCGTGAATCGCGCCTGGCACGAGATGGCCCTGGCCGTCTGGGAACGCTATGTGGGCGCCGTTATCACGCTTGATGAAGCGCTGGCGGCGCTGCCAGAAAAATAGGAGCGCGGAGAGTTCATCCCTGGTTTCCCCCTGTTCCTGATCTTTATTGCAAGTCTATTTCGGCGCTAGAAACGAGGACACAGCCACATGCCTAAACTCGATCTCTTACTGAAAAACTGTCACATCGTAACCCCGGCGGCGGTCTTCGACGGCTGGGTAGCGGTGCGCGATGGCAAGATCGTCGCGCTCGGCGACGGAGAGAGCATGCCGGCGGCTGAGGAGGTAATCGACGGCGGCGGCCACTACCTGCTGCCAGGGCGCATCGAGCCGCATATCCACCTCGGCGTCCATTATCCCTTCGACGTTGATGTTGAGCAGACCAGCGCGGCGGCTGTTGCGGGCGGCACGACGGTGATGATGCCCCACAACCGTGCCAAAGTCTCTTATCTAGAAGCCTACCCTCGTTGGGAGAAGATCATCGCCGAGCGCTCTTTTTGCGATCTGGTCATTCACCTCCAGATCCAGAATCGCCAGCACATCGACGAGATCCCCATCTATCACGAGCGCTTCGGCGTACTCTGCTACAAGTTACACCTTGATTATCGCGCGAAATCCGTGGCCGAACTGGATATCGAGCCACTCGACGACGGCGATGTCTACCTGACGATGCAGCAGTGCGCGCCTTTTGATGGCATCGTCGCCCTGCACTGCGAAGATGTGGAGATTGTGCGCTATACGCTGCCAGCAGTGCAGGCCAGCGGGCGCAGGGATCTGCAAGCCTGGAGCGATGGCAGGCCGGCCTTCTGCGAGGTGGCCGACATGCACACGATGGCCTATCTGAGCGAGTTGATGAACTGCCGGGCGCTGGTACTGCATATGAGCACGGCCGATGGCCTTGACGCGGCTGCTAAATGGACGAAAAAGCCGCTCATCCTGGAAACACTGGTGCAGTTCCTGACCGTCTTCCCCGAAGAAGCCGGCAGCCGCATTGGCGCCATTGGCAAGATGAATCCGCCGCTGCGCGACCGCGCCAACGGCGAGCGCCTCTGGGCCGGTCTGCGCAGCGGCGCTATCGCCACCATCGGCACCGACCACATCGCTTGCGATAAGCACGAAACCGACGACCTGTGGACCGTGACCGCCGGCATGCCAGGTATCGAGGTGGCGCTGCCGGTGCTCATCTCAGAAGGCGTGCATAAGGGCCGCATCAGCTTGCAACAACTGGTACAGATCATCAGCGAAAACCCGGCAAAACTTTTTCACATTGATGACCGCAAGGGCGCTATTGCAGTGGGCAAAGACGCTGATATGGTGCTGCTAGACATGAACGAGGAGCGTGTTATCAGTCCGCAGACGACATTCTCTCCGCTCAAGACGCCGGCTAACGGCATGACCGTCAGGGGCTGGCCGAAAATGACGATCAAGGGCGGCCAGGTTGTCTTCCGCGACGGGCAGCTTGTTGCAAAGCCGGGCTGTGGTCGCGTGCTGCGTTCGTATTAGCCCTCATGCTCCGAGAAAAGGAACCTGCCTATGACACGCATGCTGATCGAGAACGTCGATTATCTGCTCACCGTCGATGCTCACAATACCGTGCTGCAACATGCTTCGCTGGTGATCGAGGATAGCCGCATCGCGGCGCTGGGGCCGGCACACGAGATCGCCGGGCGCTATCGCGGGGTTGTGTTTGATCGCGTCATTGATGGGCGTCACACCCTGCTCATGCCCGGTCTGGTCGAGGCGCACGTCCACCTCTACGAAGAGTTCAGCCGGGGCCTGTTCCCCGACAACCTCTCCACACGGCCCTGGGTCTTCAACTGGGCCAAGCCCTTCTATGCGGCGGTTGACGAGGAGAGCGAACACTGGAGTACGCTGCTTGCCTGCCTGGAAATGATCAAGACCGGCACCACCTGCTTCCTCGATATGGGTTCACAGAACGATGCTGGTATCACGGCACGCGCGGCTGAACAGGCCGGCCTGCGCGGCATCGTGGGGCGTCACGCTGCCGATGTGAAGCCGGAGGTCATCCCGCCCTACTGGTCCGAAGAGATGGTTGCCCATCACTTCTTCCGCGATGCCGATGAGGCGCTGGCGGCGCTGGAGGAGTGCGTGCACAGATGGAATGGCTATGCCGATGGCCGTATTCGCTGCTGGGTCAATATCGAGGGCAAGGAGCCTTGTAGCCCACAACTGCACAAGGGGGCGCGCGAACTGGCTGCACGCCTGGGTGTGGGCACTACCTATCATATCGCTTCCTCCATTGAGGAGGCGCGCGTCAGCGAGAAGAAGTACGGGATGTGGCCGGTGCAGCGCCTTGCGCAGATGGGGGCGCTGGGGCCAAATCTGGTGCTGGCGCACGCCGTGGCGCTCAAGGATGAAGAGGTCGCGCTGCTGGCCGGGCACGGGACCAAAGTCGCCTTCTGCCCCGGCACGTCGCTCAAAATTGCCAAAGGCGCCACCAGGATCGGGAAATACCCGGAGATGCTGGCCGCCGGTGTCACGGTGGCCCTCGGCTGCGATGGCGTTTCGGCCGCCGGGGCGCTTGATATGATGCGCCAGCTCTACCTGGTCGCGGGACTCTTTAAAGACGCGCGTATGGACGCGGAGATGATCCCGGCCACACAGGCGGTGCGTATGGCGACCATCAATGGCGCGCAGGCGTTGCTGTGGGACGACGAGATCGGCTCGGTGGAAGTCGGCAAGCGCGCCGACCTGATTATGTTCGATCTGGAGCAGGTGGAGTGGGTGCCCTGCCACGATCCCGTACAAACACTGGTCTATGCGGCAACCGGCAGCAGTGTAAAAAACACGATCATCAACGGGACGCTGGTGATGGAGAAGCGCAAGGTGCTCACGCTGGATGAAGAGGAAATTCTGGAGCAGGCGCGGCGGCTCGCGCCCAGAGTCGTCGAACGGGCTGGCCTCAAGCGCGGCCTGACGCCCGTGACGACCACGCTCTACGATTGAAAGAGATCGAAATGTACGCATCAGCCACGCTCTGAGGCTCCGATATATGGTGCGAGCGTATGTGATACTCTTCCGAAAAAAAGGCTTATTCTTTACTATCGCGCGTATTTAGAATGTGGGTGATTGCTGGCATGCCTGCGGGCGAGCGCATGCGGCGCTCGCCCTGATAGGTGTGCGCAGCGAGGGCGGGAGTTCGCCCTGGTGGGTGTGCGCAGCGCATGCGAGCGCTCGCGGCGTTTGCCCTGATAGTGTGCGTTGTGCGGGACAGGCGCGCAATGCGCGCCTGTCCCGCACAACGCACACTATCCCCTCGCGCGGCGGAGCCGCGCGAGTGCCAGCCAGAGGGGCAAGGACGTTGAGATCAGATATCCTCTTATTTGGGTTATACTGTAGAGGGGTTATTCATCCTGATATTGACATATGGGAACTTGTAGCATATGCGTATTGCGATTATCGCTGACATTCATGGCAATCAGACAGCATTGGATGCTGTGCTCCAGGATCTGGCCGGGCAGCCCGGGATAGACCAGCTTGTCATCGCGGGCGATCTGTGCCTGAATGGCCCGCGCCCGCGTGAGGTGCTGCGCACCGTGCAGGCGTTGCGCTGTCCTGTCCTCCAGGGAAACGTCGATACCGAGGTCGTGACCGCAACGCTCAAGAAGAAAAAACAGCCATCGAAGAAACACAGCATCGTTGATTGGACGCGTGAGCAGATCGGGAAGGAGGGGATCGAGTACCTGGCATCGCTGCCCAACTCCTATCGCGTCGAAAATCCTGCTGGCAGCGATGCGCTCATTGTGCATGCGAACCCGCTGAATCAGGAGGACGCTATCTTCCCCACCGCGTCCGATAGCCGCCTGGAAGAGTTGCTTGGTGGCCTGGAACCGGGGATTGGCGTGCTGGCCTTCGGCCATCTGCACGTAGCCTACACGCGGCGCTGGCGCCATCTGCTGCTCTGCGACGTGGGAAGCTGCGGGCTGCCGCGCGACGAAGATCTGCGCGCCTCCTACGGCATTCTCACATGGCAGGGCGAGACATGGCAGGCAGAGGTCCGGCGGGTAGAATATGATGTGCAGGAGGTTGTGAGGCAACTGGAGACCTGTGGCATGCCTCACGCGGAGAAACGCATCAAAGTGCTGCTGGCTGCCAGATATTAAAAGCGAGAGGACAGCAGACTACGTTTGCTGTCCTCTCATACCAGGAGACACGTTTAGCAAGCGATGCTATCATCCGCCATGAGCGGCTCTGTATCATCAACTTTCAGTAATGTTGTATGTTCAGGGACAGGCGATTCCTCCACCATCATGAACTCTTCTCCCAGGTAGCTGGCGGCATCTCCGATGTCGACCAGTTCCAGCGCTTCAATGATTGCGCGTAGTTCTCCCGTTGTAGCCAATTGATATATCCCCCATTTCATAGAAATGACGTGTTCGGTCAATCCCACTTCCACCGTATACACCAGGCCCTTCCCATCGCAGGCGCCGGGTGATCGAAAATTTTCAGATAGTGTAAGTGTATAGGAACACAGTAGTTATAGCGGGCAGTTATTCTTGCCTCTACTTATTGATACGTTCGATGTTACTATCTTCGCACCCTGATCGGCTACTTTAGGCCAAAAAGGCCATCGCTGGTCCCACTCGCTGGCTGTCTCTCTCAAGATGATAAGGACAGCCGGACGACCGCAAGGGTCATCTCTCCATGTAGAGATGGGGCAGGCCCCCATCTTGCAGGCCCCCATCTTGCAGGCCCCCATCTTGCATCCAGACGTGATATACTGTCGACGAATCAGATCGCAGGAGAATAAATGCTATGGCAAATAATCACTATGATGTCGCTGTGATCGGCTCTGGTCCGGGCGGCTACGTCGCCGCTATTCGCGCGGCCCAGCTGGGGGCCAGAACCGCGATTGTCGAGAAGCAATATCTTGGCGGAACCTGTCTGAACGTGGGCTGTATTCCCTCTAAAGCCATGTTACATATCGCCGAGGTGCTGCACGACCTGCAATCGCTCGACGACCTGGGCATCCATCTGCCCCAGCCGCCAACCTTCGATATGGCAAAGGCCGTTGCCTTCAAAGATAAAGTTGTGAAGCGCATGACCAGCGGCGTCGGCACACTGATGAAGGGCAACAATATTGATGTCTACGATGGACTTGGCACCGTCGATGCTGCGCGCACTGTTACCGTCACCAGAGACGAGAGCCAGCAGCAGTTCAGCGCCGACAAGATCATCCTGGCAACGGGTTCGGTGCCACTGATGCCGCCTATGCCCGGTATTGATGGAAGGAACGTGATCAACAGCGATACCTGCTGGAACCTGCCCGCTGTGCCCGAAAGCCTGATCTGCGTCGGCGGCGGCGTGATCGGCATGGAACTGGCATGTATGTTCAACGCGCTCGGTACGAAGGTTACAGTGCTGGAGATGCTGCCGAACATCCTGGCGCCAGTCGATGAGGAGGTGCGCCGCCTGCTGGTGCGCATCCTGAGCCGGCGCGGCATCGAGATCGTTACGGGCGCGAAGGTTGAGAGCATCGCCGATGAGGATGGCAAGAAAAAGGTCACGGCCAGCACCGATAAGGGCGAACAGAGCTTCAGTGGAGAGTATGTGTTGATGGCGGTCAGCCGTCGCGCCAATACGAGCGGGCTGGAGCAGTTGATCGAGCACGGTCTTGATAATGACCGTGGACGTGTGCGCGTGAACGAGAAGATGGAGACGAACCTGCCGGGGATCTACGCTATCGGCGACCTGGTGCATGGCGCGGGCCTGGCGCATGTGGCCTCGATGGAGGGCGAGGTTGCTTCGGATAACGCAACCGGCCACGAGGCGAAGATGGACTATAACGTCGTCCCCAACCCGATCTATACCTTCCCCGAGGTTGCCTTTGTCGGCCTGACCGAAGCCGATGCGAAGCGGCAATATCCTGAGGCACGCGTTGATCGTTTCCCGTGGATCGCTATTGGCAAGGCCGTCGCTATCGGCGAGACGGATGGCTTCACGAAGGTCATCATTGGCAAGTATGGCGAGATCCTGGGCGCGCACATCATCGGCCCCGATGCCACGAACCTGATTACCGAGTATTCGCTGGCGATGCGCGGGGAACTGACGGCTGACGAGATCAGCGAGACGATTCACCCGCACCCGACGCTGAGCGAGGGTTTGCGCGAGGCTGTGCTGGCCGCCGAGGGACGCCCGATCCATATTCCTCCCCGGCAAACCGCCAGGGCACGATGATCCTTACGGGATGCAGGGCATTTATTGTGGCAAGCTGGAGGTCCTGCATCCCGGCATACTCCTGATTTAGAGGATAACCCTCGTGCTTCAATCGCTCGCATTTATTCTTCCTCTTGGCTTTGATACTCTGGGTGTCTCTTTGAGCCTGGGTATGAGAAGTGCAGCGCCCTCAACTTCGCGGCAGCAGCGGCGCAGCGCCCTCCCTTTCTGGCTGCGCTCGGCCATCCTTTTTGCATCTGCGGAGATGCTGATGCCCATTATTGGCCTCTTCATCGGCTACGCCCTCTCTACTATTGTGGGTGGGATCATGCACTATATTGGCGTCTTCCTTCTCATCGGCATTGGCCTGTGGGAACTGGTAGAAGAAGGGCGCGAGTATCTAAGCAGGCGCAAAAAGAGCGACGGCAATACGCAGCAGCGGTCAGCGCCTTCTTCTGAAGAAGCGAGCCATGTCATGTTGAGCGACAGCGAAGGATCCGCGACCCGGGGCGGCGAAGGATCCACCGCCGCTCAGCATGACATACGCCGCGCTCCGGAGCGCTTTCTTTGGCGCCAGCAGTTCCTCCTCGCGCTCAGCGTGAGCATGGATGAACTGGCTATCGGTTTTTCGTTCGGTTCTGCTGCCGGCAAAACTATGAGTCCGCTTACGTTCTGTTTATTAATTGGCCTGCAAGCATTTCTGATGACGTTGATCGGCCTTTCGCTGGGCCGCGCTCTGCGTACACGTTTGAGGCTGCTCAAGGAATGGAGTGAGTTGTTGAGCGCTATTCTTCTCATCGGGCTGGGAGTGTGGTTGTCTTTTTCGTAGAATCATCCTTCGTTCTGAGAAATGCGTATGAATATTTGGTCCCAGAAATGGGCCAATATGACAACCTTATAGGCCATAACGATGTATACTGCTTATATCGCGATAGATAGCATGGGCATGTTAACGTACCAGAGGAGCGCTTGATGCGGTCGAGTGTCGTTGATTCTGATCGTTCGTCAAAAGTAGGCGTTCGCTATCCACAACCAGACTTTATACCGAATCTCCCGCAAAGGCCGCCATCCCGGCCTCACTTCGCACCCCCCGCCCCGAAACCTTCCCGGCGCCCGATCACGCTCGCGCCCGCCGAAGGCTGGTCTTCGCTGCTCTTTCTGGCGGCGGCGCTCTACAGCGTTGTCGCTGCGATTATGGCCGCCAACTGGGTGAACCATAGCGCGCTGCTGCTCTGGAGTCCCGCGCTGGGCCTGGTGGTGGGTTTTATCATCGCCAAAATTCCCAGATTCTCACAGACGCTGCTGCATCTTGCCGCCTGCCTTTTCGGTTACTGGGTGGCGGTCTGGTTCACCAGCATTCTCGCCTTTCACATTTCATGGGTACAGTTGCTTGCCGGCCTGCGGGAAGTCGTCACAGGTGGATTGGTGGCGGGAACGAACGCGACGAGCGAGATCGTCTTTTTCTTCTACCTCATGTTCCTCTGCTACTTTCTTGGCTACTTCGGCTGCTGGCTGGTGTATCGCGCCCGGCTGCCCTGGCTCGTCGCGCTGGTCTACGGCTCGATTATGCTTGTCAACCTCAACTATACACAGGGGGACTATCCGCAGCTTATCATCATTCTCAGCGCGGCTTTGATCCCGCTGATTGCCCGCGTCCACCTGGCGGCGCAGGTGCTGGAATGGAAGAGAGATGGACTGCATACTGATCGCTCGTGGCTGCGCGCCCTTACATGGCGCTGCATGAAAGTCGCCTGTGCCATGACACTGCTCATGCTGCTGGTAAGCTGGGCGCTGCCCATATCGAGCCAGCCGGCACCGGGCAAACAGTTGTGGGATGACATCGATAATGCCTGGACCAATATTACGAATGGCCGCATTCCGTTACAGAACCCGGCCGCGATTATCCAGCCCTATCAGCCCGCCGTCAACTTTTTTGGCGACCAGCTTATGATTACCGGCAAAGTACACCTGCCGGTGGGCGAAGTCCTTTATTATACCGCTTCCAGTGGCGGGGCGCATTATCTCGAAGGCTTTACGTATAACCAGTTCGATGGGCATACCTGGACATCTTCGTTAACCCCTTCCGACGCGCAGTCCTTTGCCGCTAACGCCGCGATGCCAGTAGATAGCGGTGGAGGCGCCAGCACGCAGATAACGACGGCCGTGACTATCGTGCAGCCGCCCGATGGGCCGAAGCACTACATCTTCGGCCCGGCGCAGCCCATCAGTTTTAGCGTTCCCACCATCCTTTACAGCGATGGCACGGCTGCCGCCTGGACGCAGCCAACGCCTCTGGCGAAGGGAGAGCACTACCAGGTGATCTCGATGGCTCCCCCGGCGGATGCGCAGTCGCTGTCCAGGGTGCCGTTACCGGCTGTAGACGCGCAGGCGTGGCGCTCGGATGCCTACTACAACCAGCTCGCTCTCTATTACGAACAGATCCCGCATGATATCTCGCCCAATATCCTGCAACTTACCAGGCAGTGGACAAAGGGGGCTACCAGTACCTACTCGGCGTTAAAGATGCTGGAGTCGCATCTGAGCGATCAGAAGGAGTTTACTTATTCCGTTGATAATCCTCCCATTCCGCGCGATACCGATGTTATAGACTGGCTCTTTCACACCCATCAGGGCTATTGCACGTACTACGCAAGCGCGATGGCGGTGATGGCACGCCAGCTGGGCATTCCAACGCGCGTCGTGAATGGTTTCAGCGCGGGACATTTTGATAGCCGGCGCAAGGTATGGTCCGTCGAGGGCAGCGATGCGCATAGCTGGGTGCAGGCGTACTTTCCTGGCTATGGCTGGATCAGCTTCGATCCGACGCCGGGCTTCTCTCTACCGGCCAGTGCGGCCTCACATCCCAGGCAGCCACCCGTTACGACAAAGCCGCCGGCGAAACCGGCACCGGTTGTGACGCCCGTCACCAGGAAACCGGCTTTACCGCGGCATCAATCTGCCGTGCATCCCCCGCTGCCCTTGCCAGGCTCCGGCAGCGGCGGTATCAACGAGGGAACGCTGCTGGATCTATCGCTGATAGCGCTGCTGATCTCTTTCCTTGTTTTCCTGGTGGCGCTCATCGTGCACTGGTGGCGCAGCCTCTACGCCAACAGCACGCTTGTGGCGGGCACGTTCTGGCGCCTCTGTCGCATGGCAGGCTGGGCGGGACTGGCGCCCAGAGTATGGCAAACTCCCTATGAATACAGCAGGATGCTCTGCCAGTATTGCCCGCAGAAAGCTGGCTATCTGTGGCATCTAACCGAGTTATTCGTGCGTGACCGCTGGGGAGCGCCGCATCAGGCGCCACATGCCCGCGAGGAAAAGGTCGTTGAGCAACTGTGGCCTGCGCTGCGCGGGATGCTGCTGCGCATGGCCCTGCGCCGCATTAAGAATTAGATATTAATGGATATATCGATAGATGTTACATTTACCTGCCCCTCTCGTCATCCTCTCATAGAGTGTGCCTGATCCCCGCCGCCACAGGCGCTTGCCTGAAATAGTTTGTTGTGTGAGATATGCGTTAAGTGCATGTCTCACACAACAAACTATTCCGATTGCGCGGCTCTGCCGCGCGACCGGTTGGCGTGAGAGAGGCAGAATATTGAGAAGCAGGCACGCTCATAGTAGTGGGGAGGCTGTGCAAGATGCAATCGGAGCCGATGGTTGTATGCAGGTACGGGTGGAGACAGATGCTACGGCTCTATGAAGATCACCTTGAGATAGATGGCGTCACGTATGCCCTGAGTGAGCTTGTGCGGGTGCGCCCGGTTTATCACCGCATCATAGGTATTCCTTCAGCTCGACTCGAACTGCGCTTCAAAGAGAAGGATGTGCGATTGCGCGGCATAGCAGCAGTAGAGGACGCACGTAAGATCGCGGCATACCTGAGCGACCAGCTTAAAGCTGCCCCACCAGCGGTGCACGAGGTCCCGGCGGTATACCTTCTCGCGCCACCCGGTACACAGAATGAAGCGCGCGACACCTCCAGATATGCAGAGCGGGAAAAGGCCGGGTTTGAGCAGTCTCCGGCGGCGGAGCCTTCATTCCTGGAACACAGCCCTATTATTAGCGATTATAAGCCTGGCCCCCCGCCGGTCCCACTCACGCCGACAAAGGTGCCACTCACTCCCACGATAACACCCGGACGGGAGCAGGGCAGGCAGGAGTAGCGAGAATAGCTGAACGGTTGAGGCAATAGCACGCGGCGCGCCATAGTGCACTCAGGGTTTCGATCAGGAGGAGACGATGATAGATACGGTTATGGCTCTATGGAATCGGGAGTACAATGGAAAAGGGGTGAAGCTCTTCTCCGCCATGCTTATCTTCTGCATCAGTATATCCCTGCTTCTGGTCACGGAGTGCGTAACGGGCAGCGCCCCGGGAGCGACCGATAGCTACAACCTGAAAGATGGCTTGAGCGCGACAGAGCAGGCAACTCCAGGGCAGGCAAGCGGCGGCGCCCTCAATCCTGCGGCGCTCACCCCGACGCTGGCGCCCCTGCCTTACGCAACTGCACCCGCTGAGCCACAAATACCCACCCCGGCAGGCGCGGGAGCCAGCAACAGCAATCCTGCTTCCCCTCAGCCATCGCCCGGAACTGGTGGTTCGCCCACCGTCATCGTCACCGCCGGCGCTACCCCGAGCGCTATGCCGGCAGCCACGCCTACCCCTACGCCACCGCCTGTGCCAACGCCGACGCCAACATCCCCGCCCCCGCCGACGCCAACATCCCCGCCCCCGCCAACGCCGACGCCAGTCGTCATGCCTTCGCCTACATCTATGGGAGGCATGACAGCCACACCCGTCGCAACCCAGACAGCGGCGGCTATCACGCCCGCACCGACCGGCGATCCCGCTGCGTCCATCACGCCCGCACCGACTGGCGATCCCGCTGCTGCCACTACAGCGACTCCGGCGGTCACGCCAATGGCTGGCGCTACCGTAACGCTGGCATCAATGGCAACCGGCAAGGATATGCTCCTCGCCAGCATAACAGGCCGCCTCTTCTCATCGCTGGTAGAGGGCAACCTGGAGATCAGCATAGGCGTGGTCACACTGATAACGATGCTCTGCCAGCTTGGAATCTACCTGCTGAAGCGCAGCAGGAGCCGCCAGATATAGCGCTTCAACTCCGCCGCGTGCATCTATCATCGCCTGGCTCCTGGCAACGAAAGGCTAGATTTTCCCCAGATTATGAGATATACTATGTACGCGTATATACATATAATAAGTTATATAAGAAGTATAAGCATCGAGGAGGAGATATCATGGCAACATTGAAACCTGAACTGAATCCAAAGGCAATCGGAGAACGCAGCGAGGCGATTATCACTGCTAAGCTTCTGGAAGTTGGTTACTATGTCTACACTCCCTTCGGCGATAACCTTCGCTGCGATCTCATCATTGAAGATGGTGATGGGAAATTCAGGTGCATTCAGTGTAAAACAGGATGGGTAGAACATAATGGAGCTTATATTGCATTTAAGACTGCCAGCTCGTACTATCATACCAGAGCAGGGAGGACGAGTCATGGAAGAAGAGATTATCGAGGGCAAATCGATTATTTCGCTGTATACTGTCCCGATACAAAAAAAGTGTACCTGATATCTGTAGATGATGTGGGCACAGCGAATGCAATGTTAAGGCTTTTGCCAACGAAGAACAACCAGGAGAAGGGGGTAAGGTGGGCGAAGGACTACGAGTTATAGTGCGGGTGGTGGGACTCGAACCCACGGCCTTGAAATTAAAAGTTTCCTGCTCTACCACTGAGCTACACCCGCAAGGGCTGCAATGTCAAGCTGGCAGCGGCTTCATGGCTAAGGGGAAGGCTTTATCGCTGAGCCATACAGCTGCCTTTGACTTCGGCTATTGTAGCGCATTTGCCGCCACCATGCAATAGGGAATTTGCCGGGATCAGTATTGGCCCGGCAAATTCCCTGATTATTGATCTTGCCTGATTATTGGTCGCGACCCGGCGCCCTCGCTCCCTCGATGCATCTTTCAAGGCTCCTCATGCGTGCTATAGCCGATACTACCTTACATTAAAGACAATCTGTTACAGGGAGAAAGTGGGAGGAAAAAATGTCAGAGCAACAAGAGAAAGCGCGGCCACAGGTCGGCATAGCGGTCCTGGTCAGTAAAGGAGATCGCATCCTGCTCACCAGGCGGCAACATTCGCATGGAGCGGGCACGTGGGCGCCGCCGGGAGGACATCTGGACTTCGGCGAAACGCTCGAAGAATGCGCGGCGCGCGAGACAAGAGAAGAGACCGGCGTGGAAATTACCGATATCAAGTTCCGCGTGATTACCAACGACGTTTTTGCCGCCGCGCAGAAGCATTACATTACCGTCTGGATGGAGGCAAAACACGCCTCGGGCGAAGCCCGCGTAAATGCTCCTGTCGAAGCAACAGAGGTCGGCTGGTTTACGTGGGATGCGCTGCCGGAGCCACTCTTCCTGCCCCTGCAACACCTGCTTGCGGGCGAGACCTATCCATCGCAGACCACCGAACACAAGATCGGAACTTCGCCGCAGGAGCCTCATCCTTTGCAATATTAGAGTCACGGGCGCGCCCGCCGGTGCGTGTATCAGTATGACCGGATCTGTATCGTAGAGAATGTATCCGGCATTCTTTAGTATAACAGGAGAGAGGAAAATGCCAGATAACTCGGATCAAGCCCTGCAAGGCCAGATGCAAGATTGCATCGAGGATTGCCTGAACTGCCATACGGTCTGCCTGGATACAGCGACGCGCGTCCTGCAAAAGGGCGGCCAGAACGCGGACAACGTTCGCACCCTGCTCGACTGCTCAGAAATGTGTCTGACAGCGGCCCACTTCATGATCCGCAACTCGGCCCTGCACGGCTATACCTGCCAGGCGTGCGCCGAGGTATGTACTCATTGCGCGGAAATGTGCTTCCAACTGGGCGAAAACGACTGCGGCAACGCCTGCCAGGCGTGCGCCGTATCCTGCCAGCAGATGGTCAAGATGATAGCATAAGGTGAGAGAAATACAGCCTCGGCCCAGCCGAGGCTGTATTTCTCTCACCTTATGCCATTTTGGACAGGGCTATGTAATGCTCGCCCGAAGCGGGGGTCAAGGGGGCGGCCGCCCCCTTGCGGGGCGCGAGGTGTCCCCGCCCAGACTCTTCCTTTCGGGCGTGGCGTGGGGAGCATTACATAGCCCTGCATTTTGGAAAAAGGGTATTGACAAGCTTATGGAGTCGTGGTAATATAAGCTCTGTCAAACGGAGCCGCCTGTATGCGCAGGTGAACCGGTGATTGTAGCGAAGAGGGTACACCCGTTCCCATCCCGAACACGGAAGTTAAGCTCTTCAGCCCCGACGATACTGCGTGGGAGACCGCGTGGGAAAATAGGAAATCGCCGTTTCACCCGCTCACACGGGCGGTTTTGTTATGCTTCTCTTCCAGAATGACGCACGAGGCTCGCAAGAAGGGATGATGGGCTGGGTGCGTTGCGCAGCAACGCACCCAGCCCATCATCCCTTCTTGCGAGCGACGCAGGCGCGATGCGTGATGGGAACCGCCGGATGTGGTAAGAGAACCGGAACAGTCTTCCTACAGACTCTTGAACTGTTCGGCGTACTTTTCGGCATAATCGCCAATGACAGGCAGCTTGAAGTACTTGCCCTGGAAGCCATTGACCATCAGCACGATCCAGCCAACGAAGGCCAGCAGGCCGAGCAGGCCATTGGCACAGAGGAACACGATGCCCAGAACCGGAATTCCATAAAGGAAGCGGAAAACGATCTCCACAACCGTGATGCCACCGAAGAACAGGATCGACTGCATAGCGTGGAAGCGTATGAAGCGGTTCTGCTTCTCCACGAAGAAAAAGATGATGCCTGTAATCCAGCCGAGCACATAGCTCAGGCCGGCGGCAACGTTCTGCGAGAGGCCCGACGCAGTGGGGCCGGCGGGCGCTGCATACGGCTGCTGGTAGCCACCCTGCTGTCCATACGGCGTCTGGCCGTAGCCCGGCTGTCCATAGCCCGGTTGTCCGTAGCCCGGCTGTCCATAACCAGGCTGCTGGCCGTATTGCTGCTGTTCATAGCCGCCCTGCTGCTGACCATAACCACCATACTGTTGACCGCTATAGGGATCGGTTGGCTGCGGCTGGGGAGGAGTGTAGCCGCCATAGCCGCCGCTATATTGTCCCGAATTCGGATACTGGCCCTGGTTTGGATCTTGTCCCTGGTAACTCATGTTGCCATCCCTCTCTTTGTATGATATTGAATTGATAAGAGCTTGCCGGTTAGAGCATATATGTACATACGCAGTTCATTCGGAAAAGTTGTGATTGTAAACCGAATGTACTAGCCCGGATTACGCAATTCGCTCATGCAAACTCATCCGTAACGAACGGCGAAAAAGCAGCGTTTCCCCGGCATACTGCTTGATATCCTCTCTGGTAGAACGATGCAGGCCGCTATTTTTAGCTGATGGATGTATCATTCGACGTTGGCCGGGCCTGCGGGTACAGATGATGCGCTGTGTGGTCGGCCGGTGGGACCATAAAGGCCGGTGCATCCGCTTCACCGGCTTCGTGCTCATCGCTCCCGGCGGATGGCCTGCCGCTGCGCCGTAAATTTTGCTCGTGCAGCACAGGCATGCGCTCATCGATGCGCAGGGGAAGCGACCCTCCATTCTCGGGCCGGTTCTCTTGCTCCGCAGGTGTCTCCTCCCGATCAGAAGAAGGAGGGGCATCGAGCAAAGCCTGCTCGATCACCTCATCCATCGTCTCAACAAAGGTAAACTGTACACGCTGGCGAATTCTGGCGGGAATTTCGGCCAGATCCTTTTTGTTGTCCGCAGGAATAATCAGATGCGCAATATTCGCCTGCTGCGCGGCAAGCACCTTCTCTTTCAGGCCGCCAATACCCAGCACGCTGCCAAGCAGCGTCACCTCGCCTGTCATCGCCAGATCATTGCGCACCGGACGGCGCGTAAGAGCGGACACCAGGGCGGTAGCGATGGTAATACCGGCTGAGGGACCATCCTTAGGAATCGCGGTTTCTGGCAGGTGAATATGCAGATCGGTTCCTTCCTGGAAGTTTGGATCGATGTGCAGTTCGGTAGCTCGTGTACGAATATAGGAGAGCGCAGCTATCGCCGACTCGCGCATCACATCGCCCAGCTGCCCCGTGACCAGCAGATCACCCTTGCCGACCATCGTTACCACCTCAACCGGCAGGAGAATGCCGCCATTCTCGGTAACAGCCAGGCCCATCGCGGCCCCGATCTGCGTGCGCAGCAGCGGCGGAGCGTTGCTATAGCGCGGCGTGCCCAGGTAGTGCGAAAGATTGTTGGCGGTCACGCGCACATGGGTGCCAGGCTTTTCCAGCACGGTGAGCGCTACCTTGCGGCAGATCGTCGCCAGTTGCCGCTCCAGATTGCGCACCCCCGCTTCCCGCGTATAGTCGGTGACAATGCGCTGCATCGTGGCGCGCGGGATCTTCACCTGCTCGGGCGTGAGGCCGTGCTCGCTTAGCACATGGGGCAGCAGGTGGCGTATGCCGATATTTACCTTCTCCTCCAGCATATAGCCTGGAAGATCAATGATATCCATACGGTCCGCCAGCGCGCGCGGGATCTGGTACTTCACATTGCCGGTACAGATAAAGAAAACTTCGGAGAGGTCGAAGGGCATTTCGAGATAGTGGTCAGTAAACGTGCTGTTCTGCTCGGGATCAAGCACCTCAAGCAGAGCGGAAGAAGGATCGCCGCGATACTCCGACGAGATCTTATCGATCTCATCCAGCAAGAAGACCGGATTGCGCACGCCCACCGTCTTCATGCTCTGGATGATGCGTCCTGGCAGAGCGCCGACATAGGTGCGGCGATGTCCACGAATTTCCGCCTCGTCGTGTACGCCGCCCAGCGAGATGCGCGCGAACTTGCGTCCGAGGGCGCGAGCGATAGAATAGCCGAGAGATGTCTTGCCAACCCCGGGCGGGCCGATGAAGCACAGGATCTGGCCCTGTCCCTCGTGCTTGAGATGGCCGCCGCGATTGGCGAACTGCTGGCGCAGCTGGCGCACCGCCAGGAACTCGATGATACGCTCCTTGATGCCCTCCAGACCATAATGATCTTCATCAAGGATTCGCCGCGTCGCCTCGATATCGAAGCTATCCTCGGTGCGCTCCAGCCAGGGCAGGGCCAGCACCCAATCGATATAGGAGCGAATCACCGTGATCTCGGCCGATTGTGGGGGCGTGCGCTCCAGCCGATCAATCTCCTTCTGTACTTTGGAGGCGACCTCCGGCGGCAGCGCTTTTTCCCGCAACTTCGCGCGCAGTTCATCCGCCTCCGTAGAGGTCTCCATACCCAGCTCTTCCTGGATCGCGCGCAACTGCTCGCGCAGGTAGAATTCCTTCTGGGTACGATCTACCTGGGAGCGTACACGACTGCGGATAGTGGTTTCGAGTTCGAGGATCTCGATCTCGTTGCCCATAATCACGCAGATTTTCTCGAGGCGCTCCATCGGATCGAGGGTTTCCAGCAGGTCCTGCTGCTGCTCCAGATCAGTGACCAGGTGAGCGGCCAGCGTATCAGAGAGACGTGCTGGCGTTCTGATCGCCACTATCGAATTGATATCTTCCGCCGAGAAGCGGCGATTGAGCTGCGCATAGCGTTCAAACAGATGCGTGGCATGGCGCACAAAAGCGTCGGCCTGCGAACCCTTGCTCTGGCTCTCCGGCTCTATATTCACCCGCACACGAATGAAAGGCTCGAAGTCCTGGTATTCTTCAATCTGCACGCGGCTGACGCCCCGCACCAGCACCTGGAGACTGCCGTCATGCTGCCGGTGCATGGTCGTCACCTCGGCCAGCGTACCGATAGAGTAGATATCTTTAGGCTGGGGATCATCTATTTCTGCGTTGCGCTGCGTCGCGGTAATGAGCATGCGATCAGGACGCATCATCGCCTCTTCGACAGCCCGCACCGTTTTTTCGCGCGCAATATTGAGCGCATGACGATTATGAGGAAACGCAACGATGTTTTTTAACGTCACCAGAGGATACACCTCGTCTACATCCTGGTCTATCTTCTGGTGTTCTTGCTCATTCATTGGTTTCCGCCTGTCTCTCCTGTTCGATCAACTACCTGTAAAAGAAAAAGAGCCAGCGTTAAGCGGACTCATCTTCGGAATATGCCGGGGCGCGCTCGCTGCGCGTCACAACCAGCGGTTTATGGCTACCGGTAATCACATCCCCGTTAATGATAACTTTCTTCACATCGGAGCGAGATGGAATCTCATACATTACATCGAGCAGCACGTCCTCGATAATCGTGCGCAGGCCCCTTGCCCCTGTGCGCTGCTTTAGAGCGCCCTCGGCCGCTGCTTCAAGAGCATCGCTCGTAAAGACCAGTTCCACGCGATCAAGCTGCAAAAACTTCTGATATTGCTTGATGACGGCATTCCTGGGTTCGGTCAGAATGCGGATCAGGGCCTCGCGATCAAGGCTATCCAGCGATACCACCACAGGCAGGCGCCCCACAAATTCGGGGATCAGGCCGTACTTCAGCAGGTCATCGGGGATGAGCCTGGTCAGGACCGATTCCTCGACCTCTTTATCTGCGGTGTCATGTCTGGCACGGAAGCCTATCGTCTTATTGCTGCCCAGGCGCTGCTCTACGATCTTATCGAGGCCCTCAAAAGCGCCGCCGCAGATAAACAGAATATTGCCGGTATTGATCTGAATGAAATCCTGGTGGGGATGCTTGCGCCCACCCTGGGGGGGGACATTAGCGATGGTGCCCTCGATAATTTTGAGCAGTGCCTGCTGCACACCCTCACCTGAGACATCGCGCGTAATCGAGGGATTATCAGACTTGCGGGCGATCTTATCGATCTCATCAATGTAGACGATGCCGCGTTCGGCGCGCGCCACATCAAAGTCCGCCGTCTGGATCAGGCGCAGCAGAATGTTCTCAACATCCTCGCCGACATAGCCGGCCTCCGTCAACGCCGTGGCATCCGCAATGCAGAAAGGAACATCCAGGATCTTCGCCAGCGTCTGGGCCAGCAGCGTTTTGCCACACCCCGTCGGCCCGATCATCAGGATATTGCTTTTACCCAGCTCCACATCGTCGATCTGCATGCCCACCCCGATACGCTTGTAGTGGTTATATACAGCCACGGCCAGCGTTTTCTTCGCGCGTTCCTGCCCGATGACGTAATTGCTCAATTGCTCGTAGATCTTCTTGGGAGTGGGTATTTTGCCTGTTTGCAGGCGTGGCTTATTCGCAGCGGTGGCCTGCTCCTCGTCGATGATTTCCCGGCACAGGTCGATACACTCGTCACAGATATAGACACCGCCAGGACCGGCAATCAATCGTTGAACCTGGTCCTGGCTTTTGCCGCAAAACGAGCAGCGGTATGTCGTCCGTATGTTTTTCGAGTTTGCCACGTTCGTCACCTTTCCTGCAAGTGCAACATTGCACATGGTGGTCGCATCGTTACTCTACTTTCTCAGCAGCCCGGGCGTCTGATGGAGGAGTTACAGCAGCCGGTTCCTCGGCTTTTTCGCTCTCAGTATGCGCTTCCTGCGCGGCGGCCTCGCCGGCGAACGCAGCGGCCTGCGCATTCTCCACAGTCGCTTCCTCTGCTTCTTCTGACACACTCCCACTGCCCTCTGCATCTGGATCGGGGCCAGCTATCAATTCTATCAAACGGCTCAGGGTCTTCTCGCGCCGGTAGCTTAATGCGAGCGCCCGAATGCCCGCCTCGGTACGCGGCAGATTCTGTCCTATCTGGGCATAGGCGTTAAAGAGCGCCTCGATCTCCTGCGCCTCAACCTCGATATGCTCCCTGTTCGCCACTTCATCCAGTACCAGTTCGCGCTTGACACGCTTTTCCGCCTCTGGTCGCAACTCCTGCATATACTCTTCGCGGCTCTTGCGCATTATCAGCAAGTACTGCTCCATCGAGAGATGCTGGCGTTCGAGCATATGCGAGGTCTGATGCATCATATCCTCGACCTCTTCATCGATCAGCAGCGGGTGGATCGTGAACTTTGATTGCTCGATCAGGGCGTTGAGGACCTTCTCCCGTAGGGCACCGTTGGCCTGGCGCTTCTTATTCTCAAGGATATTATCGCTCAGCGCCTTGCTCAGATCTTCCAGCGTCTGATACTGGCCCTCGCTGACCTTCTCCGCGAAGGCATCATCCAGTTCGGGGAGATGCTTCTCCTCCACCTTGTGGAGCGTTATCTCATAATCGGCCCGTTTCCCCGCCAGCTTTTCATTGCTGTAATCTTCAGGGATCGTGGTAGAGAAGGATTTGCTCTCACCCGCCTGCATCCCTACCACGTTCTCATCCATCCCCGTGAAGATACCTCCGCCCTTGTCAGTAAGCTCAAAGGTATGGTCCTTTAAATCGGAGACGCTTTCCCCTTCCACCGTCAGCTTCAGGTCGGCAGTAACGCGATCTCCAATGGCGGCCGGGCGTTCAACAACCTCCCAGCTTGCCTGGCGGTTACGCAGCGCTTCAAGCTCCTTATCAACCTCTTCCGAGGTAACGCTGACATCTTCGCGCTCAAAATGCATGGCATGATAGTCGGCAAGCTCAACGGGAGTGATAATCGGCACGGTCAGGCTGAAGTGGTAGGGCTGTCCCATCTCAAGGGTCGGAGCTTCCAGTTTCGGCTGTGTAATAGGGGTAAGTTCGTATTCTTTGAGCGTATTGCGATAGGTCTCAGCAATGAGATCATCGAGACCTTCCTGGTAGATGTACTCCTTGCCCAGCTTGCGCTCCAGAAGGGAACGCGGTGCCTTGCCTCGGCGGAAGCCCTGGACATCGACCTTTTGCACCAGTTTGCGATACGCCTTTTCCGAGGCTTTTTCCATCTCGTCCCAAGTCACATCTACTTCAAGGACGGCCTCGCTCGTTGGCAGCTTTTCAACAGAGACCTTCACATTTCCTCCAATAGATTGATCGTTCTGTATTGATCTGCTCGATAATCCTGAAAACCTGGTCTACGGCAACTGAGTGAACAGGCTATGGGAAGCACAGGGAGGCAAACCCGACCATAGACCACCCCACAACAGCGCCAGCAGTCTCAACCATGTTCAGCGATTTTCAAAGCGTTGTGATCTATGTCTCTCGTGTGGGTTTGCGTATGCACTTGCCCACAGAGGAGCAATCCCGGCGATTGCCCTCCCTTAGATACGACCTCTAAGCGGGAGACGGGACTCGAATCCGCGACAGCCTGCCTGGAAGGCAGGTACGCTTAGAATCACCGCCCGCTTGATACAAACAGGTCTGACAGGCCAGTTCATCGATCTGCCTTCGTTTATACCCACGATTGACCAGAGTTGTCACAAGGTATTTCTGGCTTCCTGACAAAAACTTTCGCGTATTTCTGAAGGCAGGAATCTGGATATTCCTTACAGGTCAATAGTATATATCCTTTTTCCTCTCAAGGCAAGCCTGAGAGTACATTCTATCCACGCGCTTCTTCCCGCCGCAGGCTCTGGCTCAGGCACAGGGATCGAAGCGTCTCTGTCCGGTGCGCCCGCGGGGATCATCGCCCTGGATGTCTACCCTGCGCAACTGGCGGATGTGGTTCTCGCGCAGGCGCTGGAGCCGGGCGGCTTTGGTCCGGGGCGGGTCACGGTCTCTGCCTTGCACGTCGTAGTGAGCAGGCAAGAGGAGCCGCTCATGAACTCTTCTGACTGACCAGCGTGCTCACAATCCAGCGCCCGGTAAATGTATCGTCGCAGAGGTCGGCGAAGACATTACGGCAGAGTTGCTCAACGACACGTTCACCGTTGACCACGCCGGACCTGAGAAGAAAGGTCTTGCTCGCTTCCAGCAGGCGCGGCGCGTGCAGATAGAGCCAGTCGTGAGCGTAAGCGCCCGCCGCCAGATCGATGAACTGGAGATGCTTGCGCAGGATCGACCAGGAGGGCAGTTTCAATTCGCTGCTCGCGCGCTGCACCTCGAAGGGCTGGCAGCCCATGCGTTTGAAGCCTTGCTCAAGGAATTGTCCCCAGGCGAACCAGGCCATGCTGCTCGTCTGCGGAAAACTCGCTTCGGTGATAATGATGTGACCGCCGGGGCGGCATACGCGCAGGCATTCATTCATGAACTCGGTCCAGCGCGCGAGAGGCACGACGAGCGAGAGAAAGCGAGCATGCACTACATCGAAGGAGCTATCTTCAAACTCGCTCATGTGGTAGAAATCGCCTGCGATAAAGGTAGCATTGGCCTGGCCGTAGATGTGCGCCAGCTGGCTGGCATACCTGATAGCCTCGGCATCGTGATCCAGCCCTACCACTTTGATGAGCGGATAGTTACTCGCCAGGTCGCGTACCCATTGTCCGCCACCGCAGCCTGCATCGAGCACCTTTTCCACCTTCATTACGTCGACCTCTTCCGGCAGCAGGGGAATATAATTGCGGAGCAATGCCTGTAGCTCTGACCACGGGCTGAATAATCCTGCGCCATCGTCATCATCTCTGTTCATCTGGCCCCCTACCCTTCAATCTTACTACGTGAGGCGCTCTTCGCCCATAACTATTCAGGTTTCCCGGCCACCTCCGGCGGCCTGTTCGCCGGGGTAGATGGCGCGCGAGACGGGCGGCGTTCGCCCCGCGCACCATCTACCTCAACACTGGCGCAGTGCCGCCGGCGCCTGGCCGTCTGGTGAAGAGAGGACCTGAGTAGTTACCTGTATCCTCCTTTCTGTTCAGGAGGTGCTTCAAATGTAACACAAAAACTTGACCAGATCAATAATTCGTGATATTCCGTGATAAATAGTGCTATTTTCATGATATTTTAAGCAGGGAACGATCAACGCTCGACAGCGAGGGCGAGCCGGAGAGCGCCATGGTCAGTTCCAGTTCGGCGCGCAGGAGTTCGAGCACGCGATATACGCCCGCTTCTCCATCGGCGGCCAGCCCCCAGAGCGCCGGGCGCCCGATCAACACCGCCCGTGCTCCCAGCGCCAGAGCCTTCAACACATCGCTGCCCCGGCGTATGCCGCCATCGACGTAGACCTCGCAGCGACCCGCCACAGCCCCGGCAACTTCTGGCAGTGCCTCGATGCTGGCAAGGGTGCCGTCAAGCTGTCGCCCGCCATGATTGGAAACGATAATTCCTGCTACGCCCCGTTCCGCCGCCATCTGTGCGTCGTCCCCGCGCAGGATCCCCTTGAGCAGGACCGGCAGCTTCGTGAAGGATTGGAGCCAGTCGACGGTCTCCCAGGTGTCGACCAGGTGCCGCCGGGCTGACGACTCTGCCGCATCGGGAGGGAAGTTGGGGAGCCGGACGCGCTTGCCGATCAGGAAGTGATTGCGGATATCGCGTTCGCGGCGTCCCAGGAATGGTGTGTCGACGGTGAGGACGATGGCGCGGTAGCCTGCACTCTCGGCGCGCCGCACCAGCTGGCCCGTCGTCTCGCGGCTGTGATGCGAGTAGAGCTGCAACCACAGTTCCCCTCCGGCAACCGCGGCCACCTCTTCGATGCTGTAACTGGCGGTGGTGCTGACGATCATCACCGTGCCGGCGCGGCCTGCGGCGCGCGCTGTCGCCAGTTCACCCTGGGGATGGGCGAGGCTGTGTGCCGCCGTAGGGGCGATGAGGATGGGCATACGCACCGGTGTTTGTAGCACTGTAGTGCGCATGTCGATGGCGCTGACATCGACCAGCACGCGCGGCCTCAGCAGGATGCGCTCGAAGGCGGCGCGGTTCTCTCGCAGCGTGACCTCATCGCCGCTGCCGCCCTGGTAATAGTCCCAGACGGCAGGTTCCAGGCGTTGCTGCGCCAGCGCCTCATAGTCGAAAAGATTGATGGGTTCCATTGAAAATCCTTGTTGCGGGTGATGGGTAAGGCGAGGTAAGGCAGGCGCCCGCAAGGGGCGTCTCTACATGTAGAGACGCCCCTTGCGGGCATCTGGGACAATATATTGCTGGCCGCCCATGTAGGGGCGCAGCGCTTCCGGGATGCGCACGCTGCCATCGGCCTGCTGATGCGTCTCCAGCAGCGGGATCAGGATACGCGGCGAGGCCAGCGCGGTATTATTGAGCGTATGCACGAATTTAAGCTTGCCATCCTCGTCGCGGTAGCGTATGTTGACGCGGCGCGCCTGCCAGTCATGGAAGTACGAGCACGAATGTGTTTCGCGATAGCGCCCCTCGCTCGGTATCCAGCATTCCAGATCGTACATCCCGACCTTGCCATCGCCCATATCGCCCGTACACACGTTGACGACGCGATAGGGCAGTTCGAGCGCCTGCACCAGCTCCTCCGAATTTCGCAGCAATTGTTCGTGCCAGCGCACCGATTCCTCGTGGTCGGCGCGGCAGATGACGTACTGCTCGACCTTGTTGAACTGGTGGATGCGGAAGACGCCGCGCGTATCCTTGCCGTAGGTGCCGGCCTCCTGGCGGAAGCAGGGGCAGAAGCCGACGAAGGTCATGGGCAGATCTTCGGCTTTGAAAATCTCATCCTTATACATGCCGGTAATCGAGACCTCGGCGGTCCCCACCAGGAAGAGATCCTGCTCATCGATCTGATAGACCTGATCGCGCCCTTTGGGGAACTGGCCGTTGCCGATAAAGCAGAAATCGCGTGCCATCGCCGGCACGATCAGCGGTGTAAAGCCCTTGCGCGCGATACGATCAAAGGCGAAGTGCATCAGCGCCAGCTCCAGGCGGGCGGCGTCGCCCTTGAGCGCGTAGCTGCGGCTCCCCGCGATTTTTACGGCGCGCTCGATATCCACCAGATCAAGCTTCTGCATCAACTCGTAGTGATCGAGCGGCTGAAAGTCGAAGACCGGCTTCTCGCCCCAATACTTGACCGGAACGTTATCGTTCTCGTCTTTGCCGATGGGAGCGCTCGGATCGGGAATGTTCGGGACGAGCAGCAGCATCTGGTAGCGCTCCTCCTGCAACTGGCTCAGCAGTGGCTCCTTCTCCTTGATCGTCTCCGCGAGCTGCTTGCCCTCGGCGATGAGCGCGTTACGCAGTTCGATGTTCTTCTCTTTCGCGGCCTGTTGAATGCGCTTCGAAAGCGCATTCTGCTGCGCCCGCGCCTCCTCGACTTCCCGCTGGAGGGTGAGCACCTGCTGATCCAGGGCCAGCAGGCCGTCGATATCGATAGGATTATTTTTCACCCGCGCCGCCTCTTTGACGACATCCGGGTGCATGCGAATAAATGCGAGATCCAGCATATGATTTATCCTTCCTTTGCTCGCGCCTGCGGCGCTCGGCTGATGGATGTGGTTTTGTAAAACGGGCGCTTCGCCCGTTTTACAAAACCACATCCATTGCCTGGCGCGGCACAGCCGCGCGACTGGCTGTCGAAAACAACAAAAAAGCGCCACGTCCCGGAAGGACGATAGCGCTGCATATACTCTATCGTGGTGCCACCTTGATTCTCTCATCGTAGAAGATCGAGCGATGAGACTCGTTTTTGCCCGGTAACGGGGGCTGCCGTCAGACGCTCATCGCGCAGACTCGCGGGTGGATTTCGCTCCTGCTGACTGCTGCGTTGCACCTGCCCGCAGCTCTCTGTTGCCCGGCACGAGCTACTTGTCCCGTTCATTGTCGTTGCGCTGTTTCATTGTTTCTCGTGTCAGCATAGCAGGCAAGATGCGCTTTGTCAATACCGGAGCAGTTAGCCCGTTGTGATCGTTCCATCGCCGTTCACGCGGATCGGCACCGAGGCCAGCGGCCTGTTAGCAGGTCCCCGGACGACTCGGGCGCCGGCGGCAGGATCAAATATTGCGCCGTGAGCCGGGCAAACGAGTTTGCCGCTGCCGGCGTTATAATTTACCGGCACACCCTGGTGGGTGCAGGCACGCTCAAAAGCCACAAAGCTGCCGCCGGGAAGACGTATCAACCAGCTTCCACGACCATCCGCCGGATTGGTAAATAGTTTAGCCGTGTTTGTGCCCTGGTTCGTGCTCCCGATGACTGTACCGGTATGTCCCGGCGTCGGTGTTGGGGTGGGCGGCTGCATTGTAGGTGTTGGGGAAGCCGTGGATGTCGGCTGCTGCTGCTTGTGCTGGGCCGTGGGGGTCGTGGTCGGCGCGGAAGTGGCCGTGGACATAGGCGTATTTTGTGGCTGCGTTGCCTGTGTGTTCGCGGTTGCGGGCGTTTGCGTGGCGGTCTGACCGGTATGATGTTTCAGGAGATGCGCCAGACTCAAACCACCTGCGCCAAGCACGCCCACAGCGATAACTCCGCCCGTCGCCAGCAGAGCAACCGTGCGCCGGCGCGACTTATCGAGTGCACGGCCCCGTTTCGTGCGGGACCTGCCAGAGCGCGGGCCAGGATTGAGCGTTCCCGCCTCCGCTGCTTTCGTTTCCGGCAGCGCTGTCGTTGTCCACCAGACGAAAGGATCAACGGCCCCGGCACCGGCGGAAGCGCTCTGCGCCTCTGGGAAGACCACCCCTGACTGGACGGCCTGCGTTGTCGCGGAAGCGGGATCCGCCTGCATCGTGCCCTGCTGCCTGCTCGCGATTAACTCTTCTTCAAACCAGTTAACGGTGGGCGGCATGGTTACAGCGTCACCGGCTGCCGCTGCATTGCGCGGGGCCGCGGCAGGCGGTTTCTCCGCCACCTCCTGAAGCTGGAGGACGCGCTCGAAGGCATGCGCTAATCTGCCAGCCGATGAGAAGCGCTGCGCCGGATCACGCGCCAGCGCCTGTTGCAGTGCCAGATCCAGGGCGGGGGATGCATCGGGATATACCTCTTTCAATGAGGGAACAGGTTGCTGAACATGCTGCATTGCTACTGTCAACGGGTCGCCTCCGCTAAACGGAGGTCTACCGGCCAGCAGCTCAAATAATACAATCCCCAGGGCGTATACGTCCGAGCGCGCATCCCCGGGGGCACCCTCCACCACTTCGGGCGCCAGATATTCGGGCGCACCTAAAAATGTTCCCGCGATACTGAAGAGGTGGGCATAGGGATGTTCGCTATGCTCGATGCCCTGCATCGCCAGTATACGCCCAAGACCAAAGCCCGCGATCAGAACCTTTTGCTCATCGTTCAGCAGGATGTTCGCCGGCTTCAATGCTCCATGCACTACGCCGGCGTGATGCGCGAAATCGAGGCCCTCGGATACCTGTTTGAGAATCTCCAGGGCCTGAGCGGGAGTGAAGCGGATTTGTTGCTTGAGCACCTTTGCCAGCGAGCCGCTCGACACCAGGGGCGTAACGAAATAGGGATATCCGTACTGCTCCCCATAATCATAGATAGGCAAAATATATGGATGCTGCAACTGCTTCAGCAGCGACATCTCTTGCAGAAAGCGGTTCATGAACCGCTCGCGGGCCAGAGAGGAGAGTTGATCGGGGATGATAAAGAGCGTAAGCATCTCCTCCTCGTCCCGTCCTTGCTGCCGAAGCGTATAGACGGCGTTGAGCTTCCCGCAGCCAAGCAGTTGTTCGACCCGATAAGGTCCCAGAGTCACGCCTGCAAGCTGGTCTATCGGCAATGATACTAACGACATATGCCCCCCTTTTCAGGTACACCTCTACATTATCTATACAGTGTGACACGTTGAAGTCAAGCTCCTGGTGCCCTATCAGGACCAATGGGGGGTACATAATTTTCGGGGGGATGGTCGCGCGACGCAACTGTACCAAAAACACTCTGTGAAGCGAGCGCCGCAGGCGCGAGCAAGAGCTGGTCCCGGCCACCAGAGACCAGAACCGGCCGCTCTCAATAGGACCGGGGTACTACAGAGTATATCATTATGTTCCTCATTGATGCATATATACGCTTAGTTAAGTAGTGTTTATCGGAGATTGTCAACGAGGAGAAGTCCTGAGTGAGCGTCCAGTCGTCCTACCTGATTATCGGCAATGGTATTGCGGGAGTGACCGCAGCCGAGATTCTACGCCGCGAAGATCCCGCAGCCCTCATTACTATCATCGCGGATGATCCCTTTCCCGTGTATTACCGGCCCGCCCTCAAGGACTATCTGGCAGGTCGCGTACCGGAACATAAGCTCTGGGCGCGTCCCCATACCTTCTACCAGGAACACCGTATTCGCTTTATAGCGGGGCGCGTGGTCGGCATCAATGCTATGCAACACTGTGTGCAACTCCAGGGCGGACAGTGGATAGAGTATCATAAATTACTCCTCGCCAGCGGTGCCCGTCCCAGGCGTCTCGCCTGTCCTGGACTTGACCTGGCAGGCGTGACAACGTTGCGCACCGTTGCCGACTATCAGGAAATACTGCGCCGCCTGCCGGCCATAGAGCGCGTCGTCGTTTATGGTGGTGGCACGCTGGCCCTGGAGAGCGCGGAGGCGCTCAACCAGCGCGGCTATCAGGTCACGCACCTGTTACGCAACAACGTCATCTGGTCTGAAATACTTGACGCCACTGCCTCTGATCTCGTGTTGCATGAGGAGCGGCGCGCCGGCATCGATGTGCGTACCGGGGAAGCCGTTGTAGAGATCACTGGCAAAGATGGGCAGGTGAGCGGGGTCGTTACTTCTTCGGGCGCGCGTCTGCCCTGCGATTTGCTGCTTATTGCTATCGGCATTGAACCGATCATCGATTTCATCCAGGTCAGCGGTATTCACTGTGAACGCGGCGTGCGTGTCGATGACTACATGCGCACCAATATGCCCGATATCTATGCCGCGGGCGATGTCGTCGAAACGACCGACGTGTATACCGGACGTGTTCGCGTGCACGGCCAGTGGTATCCCGCGCTCCAGCAGGCGCGCACCGCCGCCTATAGCATGCTCGATCTGCTCGATACCGGCCAGGGGTTTCGCCCCGGCGCCTTTTATAACGCGACATCTCTGAATGGGCTGGACTTCGTAGCAATTGGATTGACGACCTTTCCTCCGCAATATGCTCACTATTTCCAGGAGGTGGTTGCCGATCCCGTGCCGCGCAGCTATCGCAAGGTCGTGCTCAAAGATGGCCTGCCGCTGGGTGCCCTCTTCCTGGGCAATCGCCGCCACGCTCTGGCCTTCAAACGCGCCATCGATCATCGCGTCAACCTGGCGCCGGTAGCTCAATACCTGTTCGCCGATAATTTCGACCTTGAAGAGTGGCTGAACAACCAGGGGGTACCGGAAGCCAACCTGCACATGACCAGGCAGGATAGCACGCTGGCAGGCACCGCTATGATTCCGGCGCACAGCGGAAGACCTGACGCGTCCGCCGGTACGTCGACCCTCTTCATGCACATCCAGGGTTCCCGACTGCACACCAGCTCATCTCGCGCTATTCCCGCCGATGTGTTGAACGCGGCTGCGGATGCGCCCTCGCTCATCATTATCAGCGCGGATAGCGCTCCGGCAACGATCTCTCTGGCGCATCGTCCGCGCTTCATTCTGGGGCGCAGCAAGGAGTGTGATATTCCGCTGCACGATGCCGCCGTGTCTCGTACCCACGCGGAGATCTTTTCCGCGCCGGACGGCTTCTATATTCGCGACCTCGACAGCAGCAACGGTGTCTTTGTGAATAAAGTCAAGATCAACAATGCCTATCACCTCGCGCACGGTGATCGCGTAGTAGTTGGCAATACCTTGATATACTGCTCGTTCCCGAATATGACCCCGGCGCAGAGATCAACTTTCGCCAATCCGCTGGCGGAAGTGCAGCCGCAACTCGCCGGAGCAACGGCCAGCGTCCCGCCTGTATCGCCATCCGCGATTACTGGCATCCGGCACCGCGAAGATATCCAGACACTCACCGATCCGCGACTGCGTTTTGAGATCGATATGTGCATCGGCTGTGATCGCTGCATGGCGGCCTGTCCTGTGCCTATGTCATCGTTGATTACCATCGCCGATCTCAACCGGGCCACGATTTCCGAAACTGTTACCGATCAGGTCGCGCGCTTCACACAGGAATGCGTTATGTGTGGCTCCTGTGTGCCGGTTTGTCCCGTCGATAACCACCGTGACCTCTTGATGCTCTCGCTCAAGCAGCGCGTCGGCATCTCCTGGCAGCAGGAGGTTGACATGCAGCGCATAGCGAGTGTCCTTCCGCCTGGCTGGAGCGCGCCACAACTGATCGCTCGCCTGCGCGAACAGGGCGTCTTCGGCAGCCTGATAGGAGCGCCGGAACGTTATGTATTGCACCTCTATCTTTCTTCGCGGCTCGTGTCGCTTGAGCCGGGCGCAACGCTGATACGTGAGGGCGAGTATGGGCGCGACCTTTTCTTTATTTTTGAAGGCCAGCTTGCCGTCATGACCAGTGAGACCGGCGGTAAAGAGCTGCTCATTGGTGTGCTTGGTCGTGGGGAGCACATAGGCGAGCATACCATGCTCACCGGCCAGCCCTCGGTGATCACGGTGCGGGCACATACAGAGGCGCTGGTCTTGCAGGTGCCAGAGCAGGTTATGCAGCGCTATATGGAACTGGTCCCGCAGGCGCGGCAGATCTTCGAGCAGTTGAGCAATGCGCGATCCATCGGCGGCATTCTGAAACGCATGTCGCTCTTCCAGGGCGTCTCCGATGCCGACCTGGGAGCGCTTATCCAGCAGACGCAGGTGCGGCATTACGAGCGTGGCGAACGTCTCTTCGGGGAAGTCAGTGGGGAGGGCCGTCCAGCGCGAGAGACGCTGCACATCCTGCTGGAAGGCTTCGTCAAAGTCACGCGCCGGAGGGCGCCCGGAACGGGCTACCAGAGCAGCGACGAGCGCGTCATCGCCTATCGACAGAGCGGAGACTATTTCGCTGGCGGTCTCGACCTGCTGGGCGATGATCGCGCCGTGAGCGTGACCGCCATCAGTCGCGCGCGGGTGGCCGAGGTGCCGCATCATGTCATGCTCGCTCTTTTCCAGCGCTATCCAGAAGTGAACCAGCGCTTTACCATACGCCTGCGACAGTATATGGAAAGCGCTTCGGCAACCGCCGGGGCTACGAGCGCGCAGGAGCATCATGCGTCCCATGCTCTGCTTCATTCGCTGGTCAATCATGGCGTGGTTGAGGGCAGCGACGTCCTGGTCATCGACCTGGCTAAATGCATTCACTGTGGCGAATGCGAAGAAGCCTGCGAGCGGCGCCACGGGCATTCACGCATGAATCGCAAAGGTATGGTCATTGGCAACCTCAGTATCGCTACCGCCTGCCGGCAGTGCCAGGACCCGGTGTGCATGCTCTGTAGCCGGGCGGGCATTGCGCGCCTGCCCAACGGTGAGGTGTATATCACCGAGAGTTGCATCGGCTGTGGCATTTGCGCGGAGCGCTGTCCATATGGCGCGATTTCGATTGTGGATGTGGCGGATGAGGCCGGCGGGACGGAAGCCGCCTCGTCGTGGCAGCGCTTCAGCAGCTTTTTCACAAAGGGCATTGTTACGGAGCGCCAGCGTGGGCGAAAGGCGCTGCCAATGGCGCGCATCGCCGCCATCGAGAAGAAGCATGCGGCCCCCGGCCCTCTCGATCATATACCGCCCCGCGATGCCCTGGAAGCTATGCGCAAGAAGATAGCGATCAAGTGCGATCTTTGCGCAGGCTACAACGACCAGGCGTGTGTCCTGGCCTGTCCGATGGGGGCCGCTATTCGCGTTCAGCCGGCGCGGTTCTTTGGCTCAACCGAAGAAATCTTATGCCGGTAATACAAAAAAGGCTCCTTTTCTTCTTAGAGATGTCTGATTCTCGTCGTTCTTGCCCTCTCTGGTCGGGCACTCGTGCGGCTTTGCCGCTCCAGGGATCTTATTTGTTGTGTGGGAGAAATGCGCTGCGCGCGTTGGCCCACACTATCCCTCAGAGCCGCGCGAAGGACCGGCCAGAGGGAGTGAAGGCGCTGAGCTTCAGACCTCCTCTTAATTTGTTATATGGGAAAGCAGGCATCCTTTTAATCCTGCTTCATGGAAAGGGATGTGAACGCATTGACAGTTAAATCACCTGCGCAGCCGCGACTGGCGCGTCGTTTCTGGAAAACGCCATCCTCCAGAGCAAAATGGGTTGTACTAATTATCGCGCTGGTCATCTATGGCGGCATCTACATATGGTATCAACATGCGCTCAAGGTGCAGCAGTATCCTGGTCCGTCCAGCGATCCATTGAGATTATTCGGCATTGTCTCTTTCGGGCTGGTGCTGATTGTTGCTGCCTACTCGCTGCGCCGCCGCTTCGTGCGCACGCTGCCTGGCCGCGTTCAGGACTGGCTCTGGATACACACCTGGCTCGGCATTGCCAGCCTGTTTATCGCATTTCTGCACGATAACTATTCCTATATTCTCAGCAATTATTGCTTTGCGCGCTACTGCTTCACTCAATCTGAAGGCGGAATGAGCGCGCTCTACGCTTTGCTGCTGCTCGTGGCGAGCGGAATAGTGGGACGCCTGCTGGATGTATGGCAGGCGCGTGTCATCGCGCGTGAGGCCAGCCGTAATGGCGTGGGCATAGCTCAGAGCATCGAGGATCATCTCGCCGAACTGGCGCTCACCGTAGAAAGGCTTGGCGCCGGCAAGTCGCCGGCTTTCAAAGAATACTGCCGGAAAGCGCTCGCCAGCACAGCCGCGCCCCCGGCTCCCCCGGCGCTGCCGCCTTATGAGCAGAATGATCTTCAGCGGGCCAATGAAGCACTTATCAGGCGTGCCCAACTGGCCCGCTCCCTCAGGCGTCAGGAACGCGCCACGATCATTATTACGGTGTGGCGCTTCATCCATATCCCGCTGGCCTGCCTGGCGTTAACCGTGATCGGCATTCACGGGCTGATCGAGCTGCTGAAGATGGTACTCCAGTGGCTCGGCCACTAAAAGGATCTCCGTTGCCCGGCGTCCGCGCCTGCTCTGGCTAAGTGCCTGAGTGTTAGCGTGTAGAAAAGGATAGAAATGGGGGACACCCCGGGTCCGGATGTTGTAGGGGCAGGGCTTGCTCCTGCCCTGCTCCTTTTAGATTTCGGCTACAGCGTCCAGACGCGGACGTTGGTGAAGGCGACATCAGTGACGGCGGTATGATCGGCGGCGAAAACGCCAATCTTGCCGCCAGCGTAGGTTGAATCAACGGCGCTGCCGACAAACTGCTTGTTGATGTAGAGGTAGATATTTTTGCCCTGCGCCACCACAGTCAGCAGATTGGGCTGGCCGAGGCCGGTCTTGATGGCCTGCGTACTGTCGAAGGCGATGGGTGTATTGTGGTCGTTATCCTTCGAGATGTTCAGGCTATAGTAGCCGTCGCGACCAATGCGGAACAGGTAGAATTTCGAGGCGGCATCGTTGGCGCGGAAGATCAGACCGCCCTCATCGCCCTTGACTATAGTCATCTGGACCTGAAAGGCGAAGTTGCTGAAGTTCGTTGCCTGCGCGAAGCACGGGACGTAGAATTGTTGCTGAAAGACGCTGGCATGCAGTGCGCCGCCTGTGAAGGTGCAGCCACCGCCGCCCTGGGCGCGATACACGTCCCACTCCGCGCCATCCTGCCCGGTCATCGCCGAAGTCAGCGCGGGCGTCTTAGAAGTAGCCTGATTAAAGATCGCCTGGTGCGCTGTCGCCGTCGCTACCACCTGCGCCGTTGCCGTCGCATTCGCGCTCGCGGTTGCGCTGGCGTAAGCCTGCGCCGTTCCTGTCGCGTGGGCGTTGGCCGTGGCTACCGTTGCCGTCGCCTGGGCGTGCAACTGGGCGGGACGAGCCACCTGCACGTAGTAGAGCAGGCCGAAGCCGCCGATCATCGGGATCAGCAGCAGGGCCGCCAGTAGCGCGAGCATCTTTTTCGAGCGCGTGACGCGCGGCTGCCGGTCCCACTGCTGCGGGTAAGGTGGCTGCGACGATGGCGCTTCGTAGTAGGGCGCCGGTGGCGGAGCATAATAAGGTGCAGCCTCGGGAAAGTAAGACTGCTGTGGCGCGTAGCCCGGCAGGCCATAACCGGAAGGCGCTGCCCCGGTGATATTCTCTGTGTTGGGTAGCAGCGAAGGAGGTGGTATGTGCTCCGTCGGCGCGGAGAACGGCGTCTCGACTATATTTCCCCGGCTGAAACCTGATTGGGCCGGAGGACTCCCGTAGGGAAAAGAGGGCGACGGAAAGGAAAGCTGGGGTGGTAAGTCGCCTTCCGCTACTGTGGTGTTACCACCGGGAGAGAACGGGGACGCGGAAAGGTCAGGGGGCATAACTTTCCCACATACAGGACAGATCCGCGTCCCTGCCGGCAATGATGTTCCGCAACCTGTGCAATATGGCATGCGCTGCTCCACATGTTTCAATCCTCAGCAGTTCACGAGAAACTGCCGCTATGCCTGCGCTTTTATGAGCAGGTGTCGTGAGTATGCAATAGAGTATACTGTCGCACTTTTACTATTGAGCATAGCACGCCAATGCGTTTCTGCCAAGAAAATAGGAAGCCGGGGCTAGACCAGTCCAAGCTCCCATTTGGCATCTTCGGTCATGCGATCAGGCGACCAGGGGGGATCATAGGTGATTTCGACGTTGCAACTTTTGACGTTCTCCACCTCGCCGACGCGCATCTCGACCTCGGAGATGACATCGCCGGCCATCGGGCAGCCGATGGCAGTCAGCGTCATTGTGATCTGCACGTTGCCGGTCTCATTATTGATATCGACGTTATATACCAGTCCCAGGTCAACAATGTTGACTGGAATTTCCGGGTCGTAACACTCGTGAAGTGCGTCCCACACTTCCGCCTCATTAATCTCTGCCATTGCTGATGGCTCCTTTTCTCAGCATTCTCGCCTGTTCTCGCCTGGCGTTTGTGCGGCTCTACCGCACAGGTGATCTGGTTTGATGGGTGGGAACAGGCGCGAAGCGCCTGTTCCCACCCATCAAACCAGATCAGGCGAGCGCCGCAGGCGTGAGCAAGCACTGATCTCGTCAATCAGACATCCCTGACTTAATCCGAGTAAAACAGTAGGAATATATGATTGTAATATAGCGCATGGAAGAGCGCTCTGTCAAAACATACTGCCTACGCGTTCCAGGTATAGCTCTATGAAGCGCCCGGCATCGACGGCAACGGCGGCCTGCACGTCAGGAGCGCCGGGGGCATCGTCTTTAAAGTAGGCTACGGTCTCTCCGAGCGTCAGCGTGCCCGTCAGTTCTACATCCACATAGGCCGGCTGCCAGGTGATAAGGTCGGGCTGGAAGACGGAGGCGAGGCAGAGGGGATCGTGCATGGTAAAGTGGCTCGTACCGTAACGTGGTCCGAAGACATCAAAGGCGTAGGTCATCATCTGCTTGATGAAGTTCTTTACCGGGCCGCCGCCGCGCGTGAGCATGTCGAGCTGGTGGCGCAGAAGTTTTGCCTGCTGCGTTACGTCGAGGCCGACCAGGCGCACGGGCCAGCCGGCGTGCAGGACAATATGCGCGGCGTGCGGATCGGCATAGATGTTGAATTCGGCGGCTGGCGTAATGTTGCCGGGTACGCGCAGGGCGCCGCCCATAATGACGACCTCGCGCACCTGCTGCGCAATGCGCGGCTCGCGGCGCAGCGCAAGCGCGATATTGGTCAGCGGGCCGATAGGAACGAGCGTAATAGAGCCGGGGGCCTGCATGATCGTATCGATAATCAGGTCCACAGCATGCTGCCTCACTGGCTGAAAGGCGGGATCTGGCAGCACGACATCGCCCAGACCGTTCTGCCCATGTACATAGGCGGCATCGACGGGCTGGCGCACTAATGGCAGGCTGCTGCCGCGAGCGACGGGAATATCAGTGCGCTGCGCCAGGGACAGCAGGGAGAGCGCGTTGCGGGTGGTCAGGTCAACGCCCACATTGCCGCTTACCGTCGTGACGGCGGCAATCTCCAGTTCCGGCGACGCCAGAGCCAGAAAAAGCGCTAAAGCATCATCAATGCCGGGATCGGTGTCAAGAATGATACGCTGCAAGAAATTCCTCCCGTGTGGGCAGGCCCGATTGGGCGCCGAACTTCGTCACTTTGAGCGCGCTGGCATAGACAGCGAAGCGCAGCGCCGCCTCTGCATCCTGTCCCTCGGTAAGCGCTACGGTCAGCGCGCCGACGAAGCAATCGCCGGCTGCCGTCGTATCAACTACTTTAACCGAGGGTGCGGCCTGGTAAATGCTGCGCGGCTTGCCCTCCTCGCCGTCTGTTACCAGCAAGGCGCCGCGCGCTCCCAGCGTCACTACTACCGTGGCGATACCGTATTCGTGCAGTACCGTCGCCACGATGTGCGCATCCTCCATGCTCTCGACACGCTGGCCGGTGAGCAGGCTGGCCTCGGACTCATTGAGGATCAGCACAGATACCTGGCGCAAGGTCTCCTGCGGCAGCGATTGCGCCGGGGCAAGGTTCAGGATGGTCGGAACGCGCGCCGCATGAGCGGCGGCGATCAGATTCTTAACGGTGTCCAGGGGGATCTCCAGTTGCATTACCAGCGCGCTGGCATCGTGCATGGCCTCAATGATGCGCGCGAACTGTTCCTGATCCTTCCCTACACGCATATTGGCGCCGGAGGCGACGACAATAGAATTATCGCCGTTGGGCGTAAGAAAAATAAACGCGACGCCGCTGGCCTCTTCCTGGTCAACGACAACGAGGTGAGTGTCGATGGTATCGGCCTGCAACGCGCTGACCAGTTGTGCGCCGAAGGGGTCGGTGCCGACGCGGCCCGCCATTGTAACGGTAGCTCCCAGGCGCGCCATTGCTACGGCCTGGTTCGCTCCCTTCCCCCCGGGGACAAGTTTGAGGGAGCCTGCCCCCAGCAGCGTTTCCCCCAGCGCCGGAATGCGGGGAACGCGCACGACCTGATCCATATTGAGGCTGCCAACGACGAGAATATTGCTCTGCGTCATAACTCTAACCTGGAGTCCCCTTCTGGAAAAAATCCCCTTACACGAGGAGTGCCTGATGCTCAGCGGCCTCCCCCGCTCTGACCGGGCCATCGCGCGGCTTCGCCGCACGATGGAGGGTAGATGTCGTGTGATAAATGTGCAAAGCGCATTTATCCTTGCAACAACATATATCCCTTGCGCGGCCTTGCTATAGCAGAAGGGTGGGTGTCGTGTGATAAATGTGCAAAGCGCATTTATCCTTGCAACAACATATATCCCTTGCGCGGCCTTGCTATAGCAGGAGGGTAGATATCGTGTGGAAGGGGCGCGAAGCGCCCCTTCCACACGATATCTACCCTCCTGCGAGCGCCGCAGGCGCGAGCATAGGAGGGTATCAGGAATCAGACCTCCATAGAGAAGCATACACTATGGTAGAGCAGCCTTGCAAGGCAGGTTTAAGAGAAGGTTAAGAACTCTCCCCGCCGGGGGCCGGATCCTCCCCACAATCGTAACCAACTCTCAATACAAGGTTAACGCTCGCGGTATACATTGCTACAGAGATGTGCCGTTATAGTAGATGGCGGGAGGTTGTGCAGGGGAAAAGCGGCAATCGGAGGAAAAACGTACATGCTGGATGTGCTCGACTCCTCGGCAATCCGCTCCGCTCAAGAAGCTGAACGGCGCCGTATCGCACGCGAATTACATGATAATGCCGTACAATCATTAACTGCACTGGTCGCGGACCTGGAATACTTTCGTACACGTCGCCTCTCGCTCGATGGGGAAAGTGGTCAGGAGGTGCTTGCAAAGGTAGAGATGTGGCAGGCGCTGGCCCACGAAACCCTGCTCTCTATGCGTCGAACGCTTGGCGGACTGCGCGGCTGCACGGATGCCGGCCTGGACCTGGAAATGGCGATTCGTACATTGCTGCAAGACATGCAGCGCTGTGGCTATAGCGTGATCTTTGAATGCGATGATTGGCCCGGCACGTTACCGGATGAGTATTCGTCAAACCTCTACTGCATCGTCCGTGAAGCGCTCACCAATATCCGTAAGCATGCACAGGCATCGAAAATAAGCGTATTTATGTTCAGCCATGAGGGATGTCTCCATGTCAGTGTCGGCGATAATGGCATAGGTATGGCCCTCCTGCCAGCTTCCGCCTCTCCTGGGGGTGGCTATCATCAGGGGTTGATCGGTTTACGCGAGCGGGCCGCTGCGCTCGGAGGTCGAATCTCTATCGAGAGTGAGCCGGGCAAGGGAACGCGTGTTGATGTTGAGGTTCCGCTGCCCTGGGGAGAATAACAAGGGGTAGAGGATAGATCTTTAAGAAAGCAGGTCCTATGTGCTTGCGATTGCAGTCTCCTCAAAATGGAGCGAAGGAAGAGGAGCATAGTGTATCTCTTCCGTCCATCCCCTGGCAGACGGCTGTATATCAGCAGAACCTGAGAATGTCAATGCATTTTGCATCGGGGGGTGAAGACTCGAAGGCAGGGAGCGTGAATCCGCCAGCGGCGCGTGAGCCAGGTGGCTCGTGTGTCCGTATCGTGGTGGCCGACGATCAGCGCCTTTTTCGCGAGAGTCTTGCCGGTATCCTGAATGCGGTGCCAACCTTTGAGGTTGTCGCCGTTGCCGCTGATGGCATCGAGGCTGTAGATGCCGCGCGCCGGCTGGAGCCGGATGTCGTGTTGCTGGACGTGAAGATGCCCCGCCTGAACGGAATCGGGGCGGCGCGTCAGATCAGGGCTGCGTGCCCGCAGACGCGTGTCATTCTGCTGACGACCATTCCTGCCGATGGATATGCACGCGAAGGTCTGGCGGCAGGGGCGCATAGCTACCTGCTCAAAGATACTTCCATCGAGGAGTTGATCGCAGCGATCAACGCGCTCTGCACGGACAGGCGGGTTACAGAACTTACCGGGGGCAGGCGTATGCTGCAAGTCGCCGAACATCAGCGTGCGGATACCAGGCAGAGCCGCGAGAAGCTGACGGCCCGCGAGATGCAAACGCTGGTCATGGTGGGCAGGGGTATGGTGGCAAAGGAGATTGCCCGTGCCCTCGGCATTAGCGAGAAGACGGTGCGTAATCACATCAGTAACATCTATCGCAAACTCGGCATTTATGACCGTTCCCAGATGGTGATCTACGCGATGAAGAATGGTCTGGTCGATCTTCAAGATGTGTAATAGCCGGGTTGACTGGCAGCGTGCTGGAGCTTATGCTTTGTAAAGAACGCTATGCTTAACAGGCACGTTCTTCGCTTGCCGGAGGGTCGAAGCAAACTATGGCCGTGCTCACATCTCTATAAAAACATTGAGGGAGTGCCAGAGTGGCTACTATTTTTATTGATCGAGATGGGGTCATCAACGAAAACCGGTCAGATTATGTCAAAAGTTGGAGCGAGTTTCGTTTCATCCCGGGGTCGCGCGAGGCGATTGCGCAATTGACGCGGGCCGGGCATCGTATCGTGGTGTGTACGAACCAGGCCGGGGTAGCCCGTGGCAGCATTCCGATAGAGACGGTAGAGGAGATCCACCGGCGGATGATCGCCGGGATCGAGGAGGCAGGCGGTCACATTGAGAAGGTGTATTATTGTCCACATGGGAAAGATGAGCATTGCAATTGCCGCAAACCTCGCCCCGGCCTGCTGCTGCGCGCCCGCGACGAACTGGGCCTGGACCTGAGTGATGCGGTCTTTGTCGGCGACAGCATGAGCGATGTGCGGGCCGGGCTGGCCGCCGGCATCCGCAGCATCCTGGTCCTGACGGGGCTGGGGGCGCAGCAATTGCGCGAGCATTGCCACGAGGCCGAGGGGCCTTTCCTGGTGATGCTGAGCTTGAAGCATGCAGCGGATTTCATTGTGCAGGGCTTACATAGCCATATGGATACCCCGGTGGCCCCGGACCACAGCTATGCGCCATCGCTGCGCCGCCCGGCCTATATCGAGGCGGGATTGGTATAATCATCGAGACTGGCAATCCCGGGGTGCAGGAGCGCGGCGCTGGCCGGGAGGGGCCGCGCCTCTACGCCGTCCCATCATTCCTTCTCGTCTCTTCTCGATCACGGCCCGCCCGCGTAATTTACCTGTGTAGCGTAGTGCCAGAGCAGGGCGCCGTTGTCAGCCCGCAGCGCGTAAATGATGCCGTTGGCCGCCCCTACATAGACCACCCCGCCAACCAGATTCACCGAACTCAACACGGCTCCGAAAATGCGATACGTCCAGATCCGCGAGCCATCGCGCGGCCTCAGAGCGGAGACCAGACCACTCTCAGTGCTCAGATAGATCGTGTCGCCGGTTATCAGCGCGCCGCTGATGAGATCATCGCCATGCTGCCAGATCAGAGCGCCATCGCTCGCGCGCAGTGCGTACAGGGTGTCGTCATTCTGGCCCGTAATCGTGTTGGCGTAGACGATCCCGTCCCTGACCTGGAGCCAGGATAGTGCGCTCGCTTTTCCATGATTCAGCACATGATGCCAGAGGATAGCCCCGTCGCTGGCCTGTAAGGCATAGAGGTCCGCTGCTGCCGGTGGTCCGCCTTTGGCGTGGGCCGTCGCGCTGCCGAGGCCCAGAAAATCGGCGATGGTCGCCAGCACGGGCGGCAGGCCGACAGCGCTGGCCGAGGAGGAGGCATCGACGGCGGGCACGCCCGTAGCCGTATAGATCACGCCATCGGCAGCGGTGAGCGGCGTCCAGAGGCCATAGTTCCCATCGATGCCGCTGAGGCCATTATTGGAGGAGCGTTTCCAGAGCAGAGCGCCATCGCGCAGGCGCAGAGCCGTGATCGTGCTGTTGCTCATTCCGGGCTGGCTGGTCGAGACGAGATATGCCACGCCATCACTCACAGTGGGCGTATTCACCCGGTCCGTATTCGCCTCGCTGTAGCGCCACAGCAGCCTTCCATCGCTGGCCCGCAATGCATAGAAGCTATTCGACCCTTTATACCTCTCCGTAGCCGTATAGATTACGCCATTAGCAGCAAGCAACCAGCCGGAGGGATCGCTTCCAATGGCATAGCGCCACAGCAGCTTGCCATTGCCGGCATCCAGTGCGATGATATCACCGTTTCCCAGAGAGGCGTAGAGCTTGCCGTTTGCCAGTCTGCGCCCGAATATCTGGCTCATGGAGCTATAGTGCCACAGCAGCTTACCATCGCCCGCGCGCATGGCGAAGATCGTGCCTGATCCCATATATCCGAACGAAGTGAAATAGACTATGCCGCTATCGGAGACCAGTGGCGCGCTATCGACGGCATCGGCGGTGCTCTGACGCCACAGCAGTTTGCCATCGCGCAGGCGCAGCGCGTAAACGGCGTGATCGACGGTGCCAACGTAGGCCACCCCATCTTTTATGGTCATGGCCGTATTGTGGCCCGACCAGGCCGATGAAGTGATGGGCGTTGCAGTCGCAGCGGGCGAACCCGTCGCGGCGGGGTTGGCTGTGCGATGGAGAAAGACTATGGCGCCGGCAAGCGCGACGACGAGCGCCAGTCCGAGCGCCGCCAGTGTAAGAAGGTGATGGTGCGCAGCCCTGTGCTGCGCGGTTTCAGATATATTGTGCATAGGCATCCCTCCACCGTCCGAGTATATTGCACGTATCTGAAACCAGGCTGAAAAGCGTATCAGTTCGACACTGCCATATCACGCTTGCTATCAACGACGTAATGCTGGCCCGTCATCAGCGAGTGGAGGTAGTCATCATCCAGCAGCTTGAGGATGGCCCACGGATCCTCGCGTTCGTAGTACAGCATCTCCTGCCCGTTGACGAGCACAACGCGAATGTTGAGATTGTTGCTGGCGATCACCTTTTTCATGTCCTCGATGGTGATGGTGCTCAGATAGGGCTGGCTGGCGATATTCCTGAGCTTCTGCATCTTGGTCTTGTTGCGCGAGCAGGAGCGGGCGAAGGTCTCGAAATTGACGATGGGGATGCGCGCCCGAATCAGTTCCAGTGTCTCCTGGGCCGTCTTGAGCAACTCTTCCAGGAAGCGGAACATGTAATAAAAGTGCTCCTTTTTGAGAATGAAGAGGTCGTTGCCGCGACTGATGCTATCTAAAAAGCTGTCGAAGAGGAAGACTGGCTCCTCTATGCGCTCGTAGTAGTAGTTGTTGCTTAGCCAGCGGATGCCGAAAAATGGCGACTGGCTCAGCAGTTTTCTGGGTGTATAGTGGCGATAGAAGTAGATGGCCTCGCCCTCCGGCGGCTGCGCGATGATGACGTAGAAACGCAGCCCGGAGATGAACGCCCTCTCTTCACGGAAGGTATCCAGGCTGTTAAACCTGTTCAGCGGCTCAATCTGCTTGGCGATGACTCCGTAGCTCGTGAGGTCGAGATACTCGATCTCGTGCTCCTCCGGCTTCGCTTCGACGTTAAAATCTTGCAGCACAAGGTTGTGCCTCTGCTGTTCCCGGCGATAATCGTCGAGCACGGCGATCACAACTTCGCGAAACGTATGCTTGAGCTTCTCCGAGAGGAGCAAGCGCTGAAATTGCGGGATCGGCTCGCCCTCATCTACCGAGGCGAGACAGACTTCGATGCTACAGGTCCTCAGGTCAATCGCCAGGATGTCTCGGAGGACCTGTTCTACATTAGCCCTGACGGTGGTCATGGAACAATCACTTTCTTTTCTAGAAAAATGTCGTCGCTGATACGCACAAAGTAGAGCGGTTTGCCAACCTTCACACGATAGCGCGTTATCAGGAAGTGCGACAGATCGCTATGCTCGATGGTAATTTCGTAGAGGTGATAGCCGACGAGATTGAGCATCGGATTGATATAGAGCATATTCGAGTTCACATACAGGACGAGCAAGACAATGAGAAAGACGAGCAGCGCGGCGACCTGCTGAATGCCCTCAAGGGGATAGGTGACGAAGGGAATGAGGTAGGTAGCGATGTAGGCCATCACATCGCTATCTCGACGTTCATAGCTGGTTATTTTGTCCTGCGAGATGCCCTCGGTCCTCGTGCGCAGAAGGTATGCAGCCATCACTACAAGGCTGAAGATTCCCAGTGCCAGTACCGCGCTCGCCCATATCCAGTGTTTATTAAAGAGAAAAATGAAAAAGATCAGGGTGAGCGGAAAGTAGGAGCTGATAAAGAGCATGCTGCGCACAAACAGGTTGGACATGCGCCTTTCCCTTCCGTTGAGGCGTTCTCCCCTCTTACCTCTTCCTCACGCATGCAAATCTACACTATTTTGTCGTGTTTGGCAATAGAGATAGAGAGGTACCTGCTTTCCGGCACCCTTGCGTGCTCGCGCCTGCGGCGCTCGCTGGAGAATTGATGTGATGGAGCAGGAGCGCGAAGCGCTCCTGCTCCATCACATCAATTCTCTCTGGCGCGGCGGAGCCGCGCAAACTCCCCCTGACTCTGGTACTGCTGAAGCAGTTGATGTTGAGGATTGGCTAAAAGTAATGTAGAGAATAAAGTACTACCTCCTGTGCGTATTTGCCCTGCACAGAGTGCTATTGGTGTCTTACAAACGCGCAGGAGATTTTTCTGCCTCCGATAATCAAAATGCGTGGCCGCGCAATGAGGCCAGGCCACCATCCCCAACGCAAGGCCCCCGGGTGCGCAAGGGCTTGCGCTCGGCCTGTCCCACTTCCCCAGGCCCCCTCCGGCCAGCGGCGCGCCCCGGCGCATATGGCCGATCTTGCTGGGAACACGCCATGATCGCGCGGCTGTGCACGGAAAGAACGCCGCTTCTGGTCGTTCATAATCCTGCCTCACTCACGATGGAGCCGGCGAGCAGGGCGGCACTGTACTCGCGCAATTTCTCTATGCTCGCGCGAATGCGGGTGATGAGCGCGTCGATGCTGGCGGTCTCGCGGTCAAGATAGGCGGCGATGGCACGCTGCTCGGCGAGCGGCGGCACGATCACCGGCAGTCGCGCCACATCGGTCAGGTAAACGCCGCTCTGCGCGCTCTGCCGCGTATAAGATGCCAGGAGAGACTGAAAGCAACTGCATTGCGCGAGATAGTAAAAGTAATGAACGTCGTGCTCTGGCCGGAAACGCAGCGTGGCAACACTGCGCTGGAAGGCCAGCGGCCCTCCATGGTCGAAGATGGCGACGCGCCCGATGCTGCCGACGATGGTCAGCAGCAGATCGCCCGGCTGGAGGTAGCCACTGCTGTCGAGCCGCGCGAAGTCCTCGTATGCGATGCGGCTCTCCTGATCGGTGATAACGAGCCGCCCATCGTGTACGTTTTTCGCGCCGAGCAGCGGCACGCCCTCGCTTACCCTTGCGAATGTGCCATGCGTGCCATCCCTCAGCGAGACCAGGCAGCGCTTCAGTGTCGTCCGCCGCCAGTGCGCGGGAATCTGCCCCGGCCACGCGCTCCCCGATACTTTATGGGCCTGGGAGGAACTCCCTCGTGGGCCAGCACAAGGCCCCGGCCCCACAACCCAACCGCCCCTGGCCCCTACGGTGGTCCGCAGCAGGCGCGGGGACTGATTCGTAGCCACCGTAGGGGCCAGGGGCGGGGAAATGGGGTGGCGGGGGCCTTGTGCTGGCCCATGTGAAGATTCCACCTCCGCCCAAAAAGTATCCTGGAGAGAGCCGTCCAATCCGCGCGTCACGACGCGATTGATGAGCGCCGCGCGCCACTCCTGAAGCAGCGCGATGAGGGCTTCTTTTCTGGCGATGAGCGCGTTGATCCTGGCCGTTGCCCGTTCGAGTCGGGCGACGATGGCGCGCTGTTCTGCGAGCGGCGGCAGCCAGATGGGGAGATTCGCCAGGCGCGCGGGGGAAATGGCCGGATAGCCCGCGCCCTCCGAATGTGCCATGACCTGTGCCACGAACTGTGGGGATTGCACGAGCCGCCACAAAAACGCCGGCTCTATCCCCGGTCCTGGCCGCAGCACAGCGAAGCCGGTAGAGACGACGAGATTGGCCGGCGGATGCTCGATCAGGGCGATGGCGCGCAGGTAGGTGCGCACCGTCGAAACGATGACATCGCCATGCTGCACCCGGCGGCGCGCGCGGCTCGGCGCGTCGCGAAACTTCATCTCCTCCGCGCGCAGGATAGTCCCGCTGGCATCCACGCTGCCAATATCGACGTAGCGCAGGACGTAATCGGGATCGGTCTCCTCCGGCAAAACATCGGGGTTGATGGCGACAGCGTATTTGAGGCGCTTTAGCACCTCATCACCTCCCGCAGAAGCTCCACGATATCCTTTTCCAGAGCGCGCAGGTCGGCCTCGATCTCCTCAAGGGGGCGTGGGGGCTGGTATTTATAAAAATAGCGGTTGAAGTTGATTTCGTAGCCGACTTTGCCGACCTGGCCGTCTTTGCGGTCTCGCACCTTCGTGTTGATCCACGCGTCGGGCACGTGCGGCCTGACCTCGCGCTCGAAATATTGCCAGATATCTTCATTCAGCGGGACGTTCTCGGTGTCGCGCAGGTCGGGATCTGGTTCGGGATTGCCGTCCTGGTCGCGGCAGATCTCCGCCGTCTCGTCGCGTTCGCCGAGCGCGTTGAGGATGGCCTTGCTGATCGCGGGCGTGAGCGTGAGCCGCGCGGCGCGCGCGGCCCCGGTCAGCGCCTGCTCGAAGGTGGCGCGGTCCTTGTAGAGCGTGCCGGGCAACTTCGCGAGCATGGCGAGAATGGCGGCTTGCAGTTCGGCGCCGCCGCCATTCTCGAAGAGCGCGGGCTGGCCCTTTTTGCGTTTGCCGTTGGCGAGGTCGCGGAAGGCTTTCTGATCTTGCAGGCGCGCGATACGCTCGGCGCTGGCCTGGAAGTTGAGGCGCAGGGGCCGTTCGATAACGATTTTGCGATAGCCGAAATCGCTGGTCGAGAAGATTTTCGAGTGCTCGTCCTCGGCGAAGGCGAGATAGAGTTCGGTGATCTGCCTGATGTGCTCGCGCGAGATCTCGCGCCGCTTGTTGCCCAGGCTCTTGCGCGCCGGCGCCCAGAAATCGGCGGCGTTGATGAGCTGCACCTTGCCGCGCCGCCGCTCCTCCTTGCGATTGGTGAGCAGCCAGATGTAGGTGGTGATGCCGGTGTTGTAGAAGATCTGCTCCGGCAGGGCCACGATGGCTTCGAGCCAGTCGTTTTCCAGAATCCAGCGCCGGATCTCGCTCTCGCCGCTTTCGGCGTCGCCGGTAAAGAGCGGCGAGCCGTTCATCACGATTGCCACGCGCCCGCCGCCATCCTCCGGCGCCTTCATGCGCGCTATCATGTGCTGGAGGAAGAGCAGTTGACCATCGCTCACGCGCGGCAGCCCGGCGCCGAAGCGTCCGGCGTCCTTGCGCTCATATTCGGCCTCGATTGTCGTCTGGAACGCCTTCCAGTCCTTGCCATAGGGCGGATTGGCGAACTGGTAGTCGAAGGTCATCTGAGCGTGCGAGTCGCTGGTCAGGCAGTTGCTCAGCGCGATATGCTCTGCGTCTCTGCCGTCGGCGCTCTGCATGTAGAGGTCGGATTTGCAAATGGCGTAGGTTTCGGGATTGACCTCCTGCCCGAAGAGACGAATATCCGCGCGCGGATTGATCTCCAGGAAGCGCTCTCGGGCCGTTATCAGCATGCCGCCGGTGCCACAGCAGGGATCGCTGATCGTCAGGGTGAGGTATGGCGTCTCCTTGATTTTCCTGCTATCGAGGG
>Ga0209061_1000688_pt1 | contig 74761 bp, 70 predicted proteins | sample Coa_R1_10_FD_187157 | JGI IMG/M metagenome (GOLD analysis project Ga0209061, IMG submission 187157) | Surface soil microbial communities from Centralia Pennsylvania, which are recovering from an underground coalmine fire - Coalmine... | ecosystem: Environmental > Terrestrial > Soil >... | reverse complement strand
CCGCCGTCTTGCGCCGCATCGGCTTTCGGCTGATCGGCACGGGGCTGCAAACCTTCCTGGCCCGCGGGGCGGAACGCACCGTGCTGCGGTTTGAGGCCACGCGCGAGGATTTGTTCGGCCACCCCCATCCCGAGGCGGGCGCCGCCGCCGGCTCGGCCGAGGTCGGCCAAAGCCTGCCGCTGGTTCTGGTTGCCGCCTGCGCATTGCTCGATCGCGACCACCGCATCCTGCTCGCCCGCCGCCCGGAAGGCAAAGCCTTCGCCGGGCTCTGGGAGTTTCCGGGCGGCAAGGTGCAAGCCGCGGAAACCCCGGAAGACGCGCTGATCCGCGAGCTCAAGGAAGAACTCGGCATCGAGGTCTCCGCCGCCTGCCTCGCGCCCTTCAGCTTTGCCTCGCATCGCTATGCGCACTTCCATTTGCTGATGCCGCTCTATCTCTGTCGGCGTTGGAACGGCATGCCCAAGCCGCGGGAAGGGCAAGCCCTGGCATGGGTGCGGCCGGAACGGCTTGCGGATTATCCCATGCCGCCGGCGGATCGGCCTTTGATCCCTCTCTTGCGAGATTTTCTGGGAGAAAGCGGATGAATGCGGAGGCTGAGCGTGCAAACCCCACCGCTTGCGTGGTGGTCATCGGCAATGAAATCCTCTCCGGCCGCACGCAAGATACGAACGTTAAATTTCTGGCTCAGCGCCTGGCCGAGAAAGGCATTGCGCTGCGCGAGGTGCGCATCATCCCGGACGAGCGTGACTTCATTATCGCCACCATCAACGAGGTTCGGGCGCGCTATACCTATGTCTTCACCACGGGCGGAATCGGCCCGACGCATGACGATATCACCAGCGAATGCGTCGCGGCCGCGTTCGGCGTGCCTTGGGAGCCGCACCCCGAAGCCTGGGCGTTGCTCGAGCGCCACTATCCGCCGGGCGAGTTCAACCCCGCGCGTCAACGCATGGCCACCATGCCGCGCGGCGCCAAGTTGATCGAAAACCCGATTTCACTGGCTCCGGGTTTTAGCATCGGCAATGTGCACGTGCTGGCGGGCGTGCCGCGCGTGATGCAGGCCATGTTTGAGCGTTTGGCCGCCACGCTTCCGGGCGGCGCGCCGATCGTTTCCGTGGCCGTGCATGCGCGCAACCTGCCGGAAGGGCGGATTGCCGCGCCGCTGGCCGAAATCCAAAATCGCTATCCCGGCGTTTCGCTGGGAAGCTATCCCTATTACCGCGCCGAGGGCAACGGAGTGGCCATTGTCGCCAAAGGCACGGATCAAGCCTCGGCCGAACAAGCGATCCAAGAGGTCATGCGCGTGATGCGCGAACTCGGCGCCGAGCCCGTGTTGGGCGAGCCGCCGGTCTGATCTGCATGGGCACGGCTTGGCATGATCTTCGCTTCTCCTGCATAGGCTGCAGTGTCACACATCATTCGGAGACGACCCGATGCCCTTGAGCGCGCCAAGCAAGCGGCAAAAACTTCATACGCGTACCATCACGGTGGAAGGCTTCCTCCGCGAGGACGGGCTTTACGATGTGGAAGCGCATTTGGTGGATACCAAGACCCACGGCGTGGTGCTCGACGATCGCGGCTATCTGCCGCCGGGAGAGCCGCTGCACGAAATGTGGATGCGCATGACCGTCAACGAGGAACTCACCATCGTGCGCTGCGAAGCCTCCACCGAAGCCGGACCCTACGGCATTTGCCCGGAGGCCGCGCCGAATTTCTCCCGCCTCGAAGGGCTCGACATTCGCCGCGGGTTTCTGAAAGCGGCCGCCGAACGCGTGGGCGGCGTGATCGGCTGCACGCATCTGAGGGAATTGCTCCAGCAAATGGCCACCACCGCGTTACAGACCATGTTCGCCAAACGCGCGAGACGCGAGCTCAGGGCCGATCGGCCGCCCACGTTGTTGAACACGTGTTATGCTTGGGCGTCCACAAGCCCCGTGATCAAGCGCCGCTGGCCGCAGTTTTACACCGGGCCGGACGCCGAACGCGAAAAAGGTCGCGAAAAGGATCGCGACCAGGCTTCGGCCAAAGAAAAAGAGGCCGCGCTCGGCGAGTAAGCGCGCCGCGTGCGCACGGCGTGCCGTTTAGGGCAAGTCGGGCGCGATGGGGTTCGGATCGTTGCCTTTGTGGCTTGAGTCGGATTTCGGCTTGGCGGCCCGCGCGCGGAAATACTCCAGCACGAAAACGCGAACCGCACTGGTTCGCCCTCCGGAATAGCCGCTCTGTTCGATCCGTTCGATCAACGTTCGCAGCGAGATCCGCTCAAGTTTGCAGATTTCCGCCAAAGCGGCCCAAAACTCGGGCTCCAGACGCATACTGGTGCGGCCCTGTGCGGTGACGATGTTCCGGTTGACGAGTCTGCTTGATGCCAAAACTGCCTCCCCCTGTCTTTTTGCATCAGACAGCGGCAGGCTTAAAATCCCGTTGCCGGTCACCAACGCCGGGGCTTATTTTTTACTCGGCCGCCTCGCCCGGCGCACGCAAATCCAAAGTCAGCGCGTGCATGCCGTTGCGAAATTCTTCCGCCAAAGCGGCATAAACCGCGCGCTGGCGCTGCAGCCGGTTTTGGCCCGCAAAGGCGGCGGCAATCATGCGGATATGGTAGTGGGTCTCACCCTCGGGCCGCGCGCCGGCGTGGCCGATATGTCGGGCACTCTCATCGATCACGTCCAGCGCCTCGGGGGCAAAACGCTCGGTCAGCAGCCGGCGGAGCCGGTCCGCACGGGTGTCGTTGGAGTTTGGCATGGCCGCACCTGGATTCGTTTTCGGCCGGCGTCCTGGTCTGATCGGGCGCCGTTCCCGGCAGGTTTATCGGGCTGGATCCGCGCCGGCGCAAGGGGGCGTTGGAAAAACCGGAGACGCAAACGGTTCCGAGCAAATTGCCGGTTGGGGCGGAGAAAAGCTTCTTGTACTCGGCACGTATCGGATTCAATATCGTGTCGCAACGGCACGGGGGGAAGCATGCGGTGGGAGGAGCGTATCAATCATTACGTCAAGGAAACCGGGTTTCCGAGGTCTCTTTTCATCGCGGAAGACGGCCGCGTTGTCGGGACTTGGATTATGGGGAACGATTATCGGGTCCGTTCCGCTTATTACGGCGGCTATCCGGCTACGTATTTGCGTCGCATTCGCGCTCTCTTCCCCGACAAGCGCCGCGTGCTGCACCTCTTTTCCGGCCATGTCGATCTTGCCGAATTGCCGGGCGATACGGTGGATATCAACCCTGCTTTGAACCCCACTTATGTGGACGATGCGCAGACGCTAAAAAAGGTGCCGTTGCATCTTTACGATTTGGTTTTGGCTGATCCGCCCTACAGCGTGGAAGATGCCGAGCGCTATCAAACCAGCATGATCAAGCGCAACCTGGTGATGCGCGCGCTTCAGCGCCTCTCGCCCGGCGCGCATGTGGTGTGGCTCGATCAGGTTCTGCCGATGTATCGGAAAGATATCTTTGATGTCGAGGCCGTGATCGGCATGTGGAAATCCACGAACCATCGGTTTCGCGGCATCACGATCTTCCGACGCCGAGAGCGAAAAGAGGCCTCCGTGATTGCCGCCGCACCATCCCACACCGGGGTCGACGTTTAGAAATACCGTTTCGCAGCAAACACATGCTTTGCGGATCGGGCTCAGGCCTCGTCCGTCACCGGGGCGGTGGCCACAATGAACACCAGGTTTTCCGTCCCCGTGTTCTGCAGCGTATGCGGCACGCCGGGAGGCAGGAAAATCACGTCGTGGCGCCGCACCACGCGCCGTTCGCCGGCAATTTCAATCAGCCCCTCGCCTTCCAGCACATGATAGACTTGCTCCTGAAGCTTGTGGGAATGCAGCGCCACATAAGCTTTGGGGGCATAGCAGGAGATGCGATAGTCAATCTGGCGGGAGCCGGTTCGATCGGGATGAACCAAGAGTTTCGAAAGCGCCCCACCGTGATGGCCGGGCAGCTCATCCCAAGGCACTTCCGCAATGGGGCGGACGAAAGCTTGGCGTTCCAAGACGTGGCCCTCCTTTTGGCTCGCTGCTTGCGCAGCGCCAGCCATGATCATACGGCATTGAGAAATGTCAACCGATATGGTGAGAATTGCCGACAGTCTTGAATTCTTGAATCGCAATTGAAAATCCAAGCGGGGGGCAAGTGAACGTAAATTCGTGCGACGTGATCGTGGTCGGGGGCGGCAACGCCGCGTTTTGTGCCGCGCTTTCGGCCGCGGAACGGGGGCTTTCGGTGGTGTTGCTCGAACGCGCGCCGGAAACCGAGGCCGGCGGCAACAGCGCCTTCACGGCAGGGGCCATGCGCGTGGCGTATCGCGGGGTGGAAGACCTGCGCGTGCTGATGCCGGATCTCGGCGAAGAGGAAATCGCCCGCACCGATTTCGGTAGCTACACGGAAGATCAATTTTTCGACGACATGTTCCGTGTCACCCAAAACCGCACCAACCCGGAACTTTGTGAAATCCTTGTGCGGCAGAGCTTTGCCACGCTGTCTTGGATGCGCGCGCTCGGGGTGCGCTTTCAGCCGATTTACGGGCGGCAGGCCTTCCGCGTGGGCGGGCGTTTCACCTTTTGGGGCGGGCTGACGGTCGAAGCCTGGGGCGGCGGCCCGGGGCTGGTCGCGGCCCTTCGTCAGGCAGGGCAGAAGCGCGGCATAGAGATCCGCTACCAGAGCCGGGCCGTGCGGCTGCTCACCGACGGGGTGGCCATCCGCGGCGTGGAGGTGAAAAGCCCCCAAGGGCGGTCGATGCTCTTCGCGCCGGCGGTGGTGCTCGCTTCCGGCGGGTTCGAGGCCGATTGCGAGATGCGCACCCGCTATCTCGGCCCCGGCTGGGAATTGGCGAAAGTCCGCGGCAGCCGCTTCAACACCGGGGACGGCATCAAGATGGCGCTGGCCATCGGCGCCGCGCCGGCCGGCAATTGGTCCGGCTGCCATGCGGTGGGGTGGGATTTCAACGCCCCCGAGTTCGGCGACCTTTCCGTGGGCGACGGTTTTCAAAAACACTCCTACCCCTTCGGCATTATGGTCAATGCCGAGGGCCGGCGCTTCGTCGATGAAGGGGCGGATTTTCGCAACTACACCTATGCCAAATACGGCCGCGAGATTTTGCGCCAGCCGGGGCATTTCGCCTGGCAGGTTTTCGATTCCAAGGTGCTTCACCTCCTGCGCGATGAATACCGCATCAAGCAGGTGACCAAGGTGCGCGCCGATACGCTCGAGGAACTGGCGGGCAAGCTCGAGGGGGTGAACGCGGCGGCGTTTCTCGAAGAAGTGCGCCGCTACAACGCCGCCGTCATGCAGGACGTTCCCTTCAACCCCAATGTGAAGGACGGGCGCGGCACGCGGGGCCTTGCGATCCCGAAAAGCAACTGGGCGAACACGATCGCGGACCCGCCGTTCGAGGCCTATCAGGTGGGCTGTGGGATCACCTTCACCTTCGGCGGTTTGCGCATTGATCGCCAAGCGCGCGTGCTGGATCAGGATTTGCAGCCCATCCCCGGGCTTTATGCCGCGGGCGAGTTGGTGGGCGGGTTGTTCTATTTCAATTATCCCGGCGGCACGGGGCTCACCAGCGGCGCGGTTTTCGGCCGCCTGGCGGGGCAGACCGCCGCGCAGGATTTGCCCGCCTTGCGCCGACAACCCACTCTCGGCCCGCTGCTTCCCACCCCCAGCCTCGCCTGAACGGCTAAGGGGCGCGCCATGGAGGCCGACGTGGTCGTGCTCGGCGGCGGCGCGGCGGGTATGGCGGCGGCGGCCCTCGCGGCCGCCGAAGGGCTCCGGGTGATCTTGTTGGAAAAGACCGCGCAGCTCGGCGGCACCACGGCCACCTCCGGCGGCATGGTCTGGGCGCCCGGCAATGCCAAAGCCGCGGCGGTCGGTTTGCCCGACAGCGTGGAAGCCGCACGGCGCTATCTCGCGCAAACCGTGCCGGCGGGGCGGAACGCCGCCGCCCGCGCGGCCTTTCTGGCGCATGCCGCGGCCGCGATCGAAGCGCTGGAGCGCCGCACCGCGCTTCGCTTCATGCCGGTTGCTTCTTACCCGGATTATTACCCGGACCGAGAGGGTGCCGCGCTCGGCGGGCGCGTGCTGGAACCCGTCCCCTTCGACGGCGCCAAGCTTGGGCGGCATTTCGCCCTGCTCCGTCCGCCGCTGCCGGAGTTCATGCTCTTCGGCGGCATGATGATCGCGCGGGCCGACCTTGTGCATTTCCGCAACTTCGCCCGCTCCTTCCGTTCCGCCGCACGGGTCGCGCGGCTGATCGGCGCCTATGGCCGCCAGCGCCTTGCCCATCCCCGCGGCACCACGCTCGTGCTCGGCAACGCCTTGGCCGGCCGATTGTTCTACTCGCTGCTCCGCGCCGGGGTCGATTTCCGCCTCAACCATACGGCCGAGCTTCTCTTGACGGAGGAAGGCCGGGTGTGCGGCGTGTGGGTCGGGGGCGAGGCCATCCGCGCGCGCCGTGGCGTGATCCTCGCAACCGGCGGCTTTTCGCATGATCCGGCGCTGCGGGCGGAGCTTTTGCCGAAAGTCGCGCGCTTCTCGGCTGCTCATTCCGGCAATAGCGGCGACGGCATCCGCCTTGCGCGCGCCGCCGGCGCAGCACTGGATGCCAGCGGCGCGGATTGCGCCTTCTGGACGCCCGTCTCGCGTTTCACTCGCCGCGACGGCAGCGAGGCGATTTTTCCCCACACCGTCACCGATCGCGGCAAGCCGGGTTCGATTGCCGTCAATGCGGCCGGGCGGCGCTTTGTCAACGAGGCCCTTTCCTACCACGAATTCGTGCGTGCCATGCTCCGCGACGCGGCGGCGCAAGAGGCCTGTTTTCTGCTTTGCGACAACCGATTTCTCCGCCGTTACGGCTTGGGGCCGATCCCGCCGTTTCCGTTTTCGCCGAAGCCTTGGCAGCGCTCGGGCTATCTGATCTCGGCGCCCGATATCGGCGCCCTTGCTCGCGCGCTTAAGATCGAGGCCGCCGCGCTTGAGGAGACGGTGGCCCGTTTCAATGACGACGCCCGCGCCGGCATCGACCGCGCCTTCGGCCGCGGCGGCGATGCCTATCAGCGCTATCTCGGCGATCCGCTCCACCGGCCCAACCCTTGCCTTGCCCCCTTGGAAACGCCGCCGTTCCACGCCATCGCCCTCTATGCTGCGGATCTCGGGACCAGCGCGGGGCTTGCCACCGACCAAGACGCCCGCGTGCTGGACCAAGACGGGCGGCCGATCCCCGGGCTTTATGCCTGCGGCAATGATATGCACTCGGTGATGAACGGGGCTTATCCCGGCCCCGGCATCACGCTTGGCCCAGCGCTGACCTTCGCCTATCTCGCGGTGCGAAGCCTGTCGTCCGCGTCCGGCTGAGGCACGCCCAGTTCTTCGGACAGGCGCCGGGCGGCCTCACGCACCGCCTCCGTATGGCGGGCGATCACGGGGAGGGAAAAGCGCCAAAGCGGCCCGGAAATGCCGATTGCCCCGATGGTCGTGCCGGTAAAGTCTTGCACCGGGGCGGCGATGCAGCGGAGCTCCGGCTCCAATTCGCCATCATCGAATGCAATGCCGTCATGGCGGATACGGGCGATTTCCTGACGCAGCAGCTCCGGGTCGGTGATGGTCTTCGGCGTAAACCGAACCAGCTCGGTTTGGGAGAGATAGCGCGCGAACGCCTCCGGACGCAGCGCCGCGAGCAGCACCTTGCCGAGCGCCGTGCAGTGCGCCGGCCGCACCACCCCGACCCGCTCGGCGAGTTGAAATGCGCCGCTGCCCGGCGTTTTGGCGATCACGAGAATATTCATGCCGGAGCGGACGGCGAAATGCCCCGTCTCGCCCGTGGCGGCGGAAAGCGCCTCCAGCACCGGCACGGCGAGCCTGGCGAGCTCGATTTCATCCAGACACGCCCCGGCCAGGGCAAAGAGCGCGCGGCCCGGCCGATAACGCTTGCTTTCGCGCAGCTGCCGCACATAGCCGAGCGCCACCATGGTCTGCACCAGATGAAACGTGGTGGAACTGTGCAGCCCGAGCCGTCGGCTGATTTCCGCAAGGCTTGCCCCCTCGCGATGGCGGGCGATCTCTTCGAGGATGGCGAAGGCGCGCTCGATCGATTGAATGCCGCCACGCTCGGCGCGTGCCTCTTCCTCCGCCGTCGGCGCAGCGGAGGGGGCAGGCGGTTGCTCGGAAGGGGCGAGTTTACGCATCCGTTTCCCTTTTGCGGGTGAGTGGAGAGATTTTGTCTATCTTGCAGAGCATTTGTCTATATCGGATACTGCCGCGGCTGCAGAAACAGCCAAAACAGAGGAAGGAACGAAAGCATGCCGCAGTGCAAAGGCAGCGAGGTCATTGTCGATTTCCTGCTCCGAGAGAAGATCTCGCATGTTTTCGGGGTTTGCGGGCATGGCAATGTCGGCATGCTCGATGCGCTTTACGGCGTGCGCGATCAAATCACGCTGATCAGCCCGCGGCACGAGCAGACCGCCGGGCACATGGCGGATGCCTATTTCCGGGTCAAGCACCATCCGGCCGCCACTCTTACGTCCTGCGGGCCGGGCTCGGCCAATCTCGTGATGGCGTTGATGAACGCCTATGCCGATTCCTCGGCCTTTCTGGCGCTGACCGCCAACGTCCCCACCCAGCAATTCAACCGCGGCCCGTTTCAGGAGCTCTATCGCCAGAAGGAAGCCGATTTCCCCTCGGTCTGCCGGCCCATTGTCAAGCGCAGCTTTCAGCCGACGCGCGTGGAGATGCTGCCGCTGGCGCTCAGGCTGGCCATGGAGACCATGCTGGGCGGGCGGCCCGGCCCGGTGCAGGTGGATATCCCCTTCAATCTCTTCCAGGAAACCGCCGAGGTGAACCCGGAGCCCGCCGCCGGCACGGCGCGGCCGAAGCGCCCCGGCGCGGCGCCCGAGGATCTCGAACGCGCCTTGGAGATGCTCGCCCGCGCCAAAGCGCCGGTGCTGTTCATCGGCCATGGCGTGACGCTTGCCGAGGCGGCGCGCGAGCTCACCGCGCTCGCCGAGCGGCTGACCATTCCGGTGATCGCCTCGCCGAACGGCATGGGCTGCCTGCCGATGAACCATCCGCTCTCGCTCGGCTTTATCGGCCGGAACGGCGCCTATCCCGCCAACCAAGCCGGGCGGCATGCGGATCTGGTGCTGGCGATCGGGGCGCGGTTCGACGATCGCTCGGCCTCTTCGTGGATGGAGGGGTATTCGTGGAACTTCCCGGCGACGAAGCTCATTCACGTGGATATCGACGTGACCGAGATCGGCCGCAACTACCCGGCGGATCTCGGCATTGTTGCCGATGCGCGGGTGTTCCTGCGCCAAATGCTGGCCGAGCTCGAGCGGCGCGGAAGCGAACGGCCCGAACGCAAAGAGTGGCTCACCGCCATCGCCGGCTGGCGGGCGGAGTGGGAAGACTATATCCGCCCGAATTTCGCCATCGACACCACGCCCATCCGCCCCGAGCCGCTGGTGGCCGCCATCCGCAAAGTGCTGCCGGATGATGCCATTATTTCCCTCGATTCCGGCGTGCACCACAACTGGTTCATGCAGTTTTGGGAGGCGCGCCGGCCGCAGACCATGCTGAATGCCTGGGGTTTCTCGGCGATGGGGTTCGGCGTGAGCGGCATTCTGGGCGCCAAGCTAGCGGCGCCGGAGCGGGTTTGCGTTTCCGTCTGCGGCGACGGCGGCTTCACCATGACCCCGCATGTGCTCTGCACCGCCGTGGAATATGATATTCCCTGCATCTGGGTGATTTGGAACAATTTCGCCTGGGCGGCGATCCGCGACATTCAGTATGGGCTCTTCGGCGGGCGCGAGATCGGCACCGCCTTTTATGCCGGCGAGAACCGCGCCCCCTACAACCCCGATTTTGCCGCGCTGGCGCGGGCGCATGGGGTGGCCGGGCAGACGATTACGCGGATCGGCGATTTCGCGCCCGCGTTGGAAGCCGCCATTGCCGGCGGCAAGCCCGCGGTTTTGGACGTACATGTCGATGCCGAAGTGCGCCCGCCGGCAACCGGCGCTTGGGCGCTGCCGCCGATCCCGCATAAGGAGCCGGTGTTCGGCCGGCGGCTGCGGGCAGCGGATCTCGCTCTGCCGGCGTCTCGCTAACGTTTATGCAACCCGATGAGTTTTGACGTCAGAACTCCTCACCAATTACTTTGCATATGTTAGTTATACTGTCTGCCGCAATTCCTTGCGCTGCGTTGCGTTGCATTGCGTTGCCGAGAGTTGCTTTGCCGGCCTTTGTATAAGCCGATCGGCAGAGCACACGGGAGGGTTCCGCGAACGAAATCACGGATTTCGGGGCTTGCACATCCCCCGCCTTGTGCGCGCCCTATCCCCTGCCCTTCGCAGTGCCGCCGGAAACCCCATGGGAGAATGCGGGCTGAAAGGCTGTTATGTGACTCTTCCAAGCCTTTCGGCGGCCGAAACCCCATGGGGAGATGCCATGCAAACTTCGGTTCCGATTTCTTCACTTCGAGTTGCGCACCACCTCCTTTCGAATGTTCGGCAAACTAACACTTCCTAACAGTCTTGTCAATGAAAAACTTTCGGGGTTCGGGTCTTGAAGCCCGCGGTCCGGATCGAGATCCGATGTTTTCTAACGCCGAGAAGCGCCGGAAGCCGTGCTTGCGGCAACGCCTGCGCGCGTGCGCCCGGGCCCGGTGCGGGCGGCGGCAGCCCCGGGCGCGCGCAGCACAATCACGATATCTTCGGCAAGACCCCTTCCGAATGTGACCACATGGGTAGAAACCGGCACCGGCCAGGCGCGCACATCATCGCGCCGGGGATGAATGAGTTGCGCCAAATCGTGCAGCAATCGTTCCAATTCGCGCAGCGTTCCGCGCATCAAGAAAAGCGAATACTGCACCGGAAAGGCTCTTTTCTTCAGATATCGATGCACCCGCCGCAACCGCCGGGGCGAGGCAATATCGTATCCGACGAGCCAGTAATGCGGCGCGCTCATTCGGCGGTCTCGGCAAGCATCGCGGCCAGTCGCGCTACCGTTAGCCGATGCAGTTTGGCGAAGCGCGGTGCTTCTGCCTCATAAAAACGCACGATCCGCCGGCGCAGCGCGGCTTTGTCGTGTTTCGCGCCGTGCTCGCGCAAATAGGCGGAAAGGCGCCAAGCAATCGGCCAGCGCGCCCAGCGCAAGGCGTGCGCGAGATCGACGGCAAGGTTGGCCCCACCGAGCCGCAGCGCCAGAAAGCGCGGCCCCACGCCAAGCCGGGCGAACATGGCCATCAGCTCCGCCTCGTGAAGCCCTTGCAATTCTCGGAGAATGCCCTCCAGCGCTGCACCCTGGAGCGCGGCACGCGCCTCGCACAAGGAGTGCAGCGCAGCGCCCCGCCAATCGCGCGGGCGAAGATCGTAACGGCGTGCGAGCCGCAACATTTCGCGCCGTTCGGTCCCGCGCAACCAATTTTCCAAACGCTCGGACCAGTCGGGGCGGTCGGCAGCCGTCTCCAACAACGCGGGCAGATCGGATTTCCATGCCGGCCGATAGAGCGGCACACAGGCCCCGAGCGCGCGCCCGCGCCCGTCGAGGAAGCTGATGGGAACGCCCCAAATCATGCACAACTCCAGCGCCTCGATGCGCCAATGCACGGGGCCGGTGGAAACCACGCGCGCAAGCCGCGAAAGCGGCGCAAACACATCCGCGGCACCCTGGGCGCGGATGCGTAAAGCCGGCCCTTCGACGAGGATCGCCAGCGGCCCGGCGGCGCCGCCGCCGTCAAGATACAGCGTCTGCTCCGCCATCTTGGGTCTCGAAATCCGGGATCGCCGGCTCTTCGGCCGCTTCCGCCACCGACCGCGCGGCCCGCGCCAGAGCCCGACTCCACAAGCCGAAGGCGCGGCGCAGCAAAACCGCGCACTGCTCCTCCCACGCCTGATAAACGAGGGCGCGCCCGGCCTTGCCGAGCAGGCACGCCTCGCCGTGGCGGCTGAAGTGATCGGCCCGCAGCCCATGTTCGCGAAACAACGACAGCGCCCAGAGATCGATCCGCGGCCTGGCGGGCTCGACCAAGTCGCAGGCCAGGCTCGGCCGGTTCGGGGCCAAGGCGTGCAGAAAGCCGATGAGCGGGTCGAGCCCCGTTAACGCCGCGCGGCGCGCGGCTTCAAAGGTGGCGAGCGTGTAGCCGAGCGAGAGCAGCGCATTTGCCGGGTCGCGCGGCGGGCGCCGGCTGCGGGCGGAAAAGCGAAGGCTCGGCGGAAAGGCTGCGCCCAGCGCCCGGAAATAAACCGCTGCGGCCGCTCCCTCGATGCCCGTGAGCGCGGCAATGGTTTCGGCTTCCGGCAGGCGAGCGAGAAAGCCCGGCAATGCCCTGCGGGCATCCAACAGGGCGCGGCGATCGGCGCCCGGCGAGGGTTCAATTTTATCGAGCGCGCGCAGACCGGCGGTGAGTTTGGCCCGCACCACCCGTTGCGCCATAGCAAGCCGCTGCGCCGGATCCCCGTGCAGCCGCATTTGCCCGATGCGGACCAGCGCATCGCCGGGCGGGTGCCCGAGCAAGCTGCCGGAAGGCTCGCCGGTGCGCCCCGAAAGCAGGAACAATCCCGTGCCATTGCGGTGCAGCGCCGCGATGAGGCTGGTGGAAAGCGTCATACGGCCGCGGAGCACCACCCGTTCCAGCAAAGCGAGCGGAGCGGTGGCGATGCGCTCGCCGGCAAGGCGCACGACGAGTGTGCCGTCTTCCACATCCAGGCTGGCATCCCGACGATCGACGTAGAGCGTGGTCATTCGGCTTAACCGATGTAAAGCACGCGGGCGTCGGAGGGCGGGCGGGCGATGCCGAGGCAGCGGGGGCGCGCACGCGGGTCGAGGCGGATGACGGCCAGGCTGTCGCCGGCCGGATTCAGGATGCGGCGGAGTTTTTTCAACAACTCCAGGCACTCGGAAGGGCTGAGATAGCACTCGTGCACGGATTTCTGCCCGCCGCTTGCATAGGCGCGCACCGCGATGAGCGCGCGGCGGAGGCGGCGCGGCTCGGCGATATCGTAGGCGACCAAGTAGAGGGCGCGATCCGTCATGCGGCCATTATGGGGTGCCGGCGGCGCGGGAGCAGCTGCAACAAATTTGTCGTGCAGCGGCGCCTGCGCCCTTACGCGGGCGGCGGGGGACGATTACTCCCTGAGGACGGATGTTGATCCCTTTTTGATCAGGTCTGCGGCTAACGGCATTTACGCTTACGCGTACCCGCGCGACTACTAGTCTCAATCCCTTTTAGATCAGGTCTGCGGCTAACTTTTCTGGCTCGGGTAAGGCCGCTTTCCACGCCCCCGCGCCAAACGTCCCCCAAAAACGCCTTCTATGGCACACCACGGGACTTCTTTCTTCACCGGACCGTCGTCGTCAGCTTCGCTCTCTTCCGTCGCTTGCGGTTCCGACAAAAGCATCCGCCGCATCAGCTCGATCATCCGCTCGTAATGAGCGAGCTTCAACTCCAGAAGCTGCTTCTCCCCTTCCAACGTTTTGATAATCTGCAAAATATTGATATCGGGATTGTCCATAATTCTGATCCTCCGTGAAGTTTCAATCCCTTTGTGATCAGGTCTGCGGCTAACTCGTGTGGCAGAAGTATTATACCACATGCCGTCTGGTCTCAATCCCTTTTTGATCAGGTCTGCGGCTAACTGTAGGGGAGCGGGTTTTGCAAGCGAGTTGGAAACGGGTCTCAATCCCTTTTTGATCAGGTCTGCGGCTAACTGCATACTTTTCGGACATTTTCATTCTCCCTTGAGTCTCAATCCCTTTTTGATCAGGTCTGCGGCTAACTTCAACAAAGGGAGGCCGCACTATGGGTAGTCTGCGTCTCAATCCCTTTTTGATCAGGTCTGCGGCTAACTGATTATGAGCCGGCTTTTAGAAATCGGCGGCCCAACGTCTCAATCCCTTTTTGATCAGGTCTGCGGCTAACTTGATGCTGACGGGCTGAAGCCCGCGGAAATTATGTCGTCTCAATCCCTTTTTGATCAGGTCTGCGGCTAACTGCGAGTTTGCAGATCAAATTATCGACGTGCCGTTCGTCTCAATCCCTTTTTGATCAGGTCTGCGGCTAACTAAGATATGGCCCTTAAAGTATGGAAAGTTTCGGTCTCAATCCCTTTTTGATCAGGTCTGCGGCTAACTTTGGGGCATGGGTCTCAGTTTCTTTGTTTACTGGTCTCAATCCCTTTTTGATCAGGTCTGCGGCTAACTAGAAGCCGGCGGGCCTATGCCAGCGATCGTGGCGTCTCAATCCCTTTTTGATCAGGTCTGCGGCTAACTCCACCCGCCCCAAATTCCCCCACATTTTCAACACGATGCCTTGCTCGCCCCCGAACATCGGAGGCCTTCTCCAAGCGGATTCACTGCTCAAAGAGCAAACGGCCCGAGCAAGACGGTCCGAACACGAAAACCCGCCATATCCGTGCGTGATCAACGCATCCATACCGTCACTCTCTTATCATCGCTCTATCACAATATACCATAATATACGGCGCAAAACACGCTCAAAACCATTCATGAAAAATCAAACCCAAGAAACGCGGCTCCCTCTTACGGCGGCGCTTGCGGCAGCTGCGGCAACTCGGTCGGCAAGCCGGCCGCCTGCAAAGCCGGCCTTAACACCTGCGGCAAAAACAGCTCGCGACAGAACTTGCCGAACCGCTCCCATTCCTCGTGCCTAATCGGCCGAAAACCGTGCGCCAAAATGGAATGGTTGCGCAAATCCAACATGTTGCGCAGCTCTCGCTCTCCAGGGCGCGGTTTTTTCGGATAGTCGGGCGGGGTTACCTGCTTCAGAAACTTCGCCATCAACCCCTCGGGCTCCAGCGCCTCCCACAACCGAAACGAAGGCATGAGCCCGCCGAGCCCCTTTTGATTCTCGCGCCGTTCGATTCCCGCTTTTTCAAGAATTTCGGGCGGAATTTTCTCCCACGGCATATCGGCCGTATCCATATCGTGCCTGGCCAAAAGATGCCATTGCGCCGTCGCCTCCAGCATCCGATAGCAGCGTGCCACCGCATCATCATACAGCCCGCGCGCCGCGCGCCGTTCCGCGTTCCGCCAAAGATCCAGGCATTGCATGCCGCCCTTGCGCTTGGCATCGGAATCGCACAGCAACGCCAGGCTCGGCCGCCACGGCGCCAGCCGATTCCGGAGCTCCTCCGGCATGGCATTGAGCCGGCGGAAAGCGGTTTCATGATCGAATCGGTCCCAGGCGGCGAAAAAGGCCGAGAACTCCTGCAACGTGATGAGCTCGCCCCTCGTGCCGCGCGGAGCGGCGTTATCCTCGGCCAAGCCGTGCAGAACGGCCGCGATCCCCTCCTCGGCTTCGGCATAGGCAAACCGCGCCCAACCGGCGCTGAACCGCGCGGCCTCACGCTCGGCGAGCAGCCAGGTGAGGTCGATCTTCTGCGGCCGCTCGGTCCCGCGCCGGACTTGCACGAGATCGGGCCGCTCCCCCGCCATGAACTGCGCGCGCACGCCCGGCACCGCAACCACCGCATAGAGCAGCGCCGCCGACATGCTTTTGGTGCCGCCGGTGTAATCGGCAACCAGCTCGGCATCGTTATACCGTGCCTGCAGCGCCTGCAGGCTCTTGCGCAGAATGGCGAAAGCGCGGTCGGGATCGTCATGCGGCACCGCCACATGCTCCCAACACCCGGGCTTGAGCCCGGCTCGCTGCACCAGCCCCTCCTTGCCTTGCAGCATGGTGATGGAACCTGTCTTGCCGCCCTCCGACTCGGTGACCGCAAAACACACGAAGCGCGGATTCAGCGCGCGAATGGCCGAAACCAGCGGATCCGGCGAGCCGCCGACGGTGATGAGCAATACCGGCCGGGCTTCGGGGGGCGCCTTGCCGGGCAACGGGGAATCTTCGCTCATGATTGCGTGCCCTGATTGTCGGGGACCAAAAGCAACCAGCCGAAGGGAACCACAGCGTCCGCACCCTGTTTGGTCGGCAGGGGAAGCACGGTTCGCGTATCACCCCATTCATCGGGCCTGCGATATCGATCATCGCGCTTGCGCTGCGGCACGTAACCCTGGCGCAGGCCCTCGACGGATTTGCTTTCAAAATGCCCGAACCGGCCGAGGCGAAGCAGGACCCCGTGCGTATGGGGTTGCGCGATTTTGATCCTCTCCAGCCAGTTTTGTTCGATGCGATTCAAATGCGCGTTCTGTTGAAAATATTGCGCGAAATGTTGCCGTTCCCGCTGCCAGATCGCCCAGTGGAAACTGTTCACGGCGCGGCGCAATCGATCCCAAGAAATATCCTCGTGTGGCGCCGCATCGGCCCGAGCCGCGCAGCAGGCGCGCAGGCCTTCTTCGTCCACTTCAATCACCGCACCCTCGAGCGCCACCTCTTTATATTTGCCTTTTTCGACGTCGACGAGCGAAAGCAGCCGCTCGTAATGCATTTGAATGCCTTTCGTCTTCACCCCCGGCTTTCGCGATATGATTTGCACCTGGTCAATCCGCGTGCGCCCTTCCGGAATCGGCACGTCGGCCACATGCACGAAGCGGAAGGGGTCTTCGGCGGTGTCGTTGCGTGTCGTCCGAAATGCTTCGCGGACCAGCACGGCGTGCTTGTGGCGCATAGTCTTCTGATGGAGCTTTTGGTGCACCGCTTGGTTGCCCGCGGCGAGAGCCGAGAGAAAGGCGGTGCGCAAGGCGCCTTTGATGGAGCTGCCCGGAATGAAGGGCTTGAGGCCGCTGCGGATGAAGGGCTGCACGGCGCCGAACCGCTGGGTGCCCGACAGCGCTTTTTGCAATTCCAGGTATGCGCTGCCCGAGATCGGGATGCGCGCCAGCACGTGTGCGGGCCGCACGCGACGGTGGAGCTCTGCGTAAATGTCCCTTAGGTTGGGGCGTGCCAATTGTTGCAGCGCTTCGGGCGGCATCGCGGCCAGCACTGCGTTGGGCTCGAAGAGTTGCACCTCGCGCCCGCCCTCCCCGTTTGCGAGCCGGTAGTGATCGGGCAAGAGCTCGGTGCCGTCGCCGATATGAATCGGTGTGAGCGGCACGGCAAGGAATTTCATCGGTGTTCTCATCCAGCCCTCCCCGCCACGATGAACGGAATCGTGAAGTGAAACCCGTTGTGGCCGATTTCCGCGCGGTCTTGATGCACGCCCCGGATCCAGCGGCCGAAGGGGCCTTCGTCTTGCGGCTGAAAGACCATTCCCGGGCGCGTGAGCAGCAGCGGCCGTTTCCAAGGCCGCACCCCTACGCCCATGGCGGCGCTTCCGAGCTTGCCGAAATGGCCGGAGAGTTTGTAACGCGGCCGCTGCATGTTCGGCGTCAGCACGCCGTGCGAAAGGCTCATGCGCCACAGCGTGCCGGCGGCGTTGGGGCGTTCCGTGAGCCAGCGGAGATCCCTCTCGATCTCCGCCACCACGAACTGGCCGCGGCCGAGATTGGCATCGCGGCCGAAGCCTTCGCGGCCGACGTCTTCGAACAAGTCCCGCAGCAAAGCTTCGTCGGCTTGATCGGCCGGCACATCGACATAGACATCCAGCTTTGTGCCGGCTTCGGGCCAAAATTCATCGGCGAACCAGAGCCCGGCGGTCTCCGGCGTGTGCCCGCTGCGCCGATCGATGGTGTTGTGCGCAAGCCGTGCCCGCTTGGCGAGGGCGGGCGTGGCGGCGGCGTTCTGCAGCGCCTCCGCCGTAATGTTTCGGCGCAACTCCCGCCAGCGCGACAGCGGAATCCAGGCAAGTTTGGATTTGTCTTTCGCTTTTTCCAGGTCTTTCGCCGGAAGCTTTTCCGGCAGCGGCGGCGGGCGCAAGGCCGGGCGCGGCAGATGATCGGCCGGGAATGCGTCCGAAATCGCAAAGGGCGCTTGCGGCAACTTCTCCAGCCATTGTTCCAGCGCCGGCTCACCGAAGCGGCGCCGATACGCCCAGCACAGATGGCCGAAGAGCGTGCCGGAGTTGAAGGGCGTGCCGAACGGGCCTTTCAGCTCCAGCCGTAACCGGTAGGCGGGCATGGCTCAGTCGGGCCCCCAGATGCGCGGCGGCGTGGCTTCCAGGCGGTTGATGCGGAAGCGTTCTTCGAGCGGGTAGTCGTTACCCTTGTAGTGAAGCGTGAGATGCTCGAACCGGATGCGCCCGTACCCGCGGCTGCCGGAGCCGCCGAGCGCGTCTTGCTCCAAGAGGCCGAGCCCGGCGAGCCACCAGTTCAGGCAGTCGATATCGCCTTTGGCGTTGTCGTTATCGACGCTGTAGAGGCGGAAGCTGAAGTTGAACTCGAATTCGGCCGCGGCGGGAACGCGTTCGATGGTGCGCGGGCCGACGCCTTCCAGCGCTTTCCCCTGGATGCGGTCGATCACGACCTCGGTTTTTTCTTCGGTCAGCGGCAGGCCCGCCCCAACGATTGTGTCCACCCAAGAGCGCACGAGCGGCGCATCGCGCACGATCAGCCGCGTCGGACCGCCTTGCCAGTCTTCGGATTTGAGCGCGTTGCCGAAGGTGCGCAGAATCGGGTCGTCCGGCTCGAAGGTTTGGTTGGTGTTGTTGCGGTTGTTGCCTTCCGCGCCCCAGGGCTTGCCGTCTTGCCGCACTTTGTTGAGCGCCCATTCCAGCAAAAAACGGACGCGCCCCTTGATGGAAGAGCCCGGAATGTAGGGCTGGCCGGTGTGCGGATGCTTGATGACGGGGCTATCGGTGCCGCCGATTTCCACGCTGTCCTTCCCTGCGCCGATATGGAGGCCGGAGAGCAAACGAATGCGCCCTTCCCCGGTAACCCGGCCGAATTCTTTGATTTCAGGCATCGGTCATGCTCCTTTCCCGCCTGATTCCGAAGCGCTTGCGGCGGCGTGATAGGCGATCACCGCCTCGAAATACGGTTGAAAGCCGTGGAGAAAATCATCCCTGCCCTGCACCGATTCCGCATGAAGGGTGAAGAAGCGGGCCAGCTCTTGATACGCCGTGTCGTTTTTGTGCCGGGCCAAGGTATAGGCGGCGCGCGCTTTCAGAAGATGCAACCGCGCGCGGATTGCTTCATCGGTAAGCGGCGGAGCGCTCGTTAGCTCCAACTGGCGCTTGAGCGTCATCACCTCCGCATAAAAGCGGCGAAGCTGGCTCGGCGGAATCTCGGCCAGTTTTTCCCCGGCTTCGCGTGCGTCTTTGTCGAAAATCTCCGGGCGCGGCGTTTTGCGGTCTTTGTCTTTGAAATACCGGAACCGATCTTTTTCCGGCGGCGGGGCCAAGAGCGTTTTCAAGACGGCATCGGTGCTGCCGCCTTCGCCACGCGGTTGGCCGCCGCCGGGGCCGCGGCCGGGTTGCGGGCGTTGCGGGTGGTTTGCCATTCTTGTCCCCTCCTCGTTCTATCGGTTTCGCCACAAGGCAATGCTGATGGGCAGCCGCGCCGGGACTTCCTTGCCCAGACGTTCGCCGCGGATCAGCCGGTCTAAATGCGTGCAGAGCGCATCGGCCGACGGGTCGGATTTCAGCCGCTCGGCCAGCCGGGCTTTGGCGTAACTCCAAAGCGGCAGCCAGCGCGCCGCGGCGATTTCGCCGCTTTCCGCGCGGCGGCGCAGATCATCGAACCGCAACATCTGGTGAAGCACCGAGGTGCCGAGGCGCTTTTGGCGCACCTCTGCGTTCAGCCACTCCGCTTCCTCCCAGGCGCGGCTGAGCCCATCCCAAGGAACGGGCTCCTTCACGATCAGGCTGATGCGGTTGCGCCCGGCGGTTTTTGCGGCTTCCAGCCGCTCTTCGGCCTCATCCACCGCGCGGTTGAGCGGCTGATCGGCATGCACCAAAGCAATGCCGGCAGAGAGCGTGAGATTCGGATTGCCGGCGACAAATGTGCGAAATTCCTCGTTGAGCGCCATGGCCAGCTCAATGCCCTGTCGCCAGGGCGCAATCAGCAGCAGATCATCGCCCCCGGCATAGACGGTGTAGGTTTCGGGGAATTTGCGCCGCAGCAATTCGGTGAGAGAGCCGGCGAAAAACCCGTCCATGAGGCGAGAGAGCGCGGCAACGCGGCCCGGCGTGCGGTCGGCGCCAAGCCCGCGGGAGAAGACGAAGCCCAGCCGGTCCACATCGGCTTTCAGCACGGCCAGCAGCGGCCGGCCGACCCAGCGCCCATCCGCCTCCTCCCGCGCCAAAGCGGCAAGGTGGCTGAACGGCATGACCCCGCCGGCCTCCGCCGCTTTCCGGTCTTCTTCCGGGAGATCCGCAAAACGGGGGTCTCCCGGGTTTTCCAGAACCTTGACGTAATTGGCCATGAACCGGGGCGCGGCGAGCACGTCCGGCGCGGCCGATGCCGCCGATGCCGCCGCGTCGCGAAAGCGAATGGCAAGCCGCACCGCCGCGCGATTGCTCCCGGAAGGCAAAATCTCAGTGGCGTCCTTGGCGATGCGCAATTCATAATGCCCGAGCAGGTCGCCCAGCACCTCGCCGTGGTCGGGGTAGCGGCCGGGCGCGCAGAGCAAAAACCCGGCCGCCTTCGGCAGCACCGCGCCGATGCGGCGGGCTTCGTCGCACGGCTCACAGCGCCAAACGCTTCCGCCGTCATCACGGCGTTCTTCGTGCGTTGCCGGGCGGACGCCGCAAGTCGCGCAAGCGCCCCGCGCGAGATCGAACGAGGCTTGGATCACCCCGTTCTGATGCTGGGCCAAATAATGCCGAAGCGGCGCATGTTTGGCCTCATCCAGGGCCAGATCCGATTTCGCCAACAAAGCGCCGAGCCGATTGCGATGGAATTCTTCCGGCGCAAACGGCTCGGTGAGCGCGAGGTTGACGGCGATATCGCCGCACCAGCGCGGGGCGAGCCATGCCTCGGTTTCCTGGCGCAAATCCTCGATTTGCTCGGCAATTCCGGGCCGCTCCGGCAGCAACATGCGAAACCGCCCACCGGCCGCAAGCAAAATGCAGGAGGCCGGCAGCCCCAACGCCTCGCGGCAGCGGAGCGCCATCGCTTCCATCAACGCCGCGAGCAAAAAGCTCCGCGCCCTTAAGATGCGCGCGGTGCCCTGGACCTGTTCGCTTTTCAGCCGGAACAGGCTTGCTTGAATGCCGGAGAGATCCCCTTCGAGCAGGCGGAATTTCGGGCGTTTGAGGTCTTGGATCGCCTCGGCGTTTTCCAACTCGCCGCGCGCCTGGTGGTGCGCATAGAGGCAGGCCGCAATGGCCGCCACCGAAAGGCTGTGATCGTGCAGGGGAACGTCGGGTTGATCGATCGTCGACGAAGGCACCGACCAGAGGCAGGATTCGGAAAGCGCGATCAGCGCCGGCTCGAAGAGATGCGGCGCATCGCCCGCGGCGTTCGCGAGGTTCGCGAAGTCGCGTTTGAAAACCTTCCAGAGCCCGGTATAGCCGCGTTCTTGGCCTTGGCCATCGGGGCTGCCTGTTTCCGGAATCAGCGCTTCGGCGGTGAGCAGCCTTGCCGGGTAGAAGGCGGTGGCCGGGTTTCCCAAGCCGAGGTCGATACCGGGCGGCAGCGCTTTTAGCGTGATGCGGCGGAAATTCGTCCGCTCGGCCGGATTTGCTTCGGCCTTCTGATCTTTCACCTTGCGATCCAGCCCGGCGGAGAGATGGTCGGCAACGGCAATCAGCGTGGTCGGGCCATCCTGCGGCCGGTGGTGATAGACCGCCAGATCCCGCACGCGATCGCGATTGAGCCCGCTCGGAAATGCGACGCCCTCCTGTTCCAGCGCGTGGAAAAACGCGTCGGTCCAAAGCACGTGCCAATGGGAATAATTGCCGCTCCGGGAATCCTTCGGCAGCAAAACGGAATCCCGCGGTTTCACCGCATCGGGCAGCCAGCAATCGCTCTCGTGCGCGCGTTGGCCGAGTTTGCCGATATCGTGCAGGAGTGCGGCGATGGCAATTTCTTCAATGCTGGGAAGATTCGGCATGGTCGATGGATCCGTCAGAAGCCCGAGCAGGAATGATGGTGATGCAATCCGGCGGAGTGGCGAGCCGATAGCGGCTGTGCGGGCGCCGGCCGATTGTCTCCACCCGATATAGCGCCGCAGCCGGGCCGATGGCTGCAGCAACAAGTTTGTTGAGCCGGGCTTTCTTCTCGGCCACGTAATTCATCTCGAAACCGTCGCGAAGCGCCCGCTTTGCCGCGGCCACCGCTGCCTCGGCCCTTGGAAAGGCCGCGATGGCGCGCAGAAACGCGCCCACATCGGCGGACCGCCAGTTGAGATCTTCCCCGGCTCGGCGAAGTTCCGCCAACCAGAGCAGGAAACCTGCGATGTTGGGCGTAAGCCGCAAGATTTCGCCGTGCGCACGAACCACTCCCTCGCGGAGATCAAAAACCAAGCGCGGGGGCTCAAAGCGACGCTGCAGTCGTTGCACCGCGCTCGCAAACCCGACCGTGCCGACCAAATCGGCGGGCGCAATCGCCTCGCGCAGCCGCAAGAAGGGAATCTCGGCCAGCACCACCGTGGCTTCCGCGGTGGAAACATGTCGGTTCTCGCGGGTTAGGACGCTGCGCGGCACGCGCGAAGGAAAGAAAAACTCGGGGTGGCTTTGAAACTGCTCCGGCACCAGCACGTGCGAAAGCCGATCTTGCGGTCGCCCGAACAGCGAGAGCGCAAAGCCCGCAAAGACCCCCATGGTTTTGCGCCCGCCGGCGAGGGAGACATGCAGCGCGGCCGAGGGATCTGCCGTGAGCGCGCGAATGGCTTCCGCAATGGCGTCCGCTGCCGCGATGTTGTCGGCCTCGGTCAGGATATCGCTGAGCGGCGTGCCGTCCGTGCCGCACAGGAGACGGATGGAATCCGGTGTGATCAAGGTGGCGATCGCCGGCTGCCCCAACTCATCGGCAAGCGCTTGCATGACGCTGGGGCGCCCCGGCCCGGGTGCCTCGAGAAGCATGCGGCGTATTCTTTCTCCCCCTTCGCGGGTGGTGAGCACATGCGCTTCGGTGGGGATGAAAGGCGGCCGGCGCTTGCCCAGCGCCCAGAGCGTTTCCGTAACGACTTGCGGGCTCAGCCCGGTTACGGCGAGCAGAATACGGCGGGAATAGTGTGCCGGATCCGCTTCCATCACGAGGTGTTCAGCCGAATTCGGCCAAACCCCATGGTCGCGGCTTTGCCGAGGTGCAGCCACTGGGCAAACCACAGAAACGGCCAAAGCGCGGGCGCCGGCGCGAGATCCAGCCGCGCCTGGCCGACAATACCGCCGAGGCGCATCAGCGTGCCTTGGCGTTGGCTCCGTCGCGTGGTTTCGCACCAATGCAGGCTCGTCTCTTCCCAACGGAGTGTTTGCATCGCTTGCTTCAGGGCGCGAAAATCCGCCTCCGGCGGCAAGCCTGCATCATGCATGCACGCCAGCGAAAACCGGCGCACCGCGGCGCCGAGCACGTGCGCCGGGGTGAGGTTCGCCGGGGTGCAAAGGTCGTTCTCAATTTTCAGGCGCAACGGTGTGGTGAAGTGGACCGAGATCGGCCCCGGCGGAAGCGGCGGCAGCGGAAGTTCCAGCCGATGAAGCCTCGGCGGGGCGCTTTCGCCGTTGCCATGGAGCAGCGCAAGCCGCGCCCGGTCCGGGCCGATGCCGCGCTCGGCCGCTTGCACCAGAGCCAGGGCGGCGTAAGCGCCGAACCGGCCGGCCTCACCGATGAGCCGCAAGGTGACCGGTATGGGTTCGCCCGCCGCAAAGAAGCCCGCGCGCGGGGTTTCCGGCGGGTCCAACACGTAGGGCGGCATGCGCAGCCGGGAGAGGCCATGCCGCGCGGTTTCCGGGTCGGCGGGCGGGTCAAAGATTTGCGGAAACGGGCAGACACCGAGCAACGGGCAACCCGGGCACGGGCGCAGATGCATGGTGCAAACCAGACGTTTCAGTGCCGTTCCAAATGCGCCGCGCCAGGCGGAGCCGGGGAAACGCTGAAACCGCGCAAGCTCTTGGCTGGCGAAGACGAAGCGCGCCTCATAAAGAGGGGGAAACCGGATGTCCGAGCCGGGCTCACCCTGCGATGGTTGGCCACTTGCCTGCATACGGACCTCAACGGATGCGGATGGCCCATCGAGCCTAGGGCGAAACGAGAGGATTTCGCAAGAGAATTGACGAAAGGTCTTTAGCGGCCCGGCTCTGCATAGCGTTGGACATAAGGAATGATGAAGCGCGGGAAATGCGTGCGTTACCACAACTCATTGCTGCGCCGCGCAACGCTTGTGACCGTGGCGATGAACGCGACCCCCGCAATCCAGCCGAGCAGAGCATCGAACCAAATGACCGCTTGCATCACCCACGCCAGAACTTGAACTTTGGCAGTCGGCGCTTTGCCGGGATTGAGCGGCGCCCAGTGGCTGGATTGGCTCAGATTGAAAAACGGCAGCAAGACATCCAGCGCATAAAGCGGTGCATGAAACGCGGGGTAACCGGGCGATAGATGGGCGCAAGTGATCCAATCCACATTCCGGTTTTTCTCAGGGTTACAAGCATCATCGGCGGGTTTTTCAAAGAACCCGTTTTGGGTTGCGCCGATCGGTACGAAGACGTTATGGGTTTCTCCGTAGAGGAAAACCAAGCTGCTGCAGATCCATAGCACGATGGAGATTGCGATCAGGCGGCCAAGGCGATAGCCGTAGCCGGCAAGTTTGCCGTAAAGCCAATGGGCGATGCGCGCCGCGCGGCTGCGAAGCCATGGCGCCGAGAACGGCGTGGGCGGCGGCGAGACCTCGCCGATGACGCCGCAGGAGCGCTTGCGCTCTTCAAAGGCGATAATCACCCGGCGCGCATCTTCGTAATGCCCGTCTTCACGCAAGACTTTGCGCAGTTGCTGCCACGGTTGCGGCCGAAATTCGCGCGGATTTTTGGCCTTGCCGCTGTGCTCCGGACTTTGTTTGTCGAGCCATTGCAATCTTTCCTCCGCGCGTGTGGAGGCCTGGCCGATGAAGCCGTTGTAAACAAAGCCGTTGAGTACGATGCCTTGGGGCCAGGATTTGAGATCATCCAACAGGCGGGCGACTTGGGCAAAACCCAAATTGATCGAACCGCGCGTGATCGTTACATTCCGAAAAATGAAAACGCCGGAGACAAACATGCCTTCGGCGTTGATGGCAAAGCCGTTCGCGTTTTCAAATTTGCTTTCGGAACAATCCAAATTGCCGCCGATTTTGGCACCGCGAAGCCGCACTTCGCCTGCCGCTTCGAAACCGCCTCTGAGATAGAGGCCGGAACGGCATTGCAGGCGATCGGCTTTCAAACCCGGCAGAGCGCATCCTTCCCAAGAGAGAAACCCCCGCACATTCGCATCATAAAGCCGGGGCGCGGCGGTAAAACGGCAATTTCGGAAAATCAGCGCTCTGCCGATCTCGGTATCGGAGAGATCGAGCGTGCCGGTAATCCAGGCCCCTTGCACGATAATGCCCCGTTCATGGACCGGCGCATTCTCATCGCCGCCAAGGGCCAGGAAACGGAGGAATTCGGCGCGCACCAAAGAGTCTTGCCCAGGAATTACCGGCCGGCTTTGGCCGATGATGGCGGGCGTGCCCGCGGCCACGGCGTGAAGGATTTTCTCTTCTGCTTCCTTCAAAGGCTGAAAATCCGTGAGCATACGGCCGAACGGCAATCTTAACATGGCGGTCTTCTCAATCTCGCAAGGCACGATAAATTTTGAGACTATCAGGGGGTTTGCGGGTCAATCAAGGCGTAACGGCAACAGCCAAGGACTGCCGGATTTTTGTTTCGTGCCCGGGTACTTATTCATCCTGGCGCTTAGGCAAGTTGGTGAAGGTGGCCAGGAGCATGGCCCCGACACCCCAGCTGAACAGCGTGCCGATCCAAGCCCAGATTTGCGTAAACCATGCTAAAGCCCTAGCGCATGTGGTTTTTGCTTTACGCGGATCGATCAGTGTCCAGTGATCTTCTTGGCCCAATTTGGTAATCGGCAACATCACATCGAGCGCATAAACCGGCGAATAAAAACTCGGATAGTCAGGCGGCAGGGTGGTGCAACTGGTCCAATTCCCGCTCGGAGTTTTCTCGGGGTTGCAAGCATCAAAGGCGGGTTTTTCCAGAAGCCCGATATGGGCGGGATCACTCGGAACGAAAAGGTTATTTTGCGCAGCATAGTGAAAAACTGTTGCACTCAAGATCCAGAACATGACAACGATGCCGAGCAGACGGAGCGGGCGATACCCATAGCCGATGATCCCGCCGTAAAGCGCGTGGAAAAAGCGTGTGGCGCGGCTCCGAAGCCAATCAAAAGCAGAAACGATGAAGTTGGATTCGGCTCGCGGAGAAATTTCTCCGATTACGCCGCATTCCCACTTGCGTTTTTCGAATGCGATTGCCACCCGGCGCGCGTCTTCGTAATGCCCGTCATCCTGCAGCACTTTGCGCAATTGCTGCCACGGTTGCGGCCGGAATTCACGCGACTTTTTGGCCTTGCCGCTGTGCTCCGAGCTTTGTTTGTCGAGCCATTCCAATCTTTCCTTTGCTTGCGTCGGGGCCGATGTTGCGTTTGCTTGCGATTGCAGCGCACTACGGAAGGTATCGTAAACAAAGCCGTCGAGCACAATGCCGTGGGGCCAAGATTGCAGATCGTCAATAAGGCGGGTGACATGGGCAAAAGCCAAATTGACTGTACCACCCTTGATTTTCACACCACGAAAATAGAAAGTGCCGAAGACGCTCATGCTTTCGGCGCTGATGGCGTAACCTTTCGGATTCTCAAATTGGCCGCCGGAGCAATCCAGATTGCCGCCGATCTTGGCGCCATAGAGGCGAACTTCGCCCTGTGCCTGGAAACCGTTGTTCAAAAGGACGGCTCCCGAGACGGTTATGCGATCGGCGTTGAGAGCGTAACCGTTCGGATTCTCAAATCTGCCGCCGGAGCAAACGAGGTCGCCGCCGATCTTCGCGCCAGGGAGGCGAACTTCGCCCAGCGCCTCAAAGCCGCTTTTCATATGCATACCGGCGTGGCATTGTAAACCATCGGCATCCAGCCCAGGCACACAACTCCCATGCAGAGAGAAGAGCCCATGAAATTGCGTGCCATACAGCACAGGCGCAGCCTCGAACCGGCAGTCCACCAACATCAGCGGCACGCGGATCTCGGCGAACATTAAGTCGAGCGTTCCGGTAATCCAGGCCCCTTGCACGATAATGCCCTGCTCATGGACCGGCGCATTCTCATCGCCGCCAAGGGCCAGGAAACGGAGGAATTCGGCGCGCACCGCGCAGGCGTGGCTTTGGGGTTCCGGCCGGCTTTCGCCGATGTTTGCGTACTCGCCGGCGGCTACGGCGTGAAGAATTTTCGCTTCTGCCAGCCTCAAGGGCTGGAATTCCTGAAGGGTACGGCCTTTGGGCAAGCTTGGCATGGCGGCATCCTCAACCCCGGAAGCTGCGAAGACTTTCCGGAATGTTACAGGCTTTTGCACCGATCAAGAGAGAAAAATGCCCAACACGGCGCGCAACGCGGCGGCCGGGGCGAAGCGGGCTTTGTTGGTAGCGCGAGAACCATACCGGTTTGAAGCGTAAAAGCCTCCGCTTTTCTCTCGGCAGCGCGCAAAACGGCTTGTCGTGTTAGTCCGGGCCCGGTAGGCTTTGCATCCGAATAGGTTCGTTGCGCTTGCGAGAATGCGCCGAACGGAATGGGAAGAGGCAACGGTGATGTCTGATGCATGGGTTTCGCAATCAATCGCTGCACGGCGAGGGCTCGGCTGGGCGCGCAAACCGCGCCTGCATCAGCTGACCGAGGAGCGGCAGGGCCGATACCACTACACCATAGGCCCCTACTCCGAACCGGTTCTGACTATCGCACCCGGCGACCGTGTTGTGGTGGAAACCCGAGACGCTTTTGAGGGTGCGATCCGCAGCGAAAGCGACAAGCCCAGCGAGCGGCTGCGCATGCCGTTCGTCAACCCGCAGAACGGGCCGATCATGATCGAAGGGGCCGAGCCCGGTGATGCGATCGCCGTCTTTATCGAAAAGATGCGGCCGCGCGGCGAGCACCCGATGGGAACATGCTGCATGATTCCGCAATTCGGCGCGCTGACCGGAACCGCGTTGACCGCCACGCTCAATCCACCGCTGCCGGAAATCACCCGCAAAATCCCGCTGAACGAGAAAGAGGTGCTGTGGAGCGCACGTGTCGTGCTGCCCTACGCGCCGCATATCGGCACGCTTTCCACATCTCCGGAAATCGACAGCATCAACTCCCTAACCCCCGGGCCGCATGGCGGCAACATGGATCTGCCGGATATGGGGCCGGGCAGTATCACCTATCTGCCGGTGCGCACGCCGGGCGCGCGGCTTTTCATCGGCGATGCGCACGCCTGCCAAGGCGACGGCGAAGTCTGCGGCACGGCGGTGGAATATGCCTCGGAAACCACCATCCGGGTTGACCTGATCAAGGCCTGGCCGCTGGAATGGCCGAGACTTGAGCGCGAGGATTTCATCATGGCGATCGGTTCGGCGCGGCCGTTGGAGGATGCGGCCCGCATCGCCTATCGCGAGCTCGTGCTTTGGCTTGAGGCGGACTATGGGTTCGATCGGTGGGACGCTTACATGATGCTGAGCCAGTGCGGCCGGGTGCGGCTCGGCAATTTTGTCGATCCCAACTACACGGTCGGCGCCGGCATTCGGAAAAAATACATTATGGAGAAGGTCAGCTAACATGGATCTTGGGCTTAAAGGCAAACGCGCCGTCATCACCGGCGGCACCAGGGGGATCGGTCGCGCAGCGGCCGAAATCTTCGCGCAAGAAGGCGCCGATGTTGCAATCTGCGCCCGCAATCCCGAGCAGGTTGAAAGCACGCTGGCCACGCTGCGCGGCTTGGGCGCCCGCGCGACGGGTCGCGCCGTCGATGTTTCCAACCATGCGGCGCTGGCGGCCTGGATTGCCGATGTCGGCGCCGAATTCGGCGGAATCGATATTGTGGTGGCCAATGTCTCGGCGCTTGCGATCGGGCAGGATGAAGCCTCCTGGCGGGCGGAATTCGAAACCGACATGATGGGCACGGTGACGGCGGTGAATGCGGCCATGCCGTTCCTGGAGAAATCGAACGCAGCTTCGGTTGTGGTGATTTCCTCGGTCTCCGGCCGCGAGGTGGATTTCGCCGCAGGCCCTTACGGCGTGTTCAAGGCGGCGCTGATTCATTATGCAAAGGGATTGGCGTTCCAGCTTGCCGGCAAGGGCATTCGCGTGAATGCCGTCTCCCCCGGCAACACCTACTTCCCGGGGGGCGTTTGGGAAAAGATCGAGCACGGCAACCCCGCACTCTTCAAGGAAGCGCTGGCGCTGAACCCGACGGGGCGCATGGCGCGGCCGGAGGAGATTGCTCGCGGCATCGTGTTTATCGCGAGCCCCGCGGCAAGTTTCATCACGGGAGCCAATCTGCTGATCGACGGCGCGCTCACCCGCGGCGTGCAGTTTTAACGGCGGAGGCGGCTTGCCCCGGCGGCGCGCAGCCCGGCGAGCCGCCGGATCACCATGCCCCAAAGATGCGGCTGTGTTAGCCGCGTGAACACCAAAAGGTGTTTCGATATCGATATTTGTATCGAAACCCCGTTTTCGGCCATACCACCGGACGAGCAGCAATTCAGCGGTTTTTCAAAGAAATTTCCCGGCAAAGGCGACCTATCGCCCCGAGGCCGAACAAGGCATTGCCGTGCACGGACTTCGTTTCGGTAGGCTCGGGCGCGCGGAGGCGAACGCTCGGCTCGAAGAACTTGCCACCGGAACGCCCTACGGGTTAACGTCGCAAGCAGTGTTTGAAAAACCACCGGGGATAAGACTGTGAAGATTGCGAAGGCACCCGAGGAAATTTCCACCGTTGGATGTTCCGCGCAATTTCTCGGCCCTAGAGAACCATGATGAAGCTCTACTACGCGCCGGGCGCGTGTTCGCTTGCGCCGCACATCGCGCTGGAAGAGACCGGCGCGCGCTTCGAACTGGTGCCGATCGATCTTGCTGCGAACCAACAGAACAGTCCGGAATTTTTGCGCCTCAATCCGAAAGCGCGCGTGCCGGTTCTCACCGACGGCGACTGGGTGCTTACCGAAGCGCCTGCGATCCTGCGCTATATCGCGGTGCGCCATCCGGCTTCGGGCTTGTGGCCTTGGGATGCGCGTGAGGACGCGCGCTGTGCAGAATGGTTGAACTGGCTGTCTTCAACGATTCAAGTTGCATTCACCCATGTGCGCCGTGCCGCACGGTACGCCTCCGATCCGCGCGCGGCGGCAGACGTCGCGGCGACCGGCAAGAACACCTGCCGCGAGCTCTGGGAAGCGGTCGAGAAAAGGCTCGAGCGGGGGCCTTGGGCGCTCGGCGAGCGCTACAGCGTTGTTGATTCGCTGTTATTGGTTTACTGGATCTGGGGCCGAGGACCGGTGCTCGGCTTTGACATGCCGCGCGACTTTCCGGACTGGACCGCGCATGCGCGCCGAATGGCACGCCGGCCGGCGGTTCAGCGTGCCCTCGCTGCCGAAGGTTTGCAGCTGCCGATCTGACGGATTGCCCGGCACCGAAAGCAATTCGGCGAAGAGGAAGCTAACTGTTCTGCACGAAATGTTCTGCTGCGACAACGTTGTGGCCGGCCAGGCCGAAGCGCTGCCGCTATCTCACGCGGGCCGGCGGAAAGTGCGGAAGGACCGAAGAGAGTTCGGTCCTTCGCCTTGAGATCTCGCTCCTGCCTTTGCGTTAGTCGTAATTCTTCTTGCAGGGCGGGTTGGTGCGGCCGGGCGGGATAAACTTATCGTAGACCGCCTTGGAGAACCCGAGCCGTTGCTGAACGTTCGGAACGACCTTCACCACCTTGCTGATGAGGTTGCCGTTTGCGTCCTTCACCACTTCGGTAACGAAGTTTGTCCCGATTGCTTGGCGATTTTCGTCGAGCGTGATTCTTCCGTTCGGCGCATCGAGCACCATATTCTGCAGCGCGTTACGGAATTTCTTGTTGCCATCGCTCAAGTCGCCGTTCACTTGATCAAGCGCGTTAAACACCGCATCGGTAGCATCGTAGTAGTTGACCGCAAGAAGCGAGGGGCTGTTGAAGGCGTTTTTGAAGTAACCGGTTTTCGGGTGCTGCTGGTAGGCTTTCACGAAGGCCTGCCAAGCGGGGCTTGGATCGTTGTCGGCCATGCCGCTTGCGGATACCGTGCCGATCAAGGCTTCTTTGGCTTTACCCTTGGAGGAGAGCACGGTTTGGTCGATCATGATCGAACCGCCGATCAATTTCGCATTGCCGCCGGCTTGCTGGTACTGATTGAGGAAGTTGACCGCGTCGGCCCCGCCGAGGCCGAGATAGATAGCATCCACGTCTTCCGACAAAAGCTCCGGGATGTAGGATGAGAAGTCCTTGGTGCCGAGCGGAACCCAAATCCGCTTGGTGATTTGGCCGCCGGCTTTGCAGTACTCGACCGTAAGACCCATAACTTGGGTATAGGTGAACGCGTAGTCCTCGGCGATGGTTGCGATCTTCTTATAATGCTTAACATTGTAAATGTAGTCGCCGAGGCCCGCATGCCATTGGGCGCCGTCCATGTTGAAGCGATAGAAGGTCGGTGACGGGGTGATACCGGCGGACGGATCGCCGTAGGTTGCTTCTACCGCGCCGGAGGCCGCATTAATGACCGTGATCTGCGGCTGGGTCTTCGAATAGTCGCGTATGGCAATGCCCTCGGCGCCGGAGAGCGGCGAAATCAGCACGTCGACCTTATCCTGTTCCACCAACTTTTTGGCGGCACGGACGGCTGAGTCCGGGGTAGCGTCGGTGGAACCGACAATGGTCTCAATTTCTTTGCCACCGGCTTTGCCACCGTGTTTCTCCAACGCCAACATGTAGCCGCGCATCCCGTCCTCGCCGAGAACGGTGTATGTGCCTTCAAGTGTCGCGGTCACACCGATTTTCAGTTTGTCTCCGGCATTGACAGAGCCGCTACCGACAGTTGCGGCCAAAGCCACCGCAACCGAGAGACCTATATTTTTGTACCGTTCTATTCCTTTGTGCATGGGCCTTTCCTCCTGGATCGGATCGCCGTTAGGCGGGATCGTTGGCCGGCAAAAACGGGTTGCCACGTTCACCGGCAACAGTGTTGGTCTCCTGCTTTCGTGGCGAGCATCAAACCTTAGCAGCCGGCCGGAGCGCCCCACAAGCCGGCGCCTGCCGCCATCCGGCCGTTGCGCCGTGTCTTTCAGTCTGATTCTTTGCTTATTCACTCGAGCCTTACGGAGTTTCGCGCTGCAGCATAAGCAAACGGCGCCGGCCACTTGTCAATCTTCATGAGCTGACGTTTAATCTTGCGAAATATCTCAGAGGCTCAAACAAAAAGCTGCACGATGGGAGGCGTGCAATGAGTATAGCTCTGGCGGTGTGTCATGGGTCCTTCGGTCGGGTAACCGTCTATCAGCTGGACAAGCCGATGCGCACCCACGCGCATCGCGAAGGTCACCTGACCTTTCTTCTGAGCGGGCCGCCGGCGATCGTCACGATCAACAATATTCCGCATATCGTCGATCAAACATCCGGCGTGGCCATTAATCCCTGGCAGCCGCATGCCTTTCGGCCTTGCGCCTGCGATGAGGCTTCGGTGTTTCTGGTCGCTTATATTTGTGAAAGCTGGCTCGACCGCGAGCAAGACGGGCGCGGCAAGCTGCGCTTCGGTGCCAATGCCTTGCGCGTCGGCACCACGATCCGTTCCATCTGTGCAAGCCTTGCGCACGCGCTCGTGACCAACGCGAGCTACCGCACCGTCGATCGCTACTTGAACCAGCTCTTTGATGCAAGTTTCGACGAGTCCTGGAAAAGCAGCGCGGAGCGCGCAATTTTATTGCGCCGGGCGGCAGTGTATGACTTCCGGGTGCGTAAATCGCTGCGCATTTTGGGTGATTGCATCGGCAAGGACGTTACGCTGGATAACGTAGCGCGCGACGCCGGCCTGTCGCGGTCCCATTTCTTCAAGCTCTTTCGTGAGAATACCGGGGTAACGCCGGCACTTTATGCCAACGCCATGCGGATCGAGCGGGCGCTGGATTGGTTGACCCGATCCAAAGCTTCGATCAGTGATATCGGGTTTGATCTGGGCTTCTCGTCCCAAAGCCACTTTACCCACTTCTTTTCCGCTCATGTGGGGATCGCGCCCACGCAATACCGCGCGATCGCTCGCGTCATCAGCGATTAGAAGCGCGCAACACTATATTTCAAGCAGTTAGCGAATTTTCATCGCAAGTCTCCCTCGATCGGGCCGGGCTGCCGCGGTTCGGCCCGTTGCAACGCGGCCGGCTACGCCGATGAGCGGCACTGCTGACCGAATAAAAATCAGACTGGTAAGCATGCTGCCCGCCTTTGATTCAAGTAATTTCCGCCGAAACGATGGGGGGAGTTCGGTGTCCACGAGTTTAAGCGGGTACGGCGGTCGTCCTAGCGAGGGTCGTGCTAGCGAGGCACGAGGCGACGTGCTCGGCCAATGGATCGCGCGTCACCCGGTAGCGGCGCTTGTGATCGCCGTTGCGGTGATCTTGGTGTTATGGCTTGTGCTGGCACCTTGGCCTCCCGGTGTTGAGGAAGCGATCGGCAAAAAGCGGCTGTTTGTTAATGCGCTCTTCAACGGCATTACACTTGGCGGGCTGTATTTTTTGGTCGCGACCGGGTTTACGCTGATCTTCGGCTTAATGCGCAATGTTAATCTTGCGCACGGCTCGCTTTATCTGTTCGGCGGCTACATGGGTTACGAAGCCACGCAATGGACGGGATCGTGGCTGTTCAGCTACGTCGTTGCCTTTGTCTGCTGCGCCATCGTCGGCATGGCCATGCAATTTTTCATCTTCCGGCGGATGGAAGGCCAAGACCTCAGGCAGACCTTGGTGACGCTTGGACTTTCGATCATCTTCTCCGACCTCATGGTCTGGGTCTGGGGCGGCAATGCCATCCAGATCGACACCCCCGATTATTTGCAGGGGCCGGTTCCAACACCGATCATTGCGTCGATGCGTTCCAGCGGAGAGATGGTGTTTTTGCGATATCCTTTGGTGCGGTTGGTCATCTTCGCCGCCGCCGTAGTCATCGGGATCGGCATGTGGCTGGCACTGCATCGCACGCGGGTCGGCGTCATGATCCGAGCCGGCGTCGACGATCGCGACATGCTCTCCGTGCTTGGGTATCGCGTACAACTGTTGTTCGTTCTTGTATTTGCATTCGGCGCCGGGTTGGCCGGCATGGCCGGTGTTGTCGGCGGCACGTTTCAGTCGATTTCGCTCGGAGAGGATTCGCATTTCCTATTGGCATCGCTTGTGGTCGTCATCGTCGGCGGCATGGGGTCAATCCCGGGGGCTGCCTTGGGCGCGCTGATTATCGGCCTCTCCGAACAACTCGGCATTGTCTACTTCCAGAACTACTCCACCGTGCTGAGCTTTCTGATCATGGCGATTGTCCTGGTCGTCCGTCCGCAGGGCCTGTTGGGAAGGCGCTAAATGGCACTGGAACAGACCATCGAGACCGATTCACTGACCTTGCCGCAAGCTCAGCAGGCCGGCGCGGTCTCACGCTGGGTCCATCGCAATGCGGCCATTCTGATCCTAGCCGTCTTGCTCCTGATTCTGCCTGCGGTTGCCGGCCCGTTCATTCTCGATCAGATCGTCGGCTGGACGATGATCCTTGGAATGATCGCTTTGTCGCTGATGTTCCTCTGCGGCTACGGCGGCATGGTGAGTCTGGCGCAGATGACCGTGGCGGGCGTATCCGGCTACATGATTGCGGTCTTCGGACCTAGCTCGCTGCCATCGATCAGCCTATTCTGGCCGTGGTGGGTGGCGGCGCCGGTGGCGATCCTGATCGCGGTTGCTTTCGGCACGGTTGTGGGCGCTCTGTCAGCGCGGACCGAAGGCATCTACACGATTATGATCACGCTTGCGCTTGCCACGGCGTTCTTTTACCTGACTCTGCAAAATTGGCCGATTTTTAACGGTTTCAACGGTTTCACAACAATTCCGGCGCCGCACTTTCTGGGCGTGAATTGGCGTGCGCCAATCCCGTTCTATTACATGGTCCTGTTTTTTGCCGCGCTCAGCTATGCGGCGGTGCTCTACATTTCCCGCGCGCCCTTCGGCCTTGCTTTGCAGGGCGTGCGCGATAACCCGCGTCGCATGGAAGCGATCGGCTACAACGTCACCGCGCATCGCGTTGCCGCCTACGCTTTTGCAGCGTTGATCGCAGCCGTCGGCGGCATTCTGTTGGTCTGGCAGAACAATCAGATCTCGCCTTACTCGGTCGGCGTGAATGCGGTGATCAACATCCTGGTCATTGCCGTGGTCGGGGGCATCACGCACCCGATCGGTGCATTCATCGGTGCGTTCATCTATGTGATTCTGCACACTTTCGCACTCGATGCGTTGGTTGCCGTCGGGCTGGACGGCCGCCGGTTTCAGCTGCTCATCGGGCTCGGTTTCGTCATCATCGTGCTGTTTTCGCCCGACGGCATCGTCGGCATCTGGCGGCGCTTAAGGGCGCGGGCACGCACGTCCGGCGGAGGGAATCCGCTTTGAGCTCGATTGCCGAGAGAATTGCGGCCAGCGGGACCAGCAACGCCATCGAGCTGCGCGGCGTCACGCGTTATTTCGGCGCGCTCGCGGCGCTGACCGATATTACCATGAGCGTGCGCCCAGGCGAGCGGCGCGCCGTGCTCGGCTCTAACGGCGCCGGCAAGACCACGCTGCTTAATTGCATCACTGGAGACTTTTTTCCGACCTTCGGCACAGTGCGGTTCTTCGGTGAAGATGTCACCACGCTGCCTCCGCATGAGCGTATTCGTCGCGGCTTACGCCGCACCTACCAGATTTCGTTGTTGTTCTCACGCTTAAGCGTGCGCGACAATGTCTATCTGGCTTGCCGCGGTGTCTCGCGTGGGCGTTTCTCGTTCATTCGCACCAGGGCGCGCGATGCCATCATGCAGTCGGTCGAAGAGCTGATTGCGCTTGTCCATCTTGAATCGGTGGCCGATCGGCTGGTGGAGGAATTGGCGCACGGTCAGCAACGCCAGCTGGAAATCGCGCTCGCGCTCGCCGGTGCGCCTCGGTTTATTCTGTTCGATGAGCCGGCGGCGGGGCTCTCTCCCGCCGAACGGCGCGATCTGGTCGCCATTCTCACCGCACTTCCCTCACATATCGGCTACATCATTATCGAGCACGATATGGACGTCGCACTGCGCGTCGTCGAGAGCGTAACGATGATGCATAACGGCCGCATCTTCAAAGAGGGCGCGCCGCACGAAATCCAGGCCGATCCGGAAGTGCAGGAACTTTTCCTAGGGAGCGGCCATGCCTGACCGTCGCCCCGCCAATCTCTTGGAAATTAGAGGGCTCAACGTCTTCTACGGCCGCAGCCATGCCTTGCAAGGCGTCGATCTGACCCTCGAGCACGGCGTGCTTTCCCTCGTCGGTCGGAATGGCATGGGCAAGACCACGCTTTGCAAGGCCATTGTCGGCCTCATACCGGTCGCAAGCGGATCCATCCGCTTCATGGGTGAGGAACTGGTAGGCCGCACGCCGGCAGAGATCGCGCGCATGGGGCTTGGCTACGTGCCGCAAGGCCGTCGGCTGTGGCCTTCGGTCACGGTCGATGAGCACTTGCGGCTGGCGGCGGGCAATCGCGGACCTTGGACGGTTGCGCGCATCTATGAAGCCTTCCCGCGGCTTGCAGAGCGGCGCAACAATCGCGGCAATCAACTTTCAGGCGGTGAGCAACAAATGCTCGCGATTTCCCGCGCGCTCCTGCTCAACCCGCACCTTCTCATCATGGACGAGCCGACCGAGGGCTTGGCGCCGGTGATTGTCGAGCAGGTGGAACGGATTCTGTTGGATCTCGGACAAGAGAGCGAGATCGGCGTCTTCGTGGTCGAGCAAAACATTCGTGTTGCGACCGCGGTGGCGGAAAAAGTCGCGGTGATGATCAACGGCCGCATTCATCGCGTGATGGAGGCAGCGCGGTTGCAGGCGGATCGCGAACTGCAGCAACGTTTGCTGGGCGTCGGTCAACTCGGTTCGGATGAGCAGGCGGAAGAGGCGGCCTCCGGATCCAGTGCCACCGAGGCAAGCGCAACACGGTCGGAACGAACGCGCGGCCCGACCCGCGTCTACATCTCCAATCCGGTGATGCCGACGCGCTGGTCGCAGCCCGTGCCGGCGGCACAGATCGAAGCGGCCGCCCGTACCCGCACCAACGTGCCCGAGCCGAAGGCGGCGGAGATTGCGCCTGCGGTTGAAATTCGCCCCATTCATCGTGGGGGGACAGCGCCGGTGATTGTTGCCGGCACGCTCGACACGAAGGGGGAAGAACTGCGGTTCATTCGCGATCAGATCGCTGCTGCCGGCGTACGCGTTTTGTTGGTGGATCTCTCAACGTCCGGCCAACCCTCATCCGCCGACGTGCCGCCGCACCATATCGCGGCCTATGCGCGCGGTGGCCCCAATGCGGTGTTCAGCGGCGAGCGCGGCGCCGCCATTTCCGCCATGGCGGAAGCCTTCGAGGCTTGGATCCGGCGGCACGAGCCGGTGGGTGGACTCATTTCCGCCGGCGGCTCGGGCGGCAGCGCCTTGGTCGCGCCGGCCATGCGCGCGCTGCCGGTTGGCGTGCCGAAGGTGCTCATTTCCTCGGTCGCCTCCGGCAATGTGGCGCCCTATGTCGGGCCCTCGGACATTATGATGCTCTACTCCGTCACCGACGTTGCCGGACTGAATTCGGTCTCAAGGCAAGTGCTTGCCAATGGCGCTGCTGCCATGGTCGGCATGGTGAAAGCACGGGCCGCCGCTACCGACCGCGAAAGACGACCGCCGATGCGTGGCGGCAGCAAGCCGGCCATTGGTCTCACCATGTTTGGCGTCACCACGCCGTGCGTGGATGCCATTGTCGATGCGCTGGAAGAGGATTTCGAGTGTCTTGTCTTCCACGCCACCGGCGTCGGCGGTCAATCGATGGAAAAGCTCGTCGACACCGGCGTACTGATGGCGGTCATCGACATGACCACCACCGAGGTCTGCGACTATTTATGCGGCGGCATTCTGCCTTGCACGGAGGATCGCTTCGGCGCCATCGCGCGGATGCGCGTGCCCTATATCGGCTCGTGCGGCGCGCTCGACATGGTGAATTTCGGTCCGATGGACAGTGTGCCGGAGCGCTACCGCGGGCGGAGACTGCATGTACACAATCCGACCGTGACCTTAATGCGCACGACGCCCGAGGAAAATGCGCGGATCGGGCGTTGGATCGGCGAACGGCTGAACCGCATGGACGGGCCGGTGCGCTTCTTCCTGCCGGAAGGCGGCCTCTCGGCGCTCGATGCTCCGGGCCGGCCGTTTTGGGATCCTGAGGCTGATGCCGAACTCTTTCGTGCTCTCGAAAACACTGTGCGGCAAACCGGTTCGCGCCGGCTCATTCGCCTGCCCCAGCACATCAACGATCCGCGTTTCGCTGCAGCGGTTGTCGCCGAATTTCGCCAGCTGTTCGGCACCCGCCTGATGCGCCGGCAAGCAAGAGGTTAGACGGCAATGCCGCGCATTCCTCGTTCTGAAATTCTTGCGCGTCTGCATGCGATGAAGGCCAAGGGTGAGCCGATAATCGCTGTCGGCGCCGGCACCGGCCTTGCGGCGCTTAAGGTCAATCCGCACGCGCTTATTCACGTGCATGGCGGACCGATCGCAGAGCTTGCGGATGCCGAGTCTGTGTTTGCGCATTCACGCTACTGCAACGGTTTTTACGGCGCATCCTCGACGGAGCGCTTGCCCGTGGAACGCGCGCTCAGCGCAGAGGTGCCAAAGTTCAAAAGCATCAAAACAGGCCAAAGGAACGAGAAAAAAGCCCGCGCCCTAGCGCGGAGATGAGGAGGGTAAGATGTCGGCTGCTACTGTGGGTAGTCTCATCATCTGGTTAATCGTCGCGGTCATCGTGATCGCGATCGTGGTGTATTTCGTCAACTGGCTGTATCGGCGCTCGTCGAAAGAAGTGTCGTTCGTGCGCACCGGCTTGTTTGGCGAAAAAGTCGTTATCAACAGCGGCGCCTTCGTTTTTCCGTTCATCCACGAAGTGACGCCGGTCAATATGAACGTGCTGCGCATGCAGGTGGTGCGCAACCGCGCGGATGCACTCATCACCAAAGACCGCATGCGAGTTGATATCGAATCGGAATTCTACGTGCGCGTTCCGCCGACACGCGAAGCGGTGGCCGTTGCCGCCGCCACGCTTGGTCGGCGCACGATGAACGTGGCCGAGCTCGAAGCGCTGCTTTCCGGTAAGCTCGTATCGGCACTGCGCGCGGTCGCCGCCGAAATGACCTTGGAGGAAATGCACGAACGGCGCGGCGAATACGTCGAGCGTGTCAAAGAGGCGGCACGCGATGCCTTAAAGCAGAACGGGCTTGAGCTGGAATCCGTAGCAATCACGGATCTCGATCAAACCGAGCTTGAGTTCTTCAATCCGTCAAATCGGTTTGACGCGGAAGGCTTGACCAAGCTCATCGAAGATATCGAGGCGCGGCGCAAGCTGCGGAACGATATCGAGCAGGAATCGATGATCCTCATTCGCACGCGCAATCTCGAGGCCGAGAAGCAGGCGTTGGAGATTGATCGCGAAGCGGAAATCGCACGCTTGAACCAAGAGCGCGATATCGAGATCCGCCGAGCGGTGCAACGCGCGGAACTGGCGCGCGAGCGCGCGCTGCGCGAGACTGAGGCAGAACAGGCGCAGATTGCCGCCCGCGAAGAGGTGGAGAAGGCACGCATTTCGCACGAGCGCGCGCTGGCCGAGGCGCGCATCGTCTCCGAGCGCGACATCCGCGAGCGCGAGATCGAGCGCGCTCGTCTCATCGACGAGGCGGAAATCGCTGCGCGTGAGCGGGTGGAGCGCGCCCGCATCGCGCAGGAGCTTGCCGTCGTTACTGCCCGCATCGCCCAGGAAGAAGAAAGCAGGCGGCTGGAGATTGAGCGCACGCGCAATCTCGAGCAGGCCGAGATCGCCGCGCAGGAGGCTACGGAACGCGCCCGCATTGCGCAGGAACGGATCATCTCCGACGAGCGGATTGCGCTCGAAGAGCAAATTCGCCGACGCGAAATTGCGCGCAACCGCGCGATAGAGGAAGAGGAAATTGTCGCAACGCAAGCGACCGAATCGGCACGCATCGCGCGCGAGCAAGCGCTTGCTGCCGAGCGCATTGCCTCGGAACTGGCGACGCGCACGTTGGAAATTGAACGCTCTCGTACGCTTGAGGAAAACGAAATTGCTGCGCGCGAGGCGGTAGAGACAAACCGCGTCTCTAGCGAAATGAAAATTGCGATCGACCGCATTACCGCCGAACAGCAAACGCGCAATCGCGAGATCGATCGCATCAAGGCGATTGAGGCAGCGGAAATTTCCGCTCGCGAAGTAACGGAATCGGCCCGCATCGCAGTCGACAAAAAGCTTGCCGCCGATCGGATCAGCGCCGAGCGCGAAACCCGCGCACTTGAAATCGCGCGCAACGAAGCGCTTGAGTCTGCCGAGATCATGGCACGGCAGGCGGTGGAATCGCGGCGTATTGCCGAAGACCGTAAGCTTGCTGCCGAGCGCATTGCTCGCGACGAGGAGGTTCGCGCGCTCGAAATTGCCCGGAACCGCAACGTCGACACTGCCGAAATCGCGGCTCGGGAGACCGTCGAAGCGAGCCGCATCGCGCAGGAAAAGCGGCTTGCCGCCGAACGCATCGCCGCGGAGCAGGAAACGCGGGAGCGCGATATTGCTCGCGAACAAGCGATTCAAGAGGCCGAAATCCGCCGGCGCGAGGCGGTCGAGGCAGCGCGGATCGCTACCGACCTCGCCATCGAACGCGAGCGCATCGAATCGTCCAAAACGCGCGATGTGCTGGATATTGAGCGCCGCAAAGTCCTTGAGCTTGTGGAGCAAGATCGCGCGATCGAAATCGCGGCCAAATTGGTTGAGCGCACCGATGCAGACCGCCGCGTGAAAGAGGCGGAGATCGCCGCTGCCCAGCAGGTCAGCCGGGCCGATGTGGTGCGCGAGCAGGCCATCGACATCGCGCGGCTGGAGCGGCAACGCGCCGTCGAGCAGTTCGAAGTGGCGCGTATGCAAGCGCTGCAAGAAGCCGAGATCGCGGCGCGCGAAGAAGTGGAGCGTGCACGCATTGCTTCCGAACGCGGCATCGACGAGGCGCGCATCCTGCGCGAACGCGAGGTGCGGCAGCTTGAAATCGCACGGGAAACCGCGGTGGAAGTCGCACGCATGGACAGCTTGATCCAAATCCATCGCAAAGCCTGCGATGAATTGGCCGCGCAGAAGGAAGCGGAAGTTGCGCGCGCGCAAGCGGTGGAGGCGGAGGAGCGAGTCAAAACCGTGCGCGAGGCCGAGGCCGCACGACGCCGTCGTGAGGTTGAGCTGATGATCGCCGCGAAAGAAGCCGAGGAAGTGCGCATTGCCGCCGAGGCCGAAAGGGTGCGTGCGGCGGTGGAAGCCGAAGCGCAACGGCTGCTCAACGAAGCGGAAAACGTTCTGACCGATTCGGCACGCACCTCCATCTTCCGGCGCCGGCTGCTCGAGCGCATCGAGGGGATTGTCCGCGAAAGCGTCAAACCCATGGAGAAGATCGAAGGCATCCGTATTCTGCAGATCGACGGGCTCAACGGCGGCGGCAACGGCCACGGCAATGGCAGCCGCAGCCCCAGCGACGAGGTGATCGAGTCAGCCCTCCGCTACCGTGTGCAGGCGCCGCTGATCGACCAGATTCTTGCCGAGATCGGCATCGAAGGCGGCAGCCTTGCGCGCATGCCCGGCCTCATTCGCGAAGCGCGCGACATGCAGGCCATTCGCAAGGATGCCGCCGGCAAGAACCCGCCGGAAGGCGGCGGCGGCGCGCCCAGCCAAGGCTGATGCGGATCGGCGAGACCCTAAGGAGGATCATGAACCATGGCCCGCGTTTATGTCTCAAGCGTAATCAACGGCCGCTCCGACCGCGTCTGGGCGCGCGTGCGTGATTTCAACGGTTTGCCCTCTTGGCATCCCGGCGTTGCGGAAAGCCGGATCGAGAACGGCGAGCCGTCCGACAAAGTCGGCTGCGTACGCGACTTCCGACTGCGCAACGGCGATCGCATCCGCGAAAAGCTTTTGGGCCTGTCGGATTACGACCTCTTCTGCACCTACGAAATTTTGGAATCGCCCATGGGTGTCGAGAACTATGTGGCAACCTTGCGGCTGACCCCGATCACCGATGGTGACCGCACCTTCATTGAATGGACGGCGGAGTTCGACTGCCCGCCCGAGCGCGAAGCCGAATTGATCGCCAATATCGGCGGCGGCGTGTTTCAGAGCGGCTTCGACGCGCTGAAGCGTCAGTTCGGGGGGTGATCCGGTGATCCGCATCGTCCGCTCGACCATCATCGATGCGCCATGCGATCGCGTCTGGGCGTTTCTGCGCGACTTCAACGGGCACGAGCGATGGCATCCGGCGGTCGGCAAGAGTGTTATTGAACGCAATCAGAGCTCCGACAAAGTCGGATGCGTGCGTCACTTTTTTCTGCGCGATGGTTCCGAATTGCGCGAGAGGTTGCTGACGCTGTCGGATCTCGAGCAAACGCTGAGTTATTGCTTGCTCGACACGCCGGTGCCGCTGTTTAACTACGTTGCCCATATTCGGCTGTTGCCGGTGACCGACGGCGACCGCACCTTCTGGGAATGGCGCTGCACATTCACCACCCGCAAGGGCATGGAAGAAGAAATGCGCCGAATGGTCAGCGAGGAAATCTATGAAGCCGGCTTCGCCGCCGTTCGCGCCCAGCTGACTGAAGCCACCGCACCGGAGGGGCCGAGATGACCATCACCGTGAAAACCTTTAACCGCTTGGACGATGCCGCCTCCGCGCTGATGCAGGAGCGGGAAGCGCGTTTCATGGCAGGCGGCACACTTCTCATGCGCGCCGTCAACGAGGTGGATCCCGGCATCCGAACCATCGTGCGCGCGACCGATCCGAACTTCAGGCGGATTAGCCTGTCTTCCGGACGTGTCGAGCTTGGGGCGGGTGTCACCATGGCGGCAATCCTCGCTGAACGCGAACTGGCCTACTTGCATCCCGCCGCGCGGGCGGTGGGCGGACCGGCCGTGCGCGAGGCGGCAACGGTGGGGGGAAATTTATTTGCGCCCTCGCCGTATGGCGATTTCACGACGATGCTCTTGGCGCTCGACGCAACCGTGACCTTGGCCGGCGGCTTCGGCCAACGTGAACTGCCCCTTGAGGAACTGCTCAGCCGCCGCGAGCGCGGCGGCCTTCTTGTGGCTGGTATCGCGTTCAGACGACCGGCCGCCGATGCGATCCGCTTTGTTAAGGTCACGCGCGTTCACCCCAAAGGCATTTCGGTTCTCTCCATTGCTGCGCAGCTGCCGTTGAGCGGCGGGCGCGTTGTTCATGCACGCATCGCCTACGGCGCGATGGCGCCATCGCCGGTGCGCGCGAAGGCAGCCGAACGTGCGCTTGAGGGCCGCTCGCTCGATGCAACCGGCATCGCGCCGGCATTGGCGGTTGCGCACGAAGGTACGTCGCCGGTTGACGATCCGATCGCCAGCGCTTGGTGGCGGCGCGAGATTCTTCCCGTCCATCTTCGCCGGTTGTTGCTCGGCGAGTATTCTGCGAGGCATTCGTGAAAACACCGATTCAATTCCGTCTCAATGGCGAGGATGTCGCCACCTTCGTAGAAGGGGGCGCAAATCTGCTCGATACCCTGCGCGAAACCGTTGGAGATCTATCGGTCAAAGGCGGGTGCTGGCAGGGGACCTGCGGCACCTGTACGGTGCTCATCGACGGCGCGCCACGGCTCTCGTGCATCACGCTGGCCGAGACCTGCAACGGCTCCTCGATTGAAACGGCCGCCGGGTTGCGGCGCGGCAGCGAGCTCCATCCGCTTCAAATTGCGTTCATGGAACGGTTTGCCGCCCAGTGCGGTTACTGCACTCCGGGCATGCTCATGGCTGCCAAGGCACTGCTCGACAAGAACCCCAACCCGACGCGGCAGGATGTGATCGAAGCCATCAGCGGCAATATCTGCCGTTGCACCGGCTATGAACCGATCATCAACGCGGTGTTAGACGCGGCGCGTGAGCACGCGCGCAGCCGTGCCTGAGGAGGATATCATGCTGGAATTCCGCAAAGACATTTTTGCCGACGAGCGCGACGATAACCTCCTGGAGATTGGCCAACCGACCCAGCGGCAGGACATGCTCGGCCATGTGACCGCCACATCGCGCTATTATGACGATCACCGTTTCGCCAACCTCCTGCACCTGAAGGTGTTGCGCAGCCCGCACGCGCACGCGCGCATCCGTTCCATCGACGATTCGGGGGCGGCGCGTGCCCCCGGCGTTAAGCGCATCATTCGTGCGGCCGATGTGCCGGTGAACCTCAATACATTGCTGAGCCTGATGCAGTTCGGCAAGGACGACGAACCTTCACTCGCAACGGATGTGGTGCGGTATAAAGGCGAGCCGATCCTCGGCATTGTCGCCACGTCCGAACGCGCCGCGCTCGAAGCGATGGCGCTGGTGCGCATTTCCTACGATCCGCTGCCGGCCGTCTTTGATGTTGAAGAGGCACTGAAACCCGGCGCGCCTTCGGTCAATCCCACATATCCGAAGAACACCTTCGAGTACCACGGCAAGTACGACCACCAAAAGCTACGGTTCGGCGACGTCGACGCGGCGTTCGCGCAAGCCGACGTCGTGCTGGAAGATCGCTATCAGATGTCGCCGATCGAACATGCGCCAACCGAGACGAACGGTTCGATCGCGGTGCCGGACACGAACGGCCGCATTGTCGTTTACACCTCCACCCAGGCGTTATTCTTCTCACTCGACACCGCGGCCAAGATCAACGCGCTGCCCTCCAATCAGCTCCATTTCATCGGCGGCACGGTCGGCGGCGGGTTCGGCGGCAAGGTGGACACCATGACCGAGCCGCTTGCGATCCTCGCAGCGCGGTTGACCGGCGCACCGGTGCGCTACCGCTTCAGCCGACACGAAGAGATGCAATTCGGCTCGCCGCGCGGCGCCGAACGCATTTATATCAAGGACGGCATTATGCGCGATGGGCGCATCATCGCGCGCCAAGTACGCGCCTATTTCGACAGTGGCGCCTATACACGGCTGTCGAGCTATGCGGTGATCAAATGCGCGGGGCACATCCCGGGGCCCTACACAATCCCCAACGTGTCCGCCGACGTCTATTGCGTATTTACCAACCGGACGCCGGCGACAGCCATGCGCGGTTTCGGTGTGACGGCAATCGATTTCGCTATCGAATGCCAGATGGACAAGGATGCCGTCGCGATCGGGATGGACCCGCTTGAGTTCCGCATGCTCAACGCATATCGCGATGGCGATATGAAAGCGCACCGGCGCGAGGCAAAGAATTGTGCCCTGATCGAATGCGCACAGGTTGCTGCCGAAAAAGCGCAATGGCCGCTGCGCGACGAATTCCGTCGCATGTCATCGCGCCAGGGCGGTGCCGCGCGTGCCGGCGTCACCGACCGCTCACGCATGCCGGCACCGGCGGTTCCGACGCGCGTGCCGGCAAGCACGACGCAGCGCGTCACTTACGAACGGCCGATGCCTGCCGTTTCCCCGGCGGCCACACCGCCGCCACCGCCGCCTACGCCGCCGCAACCACCCGCGCCGGCCGCATCCGGCCACGGCGCGCGCCGTTTCTCATCCGTCTTTGGTACCAGGAGACGCTAACGATGGCGAAACATCGTGGACGCGGGGTTGCGACCATCAACTACCCCATCGGTATGAATCTCGGCGGCGACCCGAGCCAGGCGCTTGTGCATTCGAACCCTACCGGAAAATTCACCGTCTCGCTGTCTTCGATCGATCTCGGACAGGGTATGAAATCGGTGATCCGGCAGATCTGCGCGGAAACCCTCGGTGTTCCGGTAGCGGATGTCTATGTTGACACCGCCGATTCAGATACCGGGCCGCACTGCACGGGCTCGTTTGCCTCACGTGGCACGCACCGCGTGGGTAATGCGGTGATCGTTGCGGCGCGTGAAGCTCGTGCCGTGATGATGGAAGCAGCGGCCGAGGAGTTGGAAGTCGATCCGGGCGATCTGGAAACCGATGGCCGCGGCAATATTCGTGTGAAAGGCGCACCGCACCGTTCGATTACGGTGCGAGAAGTGGCTATGGCCGCGCAATTCAAACAGGGGAAGACCATCGCCGGGCGGGGTATCTTCCTCGTGCCGTTGTCGGATGTGGATCCGGAAACCGGAGAGATGTCGCCGGCGACGTGTTATGCCCATGCTTGCGTTATTGTCGATGTCGAGGTCGACGACGAAACCGGAGATGTTTCGGTCCTGAAAATGACCAGCGCCTACGAGATCGGCCGCGCCATCAATCCAAAGATGGTTGAGCAACAGCTGCTCGGCGGCGCATGGATGGGCATGAGCCATGCGCTCTACGAGACGGTGGAGCCCTATTACCCTGATCCGCGCGAGGGCCCGCGTGATTTCAACGAGTATCTGATGCCCGGGCCGGGGGATATTTGCCCTCACGAGATTGTGGTCCTGGAACGGCCTGCGCCGGATGGGCCGTTTGGCGCGAAGGGCATTGGCGAGATGTGTGCCAACCCGGTGCTTCCCGCGGTGGCGAACGCCATCTTCAACGCGGTCGGTGTGCGCATCAATGACTTGCCGATCACGCCGGAGAAAGTGTTGCGCGCCATTAAAGCGCGCGGCGGCGCTGTACCCCAGGCGCGGATGCGGTAGGCGCCATGGTCGTCCGACCCAAAATCGTCGGTATCGACAGCCCCCGCTCGCTTGAGAGTGCACTGCGCGCGGCCTTCTATCTGGCCGATGAGGAGCTCGCGACCGCCGCTTATCTTGCGCTTGCACTGGGCAAACCTCTGCTCTTGGAAGGCGCACCCGGTGTCGGTAAGACCGAAGCAGCCAAAGCGATTGCCGGTGTGCTCGGCCGCAGGCTCCTGCGCCTGCAATGCTATGAAGGCATCGACGCGTCCGCCGCGCTTTATGAATGGAATTTCCCGCGCCAGATGCTGGCGTTGCGCCGTCAAAGCGAAGGCGGCGGCAATATTGATATCTACAGCGACGAATTCTTGATCGAGCGCCCGATGCTGGCTTGCCTCCGTCATCCGGAGGAGACGGTTCTGCTGATCGATGAAATCGACCGCTCGGATCACGAATTCGAGGCATTCCTGCTCGAATTCCTCTCCGACTTCCAGATCTCCATCCCGGAGCGTGGACCGATCCGTGCTTACGATCGGCCGGTGGTGATTCTCACCTCCAACCGCACGCGCGAGCTGCATGAAGCGCTGCGTCGCCGTTGCGTGTATCACTGGATCGAATATCCGACACCCGAACGCGAAATGCGCATTATTATGATGCGTGCCTCAAACGTAAGCGAGCGCGCCGCGCGCGCGGTTGCCGTTGCCGTGGGCCGCCTGCGGCGCGAGCCGTTGACAAAGCTTCCCGGCATCGCCGAGGCGGTGGAATGGGCCGAGGCCGCGACGCTGCTGCATCAACAGGGTGAGCGCTGGCCGGAGGCCTTTCGCCGTTCGCTCGGCGTCGTGCTGAAGGACGAAGACGATCTGGTCTACATCGCGCCGAGGATCGATGCGATTTTGGCGGAGGCGCAAGCGTGACCGACGTCACCCGTGTGATCGCATATTTTCTCGACTTCATCGCACTGTTGCGGCGCGAGGGTTTTGCTGTCGCGCCCGAGCAGACGATGTCCTGGCTTGCCGGCATCGCGCTTCTCGGGCCCGAGAGCATCGAGGATATCCGCCGTGCTGCGCGCGCGATCCTGGCGCCTCAACCGGAGCGTTTTGCCGAGTTCGATGCCTTGTTCGACGCGCATTTTCTCGGCGCCGTTATGCCGGGATGGCAAACCGAGGCGAGCGAGGAGGAGCCGCTCAAAGCGGCGGAGGATGCATCCATGGGTCCCGAGCCGTTGTTTGGCGAGGACCTCAGCGAATCGGGTGCCCAAGCGACAAGCGCGGAACGCCTCTTGGCGCGCCGGTTCGGGCCGACCGATCCGAATGACACGTTGCGCGCCTTTGCCCGTGCGCTGCCGGAACGCTTGCCGAGGCGGCCGGGCTATCGCTGGCGCCCGTCGCATCACGGGCCGGGCACCGACGCGCGGCGCATGTTCCGCGAAGCGATGCGTCATGCCGGTGAGTTTCTGCGCCTGCGCAAGCGGCAGCGCCGGCTGCGGCAGCGGCGTGTGGTCCTGTTGATCGATGTATCCGGCTCCATGAAGGAGCGTACCGAGCAGCATCTCGCCTTTGGCCATGCGCTGGTGCGTGCGGCGGATGCGGCCGAAGTCTTCACCATGGGCACGCGATTGACCCGCATTACGCGGCCGTTGCGTCTGCGCAACCGCGACCAGGCGCTGGCTGCCGCCTCCTTCCTGGTCGCGGACTGGGATGGCGGCACGCGTATCGGCGAGGCGCTTCAGGCATTTTTAGCGGTGCCGCGCTTCGCGGCGCTGGCGCGCGGGGCGGCCTTGGTTGTGCTTTCCGACGGTTTGGAGCGCGGCGATCCCTCTGCCATGGCCGATGCGATCGCACGCCTGGCACGGCTCTGCTGGCGGATCATCTGGCTGACCCCGTTGGCCGCCGATCCTGCCTTTGAAGTGCGTACCGCGGGCCTCGTGGCTGCGCGGCCGTATCTCGACCGCCTCGCTGATGGTTCCTCGATCGACAGCATTTGCGCAAATGTTCTCAACCTAGCGAAGGAAGCAGCGAGATGATCGAGATTATCGACGCACACCACCACATCTGGCGCCAGCGCGATCTTCCCTGGCTGATGGGCCCGATGCAGCCGCGCATCTTCGGCCCTTACGAAGCCATCCGCCGCGATTATCTCATCGACGAATTTCTTGCCGATCTTTCCGGCAGCGGTGTCACCAAGTCGGTCTACGTGCAGTGCAACTGGGCGAACGATCGGTTCGAGGATGAAGTTGCCTATGTGCAAGAAGTCGCAGACGCGCACGGCTTTCCGCATGCGATTGTCGGTTATGCCGATTTTCTGGCGCAGGATGTGCGCCCCCAGCTGGATCGGTTAACGAAATATCGCTCCATGCGCGGCCTGCGCATGCAGCTGCATTGGCACGAGAACCCGCTGTATCGGTTTGCCTCCGGCCCGGATCTTGCACGTAATCAGACACTGCAAAGGAATGTCGGCTATCTCGCCGATTACGGCTGGAGCTTCGATCTCCAAGTCTTTGCGACCCAGATGGAAGGTGCCGCCGAGCTGGTCGCGCGTGCACCGAAAGTCAGTTTCATCCTGCAGCATGCCGGCATGCTCGAAGACCTCTCTCCGCAGGGCTGGGCGCGCTGGCGCACGGGCATGCAGGCTTTGGCCAAGCATCCGAACGTGGTCTCCAAACTGTCCGGGCTCGGCACCTTCATCCACAGGAACGATCCCGAACATATTGCTGCGATTGTGCGCGAGACCATCGAGATATTTGGCCCCGATCGCTGCATGTTCGGCTCGAACTTTCCGGTGGAAAAGTTATGGACGACCTACTCCGAGCTGATCGGCGCCTATCGTCGGGCTATCGAGCCGCTCGGCCAGGCGGTAGCGCGTGCGGTATTTCATGACACCGCGGCAAGAATTTATCGCCTCAAGTGATTCGGAAACGAATTTGGTTTTTGGCAGGGAGGAGAAGTAGGAAACATGGCGCTTGAAATAAAGGCTCTCGATTACGGCGACATCGAGCTTGAATCGAGCTTTCTGGTGTTGGGCCGCGACTGCGGGCGAACGCGGCGTGTACCGGTGCTCGGCTTTCTGATCCTCGGCGGGACCTGGCCGATCTTGGTCGATACCGGTTATCGCAACAATCAGATCATGGAAACGCTCGGCATGCGCGGCCTGCAAAGCCACGAGACGATGATTGAGAATCAGTTGAAGAAGCACGGGTTGCGGCTTGGCGATATCCGCTACATTTTGCACACGCATTTGCACATCGATCATGCCGGCAAGGATGACCTCTTTCCGATGAACACAACGGTGGTCGTGAACCGTCGGGAGCTCGAATATTCCGTTTCCGGCCTGATGCATCCGCAATATCCGGCGGTTGACATCAAACATCTGATCGATCGGCTCCATACCAAAGGTGCGCTGCGTTTTCTTGATCTTGAGTTGACCGGGCCGGTGGAGCTGATGCCCGGCGTGATCTGCGAGGCGGCCGGCGGCCATACCGAAGGTTCCATGAACATCATCGTCCAGACGGCAGAGGGCGATGCCACGATCTGCGGCGATGTGATCTACGACTTCAACGATCAAATCATCGAGCCCTTCATGGAAATTAGCGATATGGAGCCGCGCGTGACCGGCAATCACGGCACCACCAAGCGGCAGGAAAAGGCGGCGATCAAGAAAGTGCTGGCGCGTTCGCGCTTTGCGTTGCCGATTCACGACTGGCCGGCGGTTATCGAAGGGGGCCAAGTGGTCGGCCGCTTGCGCAGTTCCGTACCGGGGCCGATCGTGCAGTCGTTGCCGCGCCGCAACTGGTTCCCGGCGTAAGTGATGGAGGCAGGCGATGACCCACATCGCATTCCGCCGTGAATTCTCCGACCTGATCGATCTCGAAGCCACGGTCGAGAGGCTTGCGAGCGGCTTCACTTTCACCGAAGGACCGATCTGGCATCCGCGAGAGCATTATTTGTTGTTTTCCGATATGCCGGCCGATGTGCGGCGACGGTGGGATGAGAAGAGCGGCGTGCGCGAGGTCATGCGTCCGTCTAACAAATGCAACGGCATGACCTATGATGCGGATCTCAACCTCATCGTCTGTGAGCACGCCACATCGAGCCTCGTTCATGAAATCAACGGCCGACGCGAGGTGCTTGCCTCGCATTTCGAAGGCAAGGAGTTGAACAGCCCCAACGATGTTTGCGTGCGTTCGGACGGCTCGATCTATTTCTCCGATCCCTGGTACGGGCGCATGCCGGTTTACGGCGTGGAACGCCCCCGCCAGCTCGGGTTTCAGGGTGTCTATCGCGTGCTGCCGAACGGCGGTGAACCGCAGCTCTTGGTCGATCGTCACCTATTCGAGCAACCCAACGGGCTCTGCTTTTCTCCCGACGAAAAACTGCTTTATGTCAACGACACGGTGCAATGCTTGATCCGCGTCTTCGAGGTGCATGCCGACGGCACGCTCGGCCCTGATCGCATTTTTGCCTCCGGCATTCGCTCGGAGCTCGAGCCTGGGGTGCCTGACGGCATGAAATGCGACAGCGCCGGGAATATATGGGTGACAGCGCCCGGCGGCGTCTGGGTCTATAGCCCGGACGGCGTGCTGCTCGGCAAAGTGCGCGTGCCGGAATTGGTTGCAAACCTGCACTGGGGCAAGTCCGATTGGCGCACCCTCTTCATGACCGCGACTCATTCGCTATATGCGGTGCGCACCAAGATCGGCCCGCATATGGAGCCGTTCATGCGGGCTAGCCGAGCGGCCGAGTTGGCGAGCCGCTCGTCCTCTTCGGCCTCTGCGCGCCGAGCCGAGCGCGCCAGCGTCGGTCCTGGGCAAGGACTGCGCCTCGATCCCTCGCGCTGTGCGCTGATTATCCAGGATCTGCAGAACGATGTGATCTCGGAAGGCGGAGCGTTTGCATCCTCCGGTTCACCGCAACACGCGCGGGAGCAGAATGTGGTTGAGAATGTTCGTCGTCTTGCGGAAGTGTGCCGTGCGCGCGGTGTGATGGTGATCCATGTCTGGTTTATTGTTGAACCGGGTGCGCCCGGCATGACGCTCAATGCGCCGCTCTTCGAAGGCCTGGTTGATGCCAATGCCATGGTGCGCGGCAGCTGGGGCGCGGCGCCGGTTGCGGGCCTCGAGCCGCAGTCGGGCGATCTCGTCGTGGAGAAAATCCGCATGAGCGCTTTCGAAGGCACCAAACTTGAGACGGTGCTGCGGTCCGGCGACCGTGATACCATCATCGTCACCGGAGCATGGACCAATATGTCGATCGAACACACCGCACGCACCGGCGCCGACAAGGGCTATTTCATGATTGTACCCGAGGATTGCTGTTCCACCATGAACGCCGATTGGCACCGCGCCTCGGTGCAATACGCGATGCAGAACGTCGCCGTCGTCACCACTTCAGAGGAGGTGATCGCCGCGTTGAGCTAAATGCCGCACGGTCGTGGTGCCCTCTGACCTAGTGGTGCGGGCGCTGCGCGCGGAACTGGCCGAACGCCGCCTGCATGTTTCTGTGGAGACGGTTTGGCGGTTCCTGATGAGCGATCATTTATCTTGCTACGCTTTGGCCTTTCGTCCGTTTGGTTTCACGAATCCAGAGACGGTCTTTGCCGATTTCGTAATTTTACGATGGAGATGAAGCATCGCCGTAGGAAACCTCTGCGAAATGGCCCAAGTTCTCTTCCGGCCGTAGACGTTTGTTTTGCGCGCAATCGACCTGCAATGCGAGTCGAAGGTCGCAATGGCTTTCGCTTTGTCGTTTTATGCTCGCGCCGATGTACTAGATGTAATGTACTATTGGCGATCAAAGCCATGACTGCTCCGAAAAACGCGAAGACAGATTTCGAGTCGCGCGGCATGCTCAACGCCACCGAAACCTGGCGATTTTGCCGGCACGGGGAGTTCTTGCTTTCGCCATCGGAGCATGACAGGATTGAGGGGAAACCTATTGTCAAAATCCTTCGAGAGGTTACTGGAGGACAAAGTCCGGATTAGGGCCTAAAGAACGGGAGGAACGCAAGATGGATGCCCCGGAGCCTCTATACGCCCGAAATATGCGAATCATCGGGCACAGCGATCAAAACGGGCGGTCGGACGGTGTGCAGATCATGGTGCACCGCGGGCACGCATTTATCGGCCATATCTTCTCGCGCGGCTTTTCCGTCGTTGACGTTCGCGACCCCAAAAACCCCAAGACGGTCGCCTATATCCCGGCCCCACTCAACACTTGGTCGCTGCATCTCCAGCAGCACGAAGATCTTCTTCTCGTAGTGCATGCCCGCGATATGTTCGCGCAGCCCGAAATGGCCGATGAGCGCCAGTATTACAAAGCAAAAGGCGGCGGCCTGCATGAGGCCGTGACGAGCCGCGAACGCAATTGGTCGGCCGGCATGGCGGTTTATGATATTTCCGATCCGGCGCGGCCGCGCCAAATCGGTTTCATGCCGGTTGAAGGAGGCGGTTTGCACCGGATCTGGTATGTTGGCGGGCCTTACGCTTACGCTTCCGCTCTGCTTGACGGATTTTCCGACTATATTTTGATCACTATTGATATGCGCAATCCGGAAAGGCCCGAGCTTCTCGGCACGTTCTGGCTTCCGGGGATGAACCTTGCCGCGGGGGAACAGCCCAACTGGCCGAGCCAGTTCGGCCGCTACGGGCTCCACCACCCCATCGTGCAGGACGGTATCGCCTACTGCAGTTGGCGCGATGCGTGTCTTGTGGTTGTGGATGTTTCCGATCCTGCGCATCCGCGCCTCATCACCCGCAAAATTTGGGCGCCACCCTTTGGCGGCGGTACCCATAACGCGCTGCCTTTGAAAAAGCGCGAGCTGCTCATCGTCGTCGATGAAACGGTGCTCGACAATCGTGAGGACGGCGAAAAGCCGATTTGGGTTTTTGATAATCGGGTCAAGTCGAATCCGATCAGTATCGCAACGTTTCCGGATCCTAACGACCGAGATTACCTTGCCGTGGGCGGACATTTCGGACCGCATAACATTTACGAGAACCGCCCCAATGGCTGGTATAGCGAAGAGCTGATTTTCGCGACTTATCAAAACGCCGGGTTGCGGGTTTACGACATCCGCAACAAGTTTCGGCCCGAGGAAGTTGCTGCATGCGTCCCGCCGCCACCGACACGCGCGGTTGATCCACGACCGGGTCGCCCTCTTGTCTTGCATTCGGCGGATGTCTTTGTCGACCGCAACGGTCTTTGCTATTGCACGGATTTCAACGCCGGTCTGTACATCATCGCCTATGAGGGCTAGCGGCGTGAAGCCGGGCGGGCCCAAAGTCAGCGGAAAAAGAGAAGACTCCGTGATCCTGGGGGCGCCATCCCGCCATGCGTACGCCGGAGCCGCTGTCTTCCCTTTGCTTGAAATGGTCGGCATCAAAAAGCGCTTCGGCGGGACCGAAGCGTTGCGCGGCGTCGGTCTTGAGTTGCGCGAAGGAGAGATCCTCGCCTTGCTTGGCGAGAACGGCGCAGGTAAGTCAACCCTGATCAAGATCCTGGCGGGTGTTTATACAGCGGATGAGGGCATCATCCGGTTCAGAGGAGAGCCTATCGGCGATGATGCCCTGGGGCGTCTTCCGATCCGTTTCATCCACCAGGATTTGGGCCTCATCGAGTGGATGACGGTCGCGGAGAATGTTGCGCTCGCGCTCGGCTATCCTAGGCGTTTCGGCTTCATCGATTGGAAAGCCGTCCTTCGGCAGGCGGAAGCAACGCTCGGCTGGCTCGACATCGCAATCTTCCCGGATATGCGGGTGCGCGAGCTCAGCCGCACGGAAAAATCCCTGGTGGCGATTAGCCGCGCGCTCGCCGCTGCCCCCGCTGTCCTGGTGCTTGATGAGCCGACGGCAAGCCTACCCGCGGACGAAGTCTCCCGCCTCTTTGCCGCGCTTCGTCAACTCAAGGCCCACGGCGTGGCGATGATCTATGTGTCTCATCGTATCGATGAAGTCTTTGAGATTGCCGACCGTATGGTGGTGTTGCGGGATGGCGCCGTAGTGGCCGAACGCCCGGTGGGCGAGGTCACGCCGCGCGAGGCGGTGCGGCTTATCGTGGGGCGGGAGCCGGAACAGGTTTTATCCAGTGGGCAAGGAAAGCAACAGCGCGTGCGCCTTCGGCTGCAAGATGTGCGCGTTAACGATGTCGGCCCGGTGAACGCGGCATTTCGCGCCGGAGAGATCGTGGGCCTTACCGGGTTGCGCGGCGCGGGCCAGGAAGCGATCGGCCGGGCCCTGTTTGGCCTTGCCCCTATCACCGCCGGAGCCATCAGTTTCGATGACCGGCCGCTTTCGCCCGCTTCGCCGGATGCGGCGATGGCCGCCGGTATCGGCCTTGTCTGGGGAGATCGCCTCGAAGGTTCCATCGTGCCGACCCTCTCGGTGCGCGAAAACTTTTTCCTAAACCCCAAAGCAGCGCGCACTGACGCAAGAAGCGTGCTCATTTCCCCTCGCGCCGAGGCCCAGGCGGCGCGTCGTCTGGGCATGGAGGTCGGCCTTGTACCCAATGATCCAAACGCTCCGATTGAGTCGCTTTCGGGAGGAAACCAACAAAAAGTGGTGGTGGGCCGATGGCTGCATCTCGGATGTCACGTTTATATCTTCGAGGATCCGACTGCGGGGGTCGATATCGGTGCCAAAAGCGAAATCTATCGTCTCTTTGTGCGTGCCGCAGAAGAGGGCGCAGTTTTGATCATCGTCTCCACTGATTTCGAAGAGGTTGCACGGATCTGCCATCGCGCTCTCGTGTTTGATCGAGGCGTCGTGGTCACTGAACTCACGGGACAAGCGCTCTCGGTGAATGCCCTGCTCGCGGCGGCATCCGCCGAGGCCGTTACGGCGGCAAACTAGAAAGGGGGAAGCAAAAGACGATGCTCAGCATTCGCTCCAATGCGCTGGAACCCACGCCGCGGGAGCTCGCCGGTCTTTTTCTCGGCCAACGCCTCTGGCGGCTTTTGCCGGTTTACGGATTGCCTCTGTTGACCCTTTTTCTTATTGCGCTCTTTTCAATCCTACTTCCCGAGACTTTTCCCACCCTTCTCAATGTCCGCTCTATCCTCGGTGATCGCGCCGTTATCGCACTCCTTTCGCTCGCTGCGATGGTGCCGATGATGGCCGGCCGCATTGATCTGACCATCGGCTACGGAATCGTGTTATGGCATTTGTTGGCCATCAGCCTGCAAGTCACTTACGGATGGCCGTGGCCGTTGGCGGTTATCGCAACGCTTCTTGCCGGAATGTTGGTGGGCCTCATCAACGGGGTCCTGGTGGAAGTGGCTGAAATCGACAGTTTCATTGCGACCTTGGGCACCGGGACCATCCTTTACGCAATCGCAATGTGGCATACCGGCGGTCGGCAGATTATGGGGCAGTTGCCGCATGCCTTCCTGGCAATCAGCGCGACTTTCGTTTTCGGGCTCCCCGTGGGAACCTATTACGTTATCGTTGTAGCCGTGGCGCTTTGGTTGATCGCCGAACGCACGACGATGGGGCGCTTTCTCTACGCGATCGGTGCTAATCCGAAAGCTGCTGCGCTCAATGGCATTCGGGTACGACGCTATGTGATTGCGGTCTTTGTCGGTTCGGGCCTTCTCTCTGCCTTTGCGGGCGTTCTTCTTGCTTCCCGCCTTCGCATCGGTCAAGCAAGCGTCGGCCTCGAGTACTTGCTTCCTGCCTTGGTGGGGGCGTTTCTCGGTTCAACTACCATAAAGCCGGGTCGCGTCAATGTTTGGGGAACGCTCATCGGCGTTCTTATCCTTGCCGTTGGTATCTCCGGCATTCAACAATTCGGAGCAGCATTCTTTGTTGAGCCGCTGTTTAACGGCGTTACCCTTGTGGTGGCCATTGCTCTTGCGGGATACGCACAACGGCACCGATCCAATGTCCACTCCATTTCCCATCCACAAAGACCGAATGAGGGAGGATCTTCATGACCTTTTCAAAAAGACACCTTAGGTTTTACGCACCCCTGGTGGCGATGACGGCGCTGATGGTGTTTCATGGCGCTCGGGCTGATTCCGTCTCCGATGCGAAAGCCTATGTGGAGCAGGTCACGGCTCCGGTGACCACATGGACCGGACCCACAACCGGCCCTAAAGCGGTGGGACACAAATTGATTGTATGGGTCTCGGCTGATCAACGGAACGGCGGCGCACGCGGCGTGGCGGAGGGGATCGATGAAGCCGCCAAAGTGATCGGCTGGGAAACCCGCGGTATCGATGGGCAGGGCTCGGTGAATATGCGTTCTTCCGGCATTGCCCAAGCCATTGCCTTGCACGCAGACGGCATTGTGCTCGATGCGATCGACGCAGCGGAACAAGCAAGCGCGGTTGAATCCGCGGTAAAAGCCGGCATCAAAGTCGTCGGTTGGCACTCCGGTTCACGACCGGGACCAATGCCCCAATACGGGATTTTCACCAACATCACGACGGATCCACTCGCGGTGGCAAAGGCTGCTGCAAGCTATGCCGTTGCACGCTCTGACGGCAAAGCAGGTGTCGTGATTTTTACCGATAGCGCTTATGCTATCGCGATTGCCAAGTCGAACGCAATGGCGAACGTGATCCGTTCCTGCTCGGGATGCACTCTGCTTGAGATCGAAGACACGCCGCTTGCTGATGCCGCCAATCGCATGCCGCAACTCACCACATCGTTGTTGCAGCGCTTCGGTAAGAAATGGACCTACTCGCTCTCGATCAACGATCTCACTTTTGATTTTATGGCTCCTGCCTTGCAACAGGCCGGAATTCCGGGCGATGGCGCACCTTATGCCATCTCTGCCGGCGATGGTTCCGGCCCCGCGTTTCAACGCATCCGTAACGGTGAATATCAAATTGCCACGGTGGCGGAGCCTCTTCGCCTTCACGGATGGCAGATCGTCGATGAACTCAACCGGGCGTTTTCGGGCCAGCCGCCAAGCGGCTTCGTTGCTCCTCCGCACCTTTTCATCAAGGCCAACATCAACCGCGATGGTGGACCGCACGACGTTTATGATCCTGAAAACGGCTATCAGAAAATATATCGCACAATCTGGGGCAAATAGCCGCGAGGTCTTCATACGGAAGCCGGGAACAATGGGCTGTGAGAGAGTGTCTTGGCCGAGATGCTCTCGGATGATGCAAGAACGGCTCTTCAGAACGGCGGGAGATCAGATGCTGAGTGGGGCAGGAAACTGTCCCCTCGCCCACCTACCATCGCCGTTTGCAGGAGGCGATGCAAGTTAAAGTCGCGATCTCAAGATCGCTTCAGCCTGAATGATCCCCACGCGTCCCGGCTTTTATGCTCTTCAGCACTTCGTAAAGCGCTGCAGTGTCTTGCTGCCCGCGGCCCTCGGCAACCGCGGTGTGGTAAAACGGTGTACTCGCATCCAGCAGCGGTGTGGGCGCGCCAACCGCTTCCGCGAACGCCTTGATGACGGCAAGGTCTTTCAAGTGTACTGCGAGCTTCATCGTTGCCGGCTCGTAGCGGCCGGACGCCATCAGCGGGCCGCGCAGCTCGAACACGCGGGAATTGCCGGCGCCTTCGCGAACGGCCGCGATCGTGGTCTGCACATCGAGGCCGGCACGCTCCGCGAGGCAGAGCGCTTCCGCCGTCGCAAGGTTGTGCACCGAGACCAGCAGATTAGCGACGCATTTAAGCTTCATGCCGGCGCCGAACGCACCGGCGTAAATCACCTTGCGCGAAATTGCGGCAAACACGCGCTCCATCTCGGCGCAGGCCGTTGTATTGCCGCTCGCAAAAATAACAAGGTCGCCTGCCGCTGCCTGCGCACCGGTCCCGCTGACGGGACTGTCAAGCAAAACCGCGCCTGTGGCTTCAACCTCCGCGCGCGCGGCTTCTTTGTCTTCTAGCGCGAAGGTGCCCATTTCACAAACCACCATGCCCTTCCGCAGGCTGGGCGCGATTTCGCGCACAACCGCACGGAGTGCATCGGGAGAGGGCAGCGCCAGAAGCAGGCAATCGGCGGCAGCGGCGACGGCTACGGCGCTTTCCAACGGCTGCCCGCCCGCTTCGGCGAGCCGCTCGCGGGCCGGCGCGGCGATATCGAAGCCAAACACCACAAAGCCGCGCTTGAGAAGGTTCACGGCGTAGGCCGAACCCATAATGCCGAGCCCGACCAGTCCCACCCGTCGGGCATCGGCCGGTTTCATGGCCGCATTCATGCCGCCGAGGCCTGAGGGATGGCGCTCGCAAGCTTCGGCGCCACCTTCTCGGCCAAGAGGATCATCGAGCGGCGCGCAAGATCGGCGTCGACCCAATCATGGCCGGCATAGAGCAGTGTGCCGAAAGGACCGACCTCTTCACGGAAGGCGAGAAGCTTCTCCACAACCTCCTCCGCCGTTCCCCAGATCGTGAGTTGCCGGAACACACGCTCAAAATCGAGCGCCTCATCCGGCATCTTGGGGTCTTCCTTGAAGAGATTGCCCCGGCCGCCTTTGACGAGCTTGGTAAAAAGAGATTTGTAGTAGTGCCGGTAGGGACTCTTCGGCCCCAGCACGTAATCCTGCGCAACTTCGCGGCTATCGGCGACGAAAATGCTCTTGGCCACGCGCCATTGGTTGAAATCCACGGGCCTTCCGCCGTTCCGGCACCCTTCCTCGTAGCTTTTGCGATGCGTCGCGACCCATTTGGGCAAGAGGAAATTGGCCGAAATCGGGTCCCAACCGCGCGCGGCGGCGGCGGTGACACCTTTCGAAAAGGGCGCAACGGCGGTCACGATGATGGGCGGATGCGGCTTCTGCAAAGGCCGAGGCACAATCCCCTGCCCGATCTCCGCCATCAACGTGCGCCGGGTGGAGAGCTTCCATGTCGGGCCGGCGATGTCATAGGGCGGGTCCGTGGTCCAGAGCTTGAGAACCGCTTCGATGCCTTCCAGAAACATCGCGTTGCGGTCGGCATCAAGGTTGCCGAAGATTTCCGCATCCGAAAGCAACCCGCCGGGGCTGATGCCGAAATTCAACCGACCGTCCAGCAAATGGTCAAGCATCGCGATTTGCCCGGCGACATGGGCAGGATGTGTGTTAGGGATATTGACGGTGCCGGTGCCGAGCCGCATGCTCTTCACGCGGCCGGCAAGAGTTGCCAGAAACATCGCCGACGACGTAATATTTTCAGCAAGGTCGGTGACATGTTCACCAACGTAGCCTTCGCTGAAGCCCAGAGAATCCGCAAGCAAAAACGCTTCCTGGTCTTCCCTGAGCGTTTCGCGCCAGTCGCGGCCAAGCGGGTGGATCGGCATCGTAAAAAATCCGAGCTTCATTAATCACTCCTCTCTCGGTCATTGAGAACAGGGCGGCACGCACCCTGCAGGGTGGCCAAGGCTCCGGCCCGCATGTCATCCGGTTCCGGCGCGCGGCGCTTCATACCGCACAATATTTTTCCTGAATCTCGGCATCGGCGAGCAAAGCTTCGGCCGAAGCGTGGTGAACGATGACGCCATGGTCAATGACATAGGCGCGATCGGCAACGCTGAGTGCGCGTTCGACATTCTGTTCCACAAGCAGGATGGTCACGCCTTGCGCCTTGAGTTGACGGAACAGATCGAACATCTCGTCAACCAGCACGGGCATAATGCCCTCGGAGGGCTCGTCTAACATAATAAGCTTCGGCCGTGCGATCAGCGCGCGTGCAATGGCCAGCATCTGCTGTTCGCCGCCGGAAAGCGTGATCGCGTTCTGGTTGATGCGTTCGGCCAGGCGCGGAAAAATCTTCGTTGCTTCCGCAACCAGCTCGGCTTCGCGGCGCTTCAGCTTCGAAGCGATGAGCCCGAGCCGAAGATTATCGCGCACGTCAAGACCCGGAACGATGCGCCGCTCTTCCGGAACATAAGCCAGGCCGCGATGAAAGCGGGCGTGCGCAGGCAAGTTCAGCATTTCCTCGCCTTCGAACATCACGCTGCCGCGCACTTTCTCAACCAGCCCGATCACCGATTTCAGCGTCGTCGTCTTGCCCGCGCCGTTGCGGCCGATCAGGCAGACGATTTCGCCGCGCTCGACGTCGATGTCGAGCTTTTGCAGCACATAACTTGTGCCATACCACGCTTCCAGGCCGCGAATCTTGAGCATGGTTCAGTGGTCCCTCTGCCCGAGATAAACACGCTTGACCAGCTCGTTGCGCTTGATGTCGTCCGGAGCGCCTTCAGCGAGCAACTCGCCGTGATGGAGCACAATCAGCCGGTCGCTGATGCCGAGCACCAACTTCATTTTGTGTTCCACCAAGATGATCGTGCGCTCGGCGGCAAGACGGACGATGAGGTCCATCATCTCCCGCGTCTCCTGCGGGCTCATGCCGGCGGTCGGCTCATCGAGCAACAGCAGCTTGGGTTCGCTGGCAAGCGCGACGGCAATCTCCAACGCGCGCTGCTCTCCGTGCGCCAGCAGTGCGGCCGGGCGATCGCGTCGATGGCCGAGGCCGACGCGCTCGAGAATAAAGTCTGCCTGTTCGTTCAGCATCTTCAGCGACGCGCGCGGGCGCCACATGTCAAAGACTGTCACGCGCGCCTGCGCTGCAAGCCGCACGTTTTCGTGCGCCGAGAGTTGCGGAAAGAGCGTCGTGATCTGGAACGATTTCACAATACCCATATGGGCGAAACGGTGCTGCGGCAGCCCGGTTACATCCCGGCCCTCAAATTCAATTGTGCCGCCCGAAGGGCGGAGTGCACCGCAAAGCAAGTTGAAATAGGTGCTCTTGCCCGCACCGTTGGGGCCGATGATGGAAGTGATAACGTTGCGTCGGAATTCCGCGCTCACGCCGTTTAGCGCATTGAGACGCCCGAAACGCTTGGAGACGTTGTGTGTCCGCAGAATAATATCGCCGTTCACGTCCGGCTCCGCTGCAAAATCGTACCCCAGACACCGCGCGGGAAAAACAGCACGCACGCAATAAAAGCAGCCCCCACGATCAGCTGCCAGTGCACCGTGTAGAGCGAAACCAGGTTTTCCAGCAGCAGGAAAATGGCCGCGCCGATAAAGGGGCCGAAAAACGTTCCCATTCCGCCAAGCAGGCACATCATCACCGCAAGCCCCGATGTGTCGTAATGCATCGTCTCAATGGGCACGATCGAAAGATGCAGCGCAAGCAACGCGCCGGCGAGCCCGCAAAATGCGCCCGAGACGACGAAAGTGACAAAGCGAACCCGCGCCACGTCGATTCCGGAAGCACGTGCGCGCGCTTCGCTTTCACGCACGCCTTCGATCACGGCACCGAAGGGAGAAGCAAGGATACGAGAGAGCGCAAAGAGCGCAACGATGACGAAGGCAGCTATGACGTAATAATGCACAATTGGATTAACGAAATCGAGATGAAATCCGAACAGGTTGATTGTCTTCACATTAACACCGGTGAGGCCGTTCTCGCCGCCGGTCCAATCGGTCGCTTCGTAGAACAGATAGTAGAGGCATTGCGAGAGCGCGAGCGTTACCATTGCGAAATAGATGCCGAGCGTGCGAATCGCGAGCGCGCCGATGGCTGCGGCGGCAAGCACGCCGCCCAACACGCCGAGCGCCAACGCCGCCCACCACGGCAGGCCGAAATGCGCAATGGCGATGCCGCAGAAATAGGCTCCGGTGCCGAACAGGGCGGAATGGCCGAAGGAGAGCAGGCCAAGATAGCCGAACAGAATGTTAAACCCCAGCGCATAGAGCCCATAGATCAGGATCATTGCCGCCAGAGCCTTAAAAGGCGCTACCAGCGGAAACAGGATCAGGAACAAGGCGGCCAGCCAAGCACGGCGCCGTTGCGCGAAAGACAAAAAGCCGCGCACGCGTTCGGAGGTGTCGGGGGCGACGGAAGTTGCGGATCCGAGCAGCATGTTCAGCTCATCAGACCCGCGCGACCGAAAAATCCCTGCGGGCGCAGCAAAAGAACAATCGCCATCAGCGCAAAAATCGCCACGCGCGACATCTCCGGCGCGAAGAGCGAAGTCATGCTGACAACAACTCCGACCAGAAGCCCGGCAACAACGGCGCCGAGCAGCGAGCCCATGCCGCCCACGACGGTGACAACGAAAGACTCCGCAAGGATCGGCCCGCCCATTTCCGGGATCACCCCCTGCAAGGGCGCAGCAAGCAGGCCTGCAAGGCCGGCAAGCCCGGTGCCGATGCCGAACACAATCAGCCAAACGCGTGCGATGTTCACACCGAGAATTCGCACGATCTCAGGATCGCGTGCACCGGCGCGCACAATAAGGCCGAAGCTCGTGCGTTCCAAAAACAGCCAAAGACCGACCAAGACCACAACGGTGGCCGCAATCACGAACAGGCGGTAGAGCGGGAAATAGCCAACCCCGATATCGACCGCGCCTTGCAGGACGTCCGGGGTATCCACGGGGTAGCCGGTATTGCCGAAGAAGACGCGCACGAGTTCCACAATCATGTAGCTCAGGCCGAAGGTCAGCAATAACGGATAATCAAGGCCACGACCGTAAAGCGGCCGAATCAGAGTGCGCTCGACCAAAAGGCCGAGCGCGCCTATGGCAAGCGGGACAAGGATCAGCGCCGTCCAGAAATTGACCCCGTGCATGAGCAGCCAGAGCCCGACATAAGCACCCAGCATGTAGAACGCGCCATGCGCGAAATTGACCACGGTCAACATGCCGAAGATCAGCGAAAGGCCGATCGCCAGCAGCACATAGAGCGCACCCAATGCAATGCCGGTGAACAGCTGCAACCCGAGAAGCTGTAGCGTCAAATCCGCCATGAGAGCTCCGGTTTATGAACGATGTCTGCGCGGTGTAGGCAGGGCGATCAGTGGAAGCCGAGTTCCTGACAGCTGCGGAGATCGGCCTCGCTGAGCTGATCCACGGCGAGGATGTTGAACACGTCCGGATCGCCGGGCGGCGCGTTCTTGGATTCGATGATGAGCACCGATTGCACCGCCTGATGATCGCATTTGCGATAGTATTCCGGGCCTTTGTAATAATCGTATTTCAGCGCTTCCATCGCCGGAATCACGGCCTCCGGATCGGTGGTTCCCACTTGCCGCGCCGCCATGAGGAAGGTCTTCACCCCTGCATAGGCCAGCGAGCCGTAGTCGGAAGGCAACCGCCCGTTGTACATTTTGCGGAACCGATCGTTGAACGCCTTGGCCGAGGGGATGGTCTTCTCTAGACCCCAGTAATACGACGTGCCGCCCACGACACCCTCAAAGGCTTTCGCCCCGGCGGCAATTCGAGCGGTGTAGAGCAGAATGGGTGCCACAATCTTCATGCTTTTCTTCAGCCCGAAATCCGTGGCCTGCTTGAGCACAATCTGCTGGTCACGGCCGAAGTTGCTGATGACCAGCACGTCGGGTTTGAGCGCCTGGATCCGCGGCAGCAGAGCGGAAAAGTCGGTAGCGCCGAGCGGATGACGGATGTCCGCAAGCGTTTCGATGCCCATCGCCTTGCCGACGGCTTGAAAACCCCGCACCATCTCGTGGCCGTAGGCATAATCGGCAGAGAGGAAGACGACCCTTTTGCCGTATTTGGAAAAGGCATAACGGCCGACCGCACCGCCGGTCATGTGCGGATTGAGCGCCTCATGAAACGTGTAGCGGCTGAATTCTTTTGCCTCGTTGATCGCGTCCGACTGGCTGATGGAATTGTAAAGAACCTTGCGGACCTTGGTCACGTTATTGACCGCAAGCTGCACCGAGGCCGAAAGGCTGCCCACAATGAAATCCACTTTGTCGCTCTCGATCAGCTCAAGCGCCCGTGTTGCAGCCTCGCCGGGGTTCAGCTTGTCGTCGCGCACTAAAAGTTCGGCGCGTCGGCCCTTGAGCCCGCCGGTTTCGTTGAACTCGGCGATGGCGACTTGCGCGGCGCGCACCTGATCCTGCGCTTCGGCGCCGTAGGGGCCGGTCAGCGGGACGGGAAAGCCCACCTTGATGGTGGCGGCTTCTGCCCGCGCGATGTTGAAGAGAAACGGCGAGGCAAGTGCCGCGCCCGTTGCCACGACTGCCTGCCGGCGGGTTAAGCCGTTGTTTTTCATCATCCTATGTCCTCCCGTCGTTGTATCACTCAGACGACCCCCAACGCCTTGAGTACGCGCTCAGGGGTCAGGGGAATTTCCGAAATCGTCACGCCGAATGGGGCCAGCGCATCATTGACGGCATTGACAACCGCCGCCGCCGCGCCCGCCGTGCCGGCTTCGCCCGCGCCTTTGGCGCCGAGCGTCGATTCCGCTGTGGGCGTCTCGACATGGGCAACATGGATATCCGGCATGTCGGCGGCCATCGGTACGAGATAGTCAGCCATATTCGCGTTCAGCATCTGCGCCCGCTCGTCGTAGAGGCATTTCTCGTAGAGCGCAGCGCCGAGCCCTTGCACGACCCCACCGCGGATTTGTTCGTCCACGAGTTGCGGGTTAATCACCGTCCCGCAATCTTCCACCACCCAATGGTCAAGCAATCTGATGAAGCCTGTGCGTGGATCGACTTCGAGCCATGAGGCCTGCATGCCGTTGGTGAAGGCGAAGGGATATTGTTTCGGCGCATAGTGTCGCGTCGCGATCAACTCAGGCTGGAAATCCGCCGGCAACGTATCCGGCCGGAAATAGACGATGCGGGCGATTTCATCGAGACCCACGCGCGGCCGCTTCTCCGCGTCGATCACGGCTCCGTCCGCGATGTCGAGAACCGCCGGGTCGGCCTGTAGGATGATGCCGGCGACCTTCAAGATGTTCTCGCGCAGCGCCACGCCGGCACGCCAAGCCGCCTCACCGCCGATGCCGGTTGCGCGCGAAGCCCATGTGCCGCCGCCATAAGGCGTGTTGTCCGTGTCGCCGAGGATCACCCGCACCTTGTCCAAAGGCGCGCCGACCGCACTCGCAACGATCTGGGCAATAACCGCTTCCGTTCCCTGCCCCTGTTCGGTGACACCCGTCTGGCAAATCACGCCGCCGCCCGCGTCAAGCCGCACCACGGCGCCATCCTGCGAAGAGATGCGCGCGCCGCCGACGCCGTAGAACGCTGCGCTCGGATTGGTGATTTCAATGAACGTCGCAAAGCCGATGCCGCGATAAATGCCTTGCGCCCTGAGCCGCGCCTGTTCGGCGCGCAGCCCCGCATAATCGATCATGCTCAGGAGCTTTGCGAGCGTCGCGTGGTGCGACAGCGCTTCAAACTTCATGCCGCTTGCCGATTGCGTGGGATAAGCGTCGTCGCGGATCAGATTGCGGCGGCGGATTTCGATCGGGTCCATGCCGAGTTTGCGCGCGGCAAGATCAACAAGCCCTTCGGTGACGGAGCATGCGATCGGATGGCCGACGGCACGGTACTGGCACATGACATTGCGATTGGTGAACGCCACGCGCGCGCGGGCACGGTAGTTGGCTACCGCATACGGGCCGCCGACGAGATTGACGACTTGATTGGCCTCGATCGCGCTGGTGCGCGGATAAACGGAATACGGGCCGATGCCCGTGAGATCGTCAATCTCGAAGGCCAGAATGGTGCCGTCCTTGGCAACCGCGATCCGACCCTTGCAGCGATGATCGCGCGCGTGGATGTCGGTGAGAAAGCTCTCGACGCGATCCGCCACATATTTCACCGGCCGGCGCAAGATTTTGGCCAAAGCAGCAGTTGCCATTTCGTCGGCGTAGACGTGCACCTTGATCCCGAACGAGCCGCCGACGTCCTTGCAGACAACGCGCACCTGGGCCTCGGCGAGTCCGAGATGCTTGGCCAAAATTGTCTGCATCATATGCGGTGCCTGGGTACCCAGATAGACGGTCAGGCGCTCTTCGCCGGCGTTCCAGTCAGCGAGAATCGCGCGCGGCTCCAAGGTCACGCCGGTATGGCGGCCGAAGACAAATTCCGCCTCGGCCACCGCATCGGCCCGCGCGAAGGCTGCATCAACCTCGCCGACTTCCAGTCTGCGCTCAAAGGCCAAATTGTCTCCGAGCTCGGGATGAATCACCGGCGCATCGGGCGCGAGCGCGGCCTTCATATCGGGCACGATCGGCAGCTGCTCATAGGCGACCTCGACCTGCGCCGCCGCATCCTCGGCCTCGGCGCGGCTGGTTGCCACGACGGCGGCAACCGCTTCGCCGACCCAGCAGGCGCGCTCGACCGCAACGGCATGCTGCGGCGCGGATTTAAGGCCCTGCAAATGGCTCAGCACACCGATCCAGGGCGTGCAGACTTTGGCAAGTTCCGCGCCCGTAACCACCGCAACAACGCCCGGCGCCGCCTTTGCCGCGTACGCATCGATGCGCACGATCCGCGCATGCGCGTAGGGCGAGCGCACGAAGGCGACATGCACCATGCGCGGCAGGCTCATATCGCTGACATACTGCCCGCCTCCTTGCAGCAACCGACCGAGATTGGGGCGCGGAACCGCACGGCCGATGTAGGAATTCGGCCGGTCGAGCGCGCTCTGACCGCTCATTGTTTCGCCTCCCTGCGCGCTTTCGCCGTCGCTTCCACCGCATCGATAATGGCCTGATAGCCCGTGCAGCGACAATAATTGCCGGAGAGATATTCGCGGATTGCCTCTCGGTCGGGCGCGGCGTTCTGCATCAGAAGCTCCTGCGCGGTCAGCAACATGCCCGGCGTGCAATAGCCGCATTGCAGCGCATTGCGCGCGGCGAAGGCGGCCTGCAAATCGGCAATCTCGCCGGAATCGGAGACACCCTCGATGGTCTCCACGCGCGCGCCGTCTGCTTGCACGGCGAAAATCAGACAACCGCGAATAACGGCGCCGTCAAGCCGCACCGAACAAGCGCCGCAGATGCCGTGCTCGCAACCGATATGGGTTCCGGTCAGGCCCAGAGTCTCGCGCAGGAAGTCGGCAAGGTGCTGACGCGGCGCGACCTCGGCCTCGACCGGATCGCCGTTGACGATCATGCGCACGCGTTTTTTCATCGCAGAGGCTCCAACGTTTCGGCAAGGACGCGCTCCAGCAGAACACCCGCGAGATGCAGGCGCATCGCCGCGCTGGCATGGAGATCCGAAACGGGGTTGAGATCGGCTTGCAGCGCTGCACGCGCCTCACGCAAACTTTGCGTAGCATCCGGCTTGCCTTCGAGCGCCGCCGCAGCACGCAGGGCGAGCATGGGGCGGTCTGCCACGCCGAAGAATGCCAGTCGCAGGTCGACAAGCCCTCTCCCACTTCGGCGCGCTGCAAGCGCCAGACCGATGATAGCGAAATCCCCCTGCCTTCGTGCAAGTTTGGCAAAGCCGTAGATTCGATCGGCGCCCAGCCCGGAAATCTCCACCGATGTCAGCACTTCATCCGGGCGCAGCGCCGTTTGGTAGAGGCCGAGAAAAAAGTCTCTTGCCGCGATACGGCGCTCGCCGCCGGAACTGCTCGCCACGATGACGGCATCCAGCGCCAGCGCGCAGGCGGGAAGCTCGGCTGCGGGATCGGCCTGCGCAAGGCTGCCGCCAAGCGTGCCGCGATGACGGATCGCGGGGTGCGCAATCTGCGCTGCCGCGCGGCTGAGCAATGGACAGCGGTGTGCGATCTCCTCCGAGCGTGCGAGATCGACATGGCGCGTTAGCGCACCAAGCCGCAAAACGTCATCGCTCGCGGCAATGAAGCGAAGCTCCTCAAGTCCATTGATGTCGACGAGCACCTCCGGCATGGCAAGCCGCAGGTTGAGTGCCGGCGCAAGGCTCTGGCCGCCGGCCAGGATGCGCGCACCATCGCCGCGCTCGGCGAGAATGTGCAACGCCTGGCTAAGCGTCTCAGGCCGCACGTAATCGAACGCGGCCGCTTTCATGGCACATGCGCCCCGGTACCGGTCGTCGCCTTGCTCGTATCGAGCGCTAGGAGTGAAAGCGGCGCGTCCATATTCCTCCGACGGGATGACGATTGATTTTTGTTTATCACCTGATCATTATCCAAAACACGGGGCTGATCAAGATGCTGCACGCAAAGGGAAGGAAACGGAAGTGATGTTAACAAGCGGCGCGTGGCGCTGTTGCACCGAAGCCGGCCCGGTGCGGCGCACCCTGCCCTGTTCGTGTCAGGTTCCATGGGATGGAGCCGAAATACCGGGCCAACGGAGATGATTCGTGCCGCTGTGATCGGTCTCGGCTGGTGGGGGCGCACGATCGTGCGCGAACTCGCTGCTTCCGAGCTCATCCGCGTCGTACTCGGCGTTGATCCCGAACCAGAGCCGCGCGCGGCGATGGCCGAGACCTTACCGGTGACGGCGGAATATACCGATGCGCTTGCCAGGCCTGACATCGATGCGGTGATTCTCTGCTCACCGCACCGCTTCCACGCCGAGCAGATCATTGCGGCCGCGCGCGCCGGCAAGCATGTCTTCTGCGAAAAGCCGCTCTGTACCACGGGGGCGGAGGCCGGACGCGCGCTGGAAGCCGTCGCGAAAGCCGGCCTGACGCTCGGAATCGGGCACGAACGCCGCTTCGAACCCGCCATTCGTGATCTTCGCCGCAGGTTCGCCGCGGGAGAGTTCGGACAGGCGCTGCTCATGGAAGGCAATTTCAGCCAGGAGAAATTTCTCGCGCTGCCGCTCGACAATTGGCGCCTCTCGCCGGAGCTTGCGCCGGTGGGACCGCTCTCGGCGACCGGGATTCATCTCGTCGACCTCGCCATCGCGCTCTTCGGGCAACCGAGCGAAGTCTGGGCGCGACTTGCTGCGCATTCCCCGCGCTTCGCCAACGGTGACACACTCGCCGTCTTGCTTGCCTTTCCCAACGGCGCGAGCGCGCAGATCAGCGCCATTTTAACGACGCCTTTCGTCGGTCGGCTTGCCGTTTACGGCGATGCGGGCTGGATCGAAGTGCGCGATCGCACGCACCCGGAGACACCCACCGGATGGGACGTGACCACCGCGCGCCGTGGCGAAGCAGCCACCACCGCCTTCTGGCCGCCGCACCCCGCCGTTCGTGAGAACCTCGAAGCGTTCGCGCGTGCCGCAGCAGGCGGCGAGCCTTATCCGGTCACGCACGAGGAAATGCTTGCCAATGCAAAGACCTTCGAAGCCATCGTGCGCTCGGCGATGAGCCGCAAGATCGTCAGGGTATGATGTGCGCTCATGGCGGGATCGTCACGCCGTAGTGAGAGGCAAGCCCCGCTAGGAAGACATCGAGCGCGTTCGCGATCACGCGTGATTTATCCTCCTCAACCGGCAGTTCGAAAATGAATTTGCGCACGCCGTAGTAGAAGATGCCCCCTTGCAGCACCCAAGCGAGCTCGAGATCCTCGGGTGCCGGCGGATCCCGCGGGGCCAACCCGGCTTCGTGGCGAAATTCGGCGATCAACGGCTTGAGAATGCGCGTTTCCACCATCGCGATATACCAGCGGTTGATCTCGACGCCCTTCAGGCCGGAGAAGAAATAAATCCTGAGCCAGGCGCGATCGAAAATCGCGTCGGTGTAGGCTTCATAAAAACGTTGTAAACGCCGGCGGATCGGCTGTGTTCGGTCCTTCAGCAACGCATCCCACTCCGGCTTCCAGCGATCGAGATAGACGCGGCGATAGACCGCCTGAATCAGCTCTTCTTTACTGGGGAAATAGCGATAGAGCAGAGGCTGGGTCACGCCGAGCTTGGCGGCGAGTTCGCGCGTGCCGCCGCCGAAACCTTCCTCGGCAAAGAATTCGGTGGCCTTGCAGATAAACTCCTCGCGGCGCGCTTCAACCGTCAGGCGCTTACGGCGCGGCGCCGTGGGCGAGGGTTCGAGGCGCGTCATGGACGGTTCCCATTACTAACAAAAGTGCCGAACTGGCCGCGGCTGAAGAGAAGCACTTCGGCATCGTTGTAATCATAGGCCTCGATCGCGCCAAGGAAGATCACATGATCGCCGCCGTAATAGCGAAAAGCATTGCGGCACTGAAAATGCGCCACCGCATCGGCAATCAGCGGCGCGCCGCCCAGCCCTTCGCTCCAATTGACGCCTGCGAATTTGTCTTCGAGCGGTTTTGAGAATTGCAGCGCAAGCGATTCTTGGTTGCGCGCGAGCACGTTCACCGCGAAATGCGTGGCTTCCTGAAATGTCGGCAGGCTCGGCGAATGCGCCACAAGGCTCCAGAGCGCAAGCGGCGGATTCAGCGAGACGGAGGCGAAGGAATTGACGGTCAGCCCGACCCGCCGGCCTCCCGAGCCGCGGGCCGTAATAACGGTCACGCCGGTACCGAAACAGCCGAGCGCGTTGCGAAGATCACGCGGGTCAAGCGGGTGCCGGGATTCCAACGGATCGACAGGGGAAGAGGGAACCGTCGCTTCGGTCATCGTTGCTCAGAGGGTGGGATTTTCAGACGGCAGCCCGAGCGCCACGCGTCCGTAATCGGCACCGGCGGCGTCGAAGGAAAAGGCGATGTGCGAATCGATCGCGTGCGCTTCTCGGAATTGCCGCTGCATCGCGCCGGTGCGCGCAAGACCGCCGGCGCCGCTCGCTTTGAACAGGATATCCACCGCCTCGGTGCATAGGTTCACGGCAAAAGCCCCGTCGCGTCGGTAGGCAACGCGGCGCGCCATATCGGGGATGCGGCCGGCACGCGCATCCTCCATCGCTTCCAGGCAGCAGCCGCGCATAATGCGCCGCGCCGCATCGATCCGCGCCCCTGCGGCGGCAACCCGGATCTGGATCGACTGAAAATCAGCCAGCTTGGCGCGGTTGTAGCTCGATGCGCGGGCGCGCGCGCTCGCTTCGAAATCTTCCAGGCAGGCCTGCGCATTGCCCAGCGCGCAGCCGGAAAGCACGAACGGGAAGAGCGCAAATGCCGGCAATTGGTAAAGGGGATTCGGATGAATGGCGGATCCCGGTGTCGGTCCGCCCGATAGGCTGGAGACGGCCACGGTCATCGCTTCGGGAACAAAGACGTTGTTGACGACGACATCATCCGAACCCGTGCCGCGCAGCCCCACCGAGTCCCAGGTATCGAGGATTTCGTAATCCGAAGCAGGGAGGAGGAAAATGCGCAATTCCCGCGAATCGTCCTCCGCAATCACGCTGCCGCCGAGCATGTTCCACTGCGAAGACCGCACACCGGATGAGAACGGCCAGCGTCCTTTCAGCCGATAGCCGCCCGGGACCCGACGCGCCGTGCCGGACGGAAATACCAAAGAGGAGGCGATCAGCGCATCGGGGTTTTCATCCCAGACCCGCGCTTGCGCTTCCGGCGTGAACATCGCCAGCATCCAATGGTGGCTTGCAAGATTGGCAAGGTTCCAGGCGACGGAAGCATCGCCGCGCGCAAGCTCTGCCGAGAAGTCCACCAGTGCCACGTAGTCGAACTCGAACCCGCCGACACTTTTCGGCTGCAGAATGCGAAAAAGCCCGGCTTCATGCAGGTCCTGCTCGGTCTCCGGCGGCAGCCTGCGCAATTGCTCCGTGCGTTCCGCACGTGCCCGCAAGACGGGAACCAAAGCGCGCGCCTTGGCCAGCATGGTTTCATAGGCTTCGGTGGGCGATGGATTCCGTTCGGCGGCTCGGATCGCGGACATATCACCTCCCTGATCGCTGTCGCGCTCGGCCTCGGTTTGTTTTCTCGAGAGTGCGCGTTTATCACACGATAAACTAACCTAAGCCTGCCCTGCCGACAACGGTCTTTGCGACATCCTTATTGACAAAGCACGACACTTATTTTTCACTTGATAAACAACGAAGGGATGGGAAGCGCCATGAGCAAACCGCTGACACGTGCGAGGATCGAAGAGGCCGCTCGGGAGTTGTCGAACTGGGGCCGATGGGGGGCGGATGACCAAATCGGCACGCTGAACAATGTCTCGCCGGAAGACATTATCGCCGCTGCCAAGCTGATCCGGAAGGGTAAGGTCTTCTCGCTCGGGCTTTCCCTGAAAGAGCCGATTCAAACCGGCCTGTTCGGTGGCCGCTGGAACCCGATCCACACCATGCTTGCAACGGGCACCGATGCCGTCGCCGGCGTGCAGGACGGGCCGCCGCCTTTTCGCTATGCGGACGATGCGATCAACATGCCCTGTCAGGCATCGACGCAATGGGACGCGCTTTGCCATGTCTTCCTGAACGACAAGATGTACAACGGCTATGACGCCAAGCTTGTCGATGCGCGCGGCGCGAAGAAGCTCGGCATCGAACATATGCGCGACAAGATGGTTGGGCGCGGCGTGCTGCTCGACGTGGCGCGGTGGAAAGGGGTCGACTGGCTGGAGGACGGTTACGCCATCACCAGCGAGGACCTCGACGCCTGCGCCAAGGCGCAAGGGGTGGAAATCCGGAAAGGAGATTTTGTCATCGCGCGCACCGGCCAGCAGGAACGTTGCTTAGCCGCCAAAGATTGGACGGGTTATGCCGGAGGCGACGCGCCGGGTTTCGCATTCGAAACGTGTTATTGGATCCGTCGGCACGATATCGCGGCCATCTGCTCGGATACCTGGGGCTGCGAGGTGCGGCCCAACGAAACGCAGGATGTTATTCAGCCTTGGCACTGGGTCGTTATCCCTGCCATCGGGATTTCCATGGGCGAGATATTCTATCTCAAGGAACTCGCCGCCGACTGCGCCGAAGACCGAGTCTATGAGTTTTTCTTCGTCGCACCCCCGCTGCATTTGCCCGGCGGCGCAGGATCGCCGATCAACCCGTTGGCGATCAAATAGATCCCGGAAAAGGTCACGCAAGATGCGCATCGCCCTGATTCACGCGCTGCGACACTCCCCGCCGCCGATCGAGGCGGCGTTTGCCGCGTTTTGGCCGGAGCCCATCCTGATGAACCTGCTGGATGACAGCCTCAGCGCGGACCTCGCGCGCGAAGGGCGGCTTACCGAGGCCATGACGCCGCGCTTCCTCGCGCTGGCGCGCTACGCGGTAGGGACAGGTGCTGCGGCGATCTTGTTCACCTGCTCGGCCTTCGGCCCCTGCATCGACCGCGTGAAACAGGAATTCCCCCAGATTCCCGTGCTCAAGCCGAACGAAGCGATGATCGAGGAGGCGGTTCAACACGGCCATCGCATCGGCCTTCTGGCCAGTTTTCCGGCAACGCTCGTGACCATGCCCGCCGAATTTCCGCCGGGGGTCGAGGTGCGGCCAAAGCTTGCCGAGGGCGCGTTGGCGGCGCTCGATGCAGGCGATGCCGAGCGGCATGACCGTCTGGCGGCGGAAGCGGCCACAGAGCTTTCCGATTGCGACGCTATCGCTCTCGCGCAATTTTCGCTTGCCCGCGCGCGGGATGCCGTGGCTGCGCGCACGGGCAAACCGGTTCTCACCACGCCCGACAGCGCTGTCCGCAAGTTGCGCACTTTGCTGGCCTGAGGCAGAGCAATCGGAGCGCGAGATGATCGAACGTTTGCAGACAACCAAATCCTTCTCACGGTGGGCCGATGCCGTCGGTGTTTTGATTGACGGCAATCGGACCCCCGAATACACTTAACAAAAAGGGAGGTTCGCATGCCGCTGACGAGGCTCGATCACTTCTCCGTCCGCACCGCCGATGTCGAAGGCACGAAGGCGTTCTATGAAAAGGTACTCGGCTTGCGTAACGGGGATCGTCCGCAATTTCCGTTTCCCGGCGCCTGGCTTTACCATGGCGATCGCGCCGTGGTGCATATCATAGGCATTGACCCCAACGATCCTTCCGGCCTGCAGGAATATCTCGGCGACCGGGGAGGGAACGGTCAAGGCACCGGCAGTTTCGACCATATCGCCTTCGTTGCGAGCGATTTTGAGGGAATGCGCAAGCATTTCACCGAGCTCGGCGTACCCTTCCGCCACCGCAGTGTGCCGGGGATGGCGCTTGAGCAACTTTTCGTGACCGATCCGAACGGCGTAACGGTCGAGATCAATTTTCCGTCCTAGGGTCTGTTTACGGTCAGGATTTCCAAATCTGCGGAATTTTGATTCAAGGCCGAAAGAACCAGCCTTGATATCCGATGCGTGTTGCTGCCAAGATCGGTGATCTTGGCGGCACTGCGCATGATAACCGTTGCCTCATCGCGGCGGTTCTTTGGATTGTGCGCACGGACGCATCGGGGTGCGAATTCCTGCCTCTAGGAGAAGACCGCCAGCAGCTTGGCGGGCTTTATCGGCCTTGTGGCTGTTTTTCGGGCAATCCGATGGCGGTGAGCAGGCTGGACGGGGGTGGTTTTGGTTGCGGGGGGAGGATTTGAACCTCCGACCTTCAGGTTATGAGCCTGACGAGCTACCGGGCTGCTCCACCCCGCGGTGGGGTTGTTGTGTGTGGTGTGGGTGTGGGCGGGCGGGAGGACCTG
>Ga0209061_1000687_pt1 | contig 74777 bp, 58 predicted proteins | sample Coa_R1_10_FD_187157 | JGI IMG/M metagenome (GOLD analysis project Ga0209061, IMG submission 187157) | Surface soil microbial communities from Centralia Pennsylvania, which are recovering from an underground coalmine fire - Coalmine... | ecosystem: Environmental > Terrestrial > Soil >... | reverse complement strand
CTGCATCAGGCGCTTGATTACGGGACACCGGCAGAGGTTTACTTTGGAAAATGAGAAAGGAGGTTACACCTTAGCAACCCCGATTTTGGTGTCTTGACTTTCTGGGTCACTTTAATGATAGTGCTAGGACAGTTGGTCCCTAAGGCTGCGATCCCATTGTGCCGGGGAGATGGCTACCTGAACCTTTTTGTCCTGCTGGATGCTTTGGAGGTAGGCCCGGATGTGCTGGCAGGTCTCCCGCGCGTGGTAATCGGTGGTATAGTACGCCTGCAATGATTGACCGGTATAGAGAACAGGGTCATCAAAGAGGCCTCTCGTCGAGACCGCGAGGACGGAGAGCTTCCATCGTATATGATCGAGTTGTTCTTCTGTCAGCGTGCAACAAGGGCCTACGCTGATAAACCAGCCATTTATCATCCTGTGTGCTTCCCTGCTCCCTGTATAGGGATGAGTATGTTCCTTTGAGAATAATACGGTACCTCGCAGCAAATAGTGTTTGGGTTAACCAGTTAAAGTATTTAGAAATTGCTTAGAAAGCAGAATGTAAGCAGGTTGCTACGTGTTCGATCGTCTATGGGTGGGCAATCAGGCCAGATGTTTCCCGGCAAGCAGGGCAGCAATCGTTTCAAAAAGTACATCGAGGTCGAAGGGTTTTCTCAGGAGGGCGAGCCGGTGGGTATCAGGCTGCTCTTCCCATTCAAACGGAAGAGTGGCAGCGCTCATCACAATAGTTGGAACCGTTTCGAGGCCGCGAACGCGGTGAAGCTGCTCTGCCAGTTCAATTCCGTCTATTCCGCCTAACCAGTAATCCAGCAGGAAGAGATCAGGCTTCCTCTCCCGTACTACGCGCAGGGCCTCGCTGGCGTTCGGGACGAGCAGCGGGGAAAGCAAGGTATATTGCTCCAGAGCTGAGACAAGTACGAGACCGGTATCGGAATCATCTTCAACAATCAAAATAGTTTTTCTCTCACCCACTTCTCTGATCGAAGCTGCTCCCTGCTGCTTCATCATAGATTACCTCGGACCCCGTCATAAAAAGGAGAGACATGGATTATCATAAGTATAGCACATTCTTTAAAACTTTTCCAAATCCTTGCAAGGACGCAAGGACATGGTCCATGTCTTAAGGCCCCCGGTGCGCCTGCCTGCGCGGCCTTTTCGTCGTCATGCCAGCGCAGGCAGGCTTCTCCGGCCAGTAGATACCGGGCGGCAGGGTCGGCGGGGGTGTCATGATTTACTCACATCTTCACCTTCTCATTTTTCGGGTCGTACAACGGCTCCTTCATCACTGTTGCTCCATACTTTACTCCGAAGAGTTGCACGTCTAGTCGCGTTCCTGGCACGGCGTATTCAACAGGGAGGTAGCCGTAGGCGATGCTCTGGCGGAGGGTGTAGCCGTAGCCACCGCTGGTGACGCGGCCCAGGACGCGCTCTCCGTCGGGCGCGAGCAGGGGTTCGCCGCCGAGGGCGATGGCTCGCGGGTCATCGAGGACGAGGCAGCAGAGTTTGCGTGTGATGCCCGTGGCTTTGATGCGTTCCAGAGCCTCTTTGCCGAGGAAATCGCCCTTGTTGAGCTTGACGGCGAAGCCGAGACCGGCCTCGTAGGGGTTGTACTCGGAGTGGATGTCGGCGCTCCAGTAGCGGTAGCCCTTTTCGAGGCGCAGCGACTCGATGGCGCGATAGCCGCCTGCCAGCATGCCGAGGGGCTGCCCGGCCTCCCAGAGCGTGTCCCAGAGCTTGAGGCCGTATTCCATCGGTGCGTAGAGTTCCCAGCCCAGCTCGCCCACGTAGGTGACGCGCAAGGCCAGCACGGGGATATCGCCGATGGTCACGTGCTGCGCCGTCAGGTAGGGGAAGGCGGCGTTGGAGAAGTCGTTTTCGCTCACCTGCTGCATCAGGGCGCGGGCGAACGGCCCCCAGACGCCGAGGCAGCAGCGACTGGAGGTGACATCGTTGATGTAGACTGAGCCATCGTCGGGCATCTGGCTGCGTATCCAGGAGAGGTCGTGCGTGCCGAAGGCGGTGCCGGTGATGATCTGGAAGCGGTCGGAGGCCAGGCGCGTGACGGTCAGATCGCATTCGATGCCGCCGTGCCGGTTGAGCATCTGTGTGTAGGTGACAGCGCCGATGGGCTGCTCCATCTGGTTGTCGGTGATGTATTGCAGGAAAGAGGCCGCGCCGGGGCCGAGCACCTCCAGCTTGCTGAACGAGGTTTCGTCGAAGATGGCGAGCCGCTCGCGGGTGGCCTGGTGTTCGGCCCCGATGGCGGGCGACCAGTAGCGACCGGCCCAGCCATACGGTTGCGGCCAGCCCTGCCCTGCTGCCAGCGGCTCGTTGCGCGCGAACCAGTTTGGCCGCTCCCAGCCCGCTTTTTCGCCGAAGACCGCGCCCAGTTCCTCAAGGCGGGAATAGACAGGGCTGAGGCGCAGCGCGCGGGCGCTGTTGCGCTCCTGCAAGGGATAGCTGATGTCATAGTAGGTGCTGTAGACCTCGTTGACGCGCGTGGAGATGTAGCGGCGGCTGGCGGTGTAGGCCCCGAAGCGGCGGATATCCATGTGCCACAGGTCCAGGCTCGGCTCGCCTTCGACAATCCACTCGGCGATCACCTTGCCGACGCCGCCGGAGCCAGAGACTCCGTGCGCGCAGAAGCCGCAGGCAGCCCAGAAGCCGCGCGCGTCCGGCGCTTCACCCAGGATAAACTCCCCATCCGGCGTGAACGATTCCAGCCCGTTGACACGCTTCACCAGTTCCGTCTCGCGCAGAATTGGCACGCGCTCTATGCCGCCCGCCAGCAAGCTCTCAAAGCGCGGCGCGTCGAAGGGATGGACGGTGGGGTTCTCGCCGTCGGCAATGGCCTCAACAGGGAAGGATACGGGGTTGCGTTCGTAGCCGCCGAGCACGAGACAATCGCCGTCCTGCCGGAAATAGACCAGCTTATCGGGATCGCGTACATTGGGAACGGTTGTCCCGCTCAACTCCTGGATGGGAGCGGTCATGATGTACTGGTGCTGCATCGGGACGAGAGGCAGCGAGACGCCAGCCATGCGCCCTATACGCGGCGACCAGATGCCCGCCGCGACCACCACGATCTCCGTGCGAATCCGTCCTTGCGGTGTAGAGACGGCCTGCACGCGCCCGTTGCCCACTTCGATAGCTGTGACGGGCGTGTGGGTGTAGAAGGTGACACCGCGTTCGCGGGCCGCGTTTGCCAGGGCCTGGGCGAGAATGGGCGCGCGCGCAGAGCCGTCGCCGGGCAGGTAGAGCGCGCCTTCCACGCCCCGTGCGTCCAGCAGCGGGAACATACGCCGCGCCTCCGAGGCGCTGAGCAGTTCCGCTGTCAGACCCACGCCGCGCGCGAAGCCAAGCTGCCGCTTCAGTTCCTCCATACGTTCCAGTGAAGAGGCCAGTCGGAGACTGCCCACCCCGGCATAGCCCGGCTGCCCATCTATCGCCAGCTTTTTATAGAGGTCAACGCTGTACATCAGCATCTTTGTCAGGCTGACCGAGGAACGCAGTTGTCCCACAAGACCGGGCGCGTGCGATGTTGTGCCGCCGATCAGCGTCCCCTGCTCAAGTACCACAATATCGCGCCAGCCCAGTTCCGTCAGGTGATACGCGACGCTGGAACCGGCAATCCCACTGCCGATAATAACAACTCTGGCCTGCTCGTGCATGAATAGATTCTCCCGTCTATAATAGAAATTTATGCCCCTACGTCGTGCAGCCACTGCTCAAATTGTGGGGTGGCGACGTTGTGGAGGAAGCGGGTGAGGTGATGGTGGGCGTAGTCGTGATAGTCGAAGTCGAGTGCGGAGATGCCGAGTTGCAAGAAGCCCCAGAAGGACTCGCGCAGGTCGGAGGCGAGGCGCATCAGGTGCAGGTGCGCCAGGTCTGCCGATTGCAGCGTGCCAAAGTAGGCGCGCAGGAAGTGCTCGCATTGCTCCTTGTCGAGCGACTGGTTGACGGCGAAGTTGCCGAGGTCAAAGAAGGGATCGCCCATCGCGGCATACTCCCAGTCCAGAATGCGGATGGCGTGCCCATCGTCGATGAAGTTGCTGGCGAGCAGGTCGTTGTGGCAGGGCTTCGGCGCGAAGTCCCGTCCGATAGCCTGCTCGATGCGCTCCATCAGGGCAAAGACCTGGGGCAGCGTGTCGGGAAAGGCAACGCCTGCTTCCAGGGCTAACCGGTGGTAGGTGCGCACGGTCTCGAAGGGCGAGAAAGTGCCGGGGAAGTCCGGGCCGTTGTGGTAGGTGCGCATGGCCTGCGCGATACGCGGCAGCATGTCGGGCTGCGCGGCATCCTCCGGCGCGAGATTCTTGCCGGAGATGAAGCGCGTCACCAGCACCTCCTGGTCGGCGAGAAAACGCACGACTTCCGCCCCCACGCCCAGTTGCGCCGCGATCGCGGTACAGGTATACTCGCGCCCGCGATCGATGCCGAGCAGGCGCGTTCCCTTGCCGCCGATGCGCAGCACAAACGCCTCGCCCCCGATATCTACACGGTAATTCTGGTTCGTGATGCCGCCCTCCAGCGGCGTCAGCACGGGTTCTGCGGCAACCCACTCCGGGATATGTTGGAGAATGTCTCCAATATGTACGTCCATCATTCACCTCGCTCACTTTACGTGCCTTCGCACGGGCCTGTTACTGTTGAGCATACAAGCAGAAGGTGGCCCGCGTCAAGCCAGGCTCTGTGCATACGCGGAGGCCACTGTATACGTGTTAGGAGAAACGATTGTATTGTGTGGTAGCGCTTATGAGAGAGGGAGATAATCGATGCTGCTTGAGGAACGTGCGACTGCTCCGGGGACAAGCCAGGATTTCAGCGTACAGAGACCAGGCCCGGTGACGGCTGCGCATATGTTTGTGAGAGACTATTATCCGGCTGCGCTGGGCGCGATATTGAGCGGCAGCCAGGCCTGGCACCAGGGACACAGGGGTTCCGACCTCGACATCGTCATTCTGAATAGTACGGGACAGCCGCACTGGGCCACGTTCGATGCCTACGGCTGGCCTATCGAGGCCTTTGTCATGACCCTTGCTTCCTATGCCGGCATGTTCGCGGTGGAAGCCGCACGGCGCTGGCCTATCTACCTGCGCATGAGCGCGGAAGGTATGATTCTCTGCGATCAGGGAGGGCAGGTCGCGCAGATGCAACAGGATGCGCGGCAGTTGATGGCTGCGGGTCCGACCGCCTTAAACGCGGAGGAGATCGCGCAGGCCCGCTATCACCTGACATCGGTAATCGCTGACATGAGCGATATCGAGGACATAGATGAGATACATATCCTGGCGCAGGACCTTGTTGCTTCCCTCATCGATAGCTACCTGGGGTATTCTCGTCACTGGCTCGGCAATGGCAAGTGGCGCTGGCGCTATTTGCGCCACTGCAACCCGCACGTGGCGGCGGAACTTTCGCGGGCCATGAGCGCGCTCTACCAGTATGATGATAGAGAGCCGCTGTTGAACCTGGCGGGTAGCATCCTATCCCTGCTCGGTGGGCCGCTCTTCACGGGCCGCTACACAGCGTATTGATACCGGAAACCCAGAAGAAGCCTCGCAGCATTGCACACTGGGGGCCGCGGAGGCTATCATAGAGGTAATAGACGTCGTAGGAGAGGTTAAGAGTTGATGCCTCTAGCATATGTTCCCATGCCCGTTACCATCGATATCAACGAGGTGGTACGGCTGCTGGTGCTGTTACTGTTGATCGCGCTGGTGGTCATTCTCATTACCCGGCGGCTCTCTGTGCCATATACACTGGGGTTAGTCGTTGTTGGCCTGCTCATCAGCATCTTTCATGTGCTGCCGTCCGTCCGGCTGGATCCCGATCTGGTACTGTTCGTTTTCCTGCCCGCGCTGCTCTTTCAAGGGGCGTGGGAGATGCATGTAAGCGACTTGTGGGCACACTGGCTGGCCGTTCTTCTGCTGGCTGTGCCGGGAGTGCTGATCTCGCTGGTCGTGATCGCCGTGCCGGTTCACTTCCTGACCGGTATCGACTGGCTCTCTTCCCTGCTACTCGGCGCGATTCTTTCGCCTACCGACCCTGTCGCCGTGCTGGGCCTGTTTCGCCAGCTCAAAGTAGATGTCGGCCTCTCGACCATCATCGAGGGAGAAAGCCTCTTCAATGATGGCATGGCCGGGGTGTTGTACTCGACCTTCCTCTCCTTCGTCCTGCTCTCGCAACAGGGCACAGTCTTCACGACTGGTCAGGCCTTGCTGACCGGCCTGCTGACCTTCCTGCTCGAAGCTGGTGGCGGCGTTGTGATCGGCCTGATCTGCGGCTATCTCATCAGCAGGTTCGTGTCGCTGATCGAGGGGCCATTGATCGAGACTACCGTCACCATTGTCGCCGCCTATGGCGTCTACCTGCTGGCTGACTCGCTGCACACCTCCGCCATCCTGGCCGTCATTGTGAGCGCGCTACTGCTGGGCAGCTACGGGCGTGAAACTGGTATGGGGCCACGTACGCAGGAGTCTGTAGATACTTTCTGGGAAGTGCTGGCCTTCCTTGCTAACGCGCTTATCTTCCTGTTGATCGGTACCCAGCTCAATCCCCCCGGGCTTTTTGCCGGATTGATTCCCGCCTCGCTGCTCCTGACGGCTCTGCTGACTCTTGGCACCGTACTGCTGGCGCGCCTGCTCATTATTCTGGGTCTGCTCGTGCTCAATCGCCCCTTGCGCATGGGCATTGAACGGCCCTGGCGCTTGCTTATCTTCTGGAGCGGCTTACGCGGCGCGCTTTCCCTGGCTCTCGTGCTTGCCCTGCCGCTTACGGTCTCTGATCGTGATGCACTCGTGCTCTCCACCTACGCCGTCGTCTTCTTCACTCTCATGGTGCAGGGTTTCAGCCTGCGCTGGGTCTTGAAACGCCTTCCGGGTGTGGTAATGTAAGAATGCACCGCAAAAGGTACAATGAAGAGATAATGAGCATTTTCTAGACAAAGGAGATTTCAGTATGGCTACGGAAAACCTGCTGCGCGAACTGGCACAGGCTCGCGTCTATGACCTGGAGCAACCGCGCTACTTTGGGTCGCCGATATTTCCCTCGCACGCGCCCGGCTTTGTCTATACGCTGCATCGCCGCCACGAGCGCGGCGCGAGCTGGGAGGCGCGCACAAGCGCGTCTGGTGTCTACTACGCCTCGGAGCATTCCGGCACGCATATCGATGCCCTCTGCCACCAGGCGGAGAATATGACGCTCTATGGAGGGCAGGCGATCGGGCCGGAGGTGCAAACCTCGACGGGTTTCACCCGGCTTGGCGTGGAAACGATCCCGCCGCTGCTGGGCCGTGGTATCTTGCTGGATATCGCTCGCGGTCGAGGTGTTGAGCGCATTGAGGACGACGAACCGGTGACTCGCGCCGACCTGGAAGCGGCGGCGCAGCAGCAGGGCGTCGACGTGCGTGAAGGGGATGTTGTACTGGTGCGCACTGGCAATGGGGCGCGCTGGCAGCAGCCCGAAGCCTACCTGGAGGGCGCGGGCGTTACCTCCGACGCCTCGCAATGGCTGGCGGAGCGGCACGTGCGCGCCGTCGGAGCCGATAACGTCGCATGGGACGTGCCTGGGGTGGTTGATCCCGATCTGAACGTCACGCTGCCCGGTCACCTGATTTTGCTGGTGCGTAGCGGCATCTACATCCTCGAAAACCTGTTTCTCGAAGACCTGGCGCGGGATTTGAGGGGTCAGCACTACGAGTTCGCCTTTGCCTGCTTCCCCCTCAAGATGCGCGGAGCAACCGGCTCGCCCATCCGCCCCATCGCCATCGTATCAATTGGATGACCGCCCTGTCACGAAACCATGATTTGACCGGCGTGCCAGGTGTCGATGGCGTGTTCAACGGCAGCGATGTAGCCCTGCACGTTGTTGTTGTCGCTGGAAGGCGCGTAGGTGGGAATGATCTCGGCGACCGTCGTCTTTCCCCAGACTGCCACGTAGAGGTTGCGAATCAGTTTGTACCAGGCTTCGTAGCCCTGCTGCCAGCTAGAAAATCCGGCGTAGCCGTTGATACAGGGGTAATTGGGAATGCAGCGCAGGTTGCCGAGCGAGAGCGTTTCGGTCGCCATGCCGTATCTGCCGAACGTGCTTTCGTGCATGAAGAAGGCCAGGGCGAAAGCGGGGTCGATCCCATATTTCACGCCGAGGTTATACAGGTCCTGCCCCGTACCAGCGGCGGGCGAATGATACGCGGCCAGCACTTCGTTAATGAAGGCGGCGCTGATCGTTGGCTTGCCGAGGACGGAGTAGGGGCCGCCGTGCGTAATTGGCTTTGTGGTCGGCAACGGGCCTTTGCTGTTTTCCCACGTGCTCACATTGCCATACGTGCCGCCCACCTGGATGGGATAGACCTGGCCGCCGTTGGGAGGCAGCAAGATGAGCTGGGAGACGCGCTGGTACATGCCTGCTGAGAGCAGGACCATAGCGGAGATGACAACGACAAATATGCAGATGATCCAGGGCTGCAGCCACGTGCGGTGCTTCGCAAACTGGGACTCTTTAAACTGATCGACGATTAGCCTTGCCGCTCGTATGGGTTCCGTTTCTCGGGTCTCCTGCGCCGACATCTGGATACGCCCTGTAGTCCTGGGTTCCGCCTCCAGCCCCCCCGTAATAGCCTGGAGTTGGCGGGTAGCTCGCGGGGGAATTTTCGTAGGTGTCTCTGGCTCCTGTGGAGCTATTCTCTTCGCATAATTCCCACTCGCCATGAACAGTTTCCTCCTTCAATCTCTATAATAGAACGCGCGTTCTATTATAGCACACTCCCGTTTCCACGGCTATAGCTGGCGGTATTTTGCTCGCCAGGACATTCCATCAGCAGAATCGGTACAACTGGTTATGATAACGCACAATGGAACACTATGGTTCAGTAAGGTAGAATATCATGCGTGAAACGACTCTGTCAAATCCGGTAGCTTCCAGTGAAATAAACCCGAACCGAGCGTTGCCTTGTGGCATGTTTTTAGATATAATACATTCTAATTCATGGCGTGGATAAGAAGCAAGGAAGCATTGAACAATCAGAACATTGTCCTGATTGCATACAGAGAATCGGTTGGATGGCGGCCTGTGCCGTCCCTATCTTTCCCCCACCGGGTGACCTGTCGTGTCGCCCCTATATAAGGAGTATCATGGCCCGTCAACTCAATATCATCCTTGTTCCACATACCCACTGGGATCGTGAGTGGTACCAGACATATCAGCAATTTCGCATCCGCCTTGTACAAACAGTGGATAAGCTGCTGGATATTCTGGAGCGTGATCCCGGCTTTACCTACTTCATGCTCGACGGCCAGACCATCGTGCTCGATGATTATCTGGAGGTAGAGCCGGAGCAGGAGGAGCGGTTGCGGCAGCACATTCGTGCGGGCCGCGTTCTGGTTGGCCCCTGGTATTTGCAGCCCGACGAGTTTCTGGTGAGCGGTGAGGCGCTGATACGCAACCTGCAATTCGGCCTGCGGAGGGCAGCCGAGTTCGGTGGGGCTATGCGTGTCGGCTACCTGCCAGATTGTTTTGGACACATCGCGCAAATGCCGCAAATCTTACGCGGCTTCGGCATCGACAACGCTGTTTTCTGGCGTGGGGTTGGCGCTGAGGCAAAGAATAGTGAGTTTTACTGGGCAGCACCGGATGGTACTAAAGTACTGGTCATTCATCTTGCCGATCCCTTTGGCTACTCCAATGCCCGTATGATGCCGCTCAATCCGCGAGAATTTGTGACTCGTCTCGAAATGCTCACCGCCAGCATCCTTGCCAGAGCGACCAGCGACACCCTGCTCTTTATGAACGGCTCCGACCATCTCGAACCGCAAGAGGGTTTGCCTGCTGTGATCGAGGCCGCCAATGCGATCTTGCAGTCCCTCGAAGGCAATCCCTTGCAGGAGCGGCTGCTTGCGCAGTTGGTAAGCGCCGGGATTGCCACAACTGAGCAGGACGGACAGGGCTACGATTCTATTCACGTGCAGATCGGCACGCTGCCGCACTACATTGAGGCTGTGCGCCGGAGCAACCCGGACGGGAATTTCCAGACGCTACGAGGCGAGATGCGCAGCAGCCAGTACGCTCCCCTGTTGCCAGCAGTCCTCTCCTCGCGTATCTGGATCAAGCAGCAGAATACGGCCACCGAACAACTGCTTGAGCGCTGGGTGGAACCGCTGACGGCCTGGGCCGCGCTGCTGGGAGCGCGCTATCCTGCCGGTCTGGTGCGTCTCGCCTGGAAATACCTGTTGCAAAATCACCCGCACGACAGCATCTGCGGCTGTAGTCTCGACCAGGTACACGTGGAGAATCGCGTGCGCTTTGCGCAGAGCCAGCAGATCGGTGAGAGCGTGCTGGCGCAGGCGATGCAATTCATCGCGGATAAGAGCGATACCCGCGCTCCTTTCGTCACGGCGCAGCGCGGCCACGAGCCTGTGCCCATCGTCGTGTTCAACCCCTCTCCCGCGCAGAACAGCGCCCTGGCACAGGCGGTCGTGCAGTTGGAAGGCTCGCTGCACAACGCCGTGCTTGTTGACGAGCGGGGAGTGTCCATGCCTTACAGGATCATCGAGCGTTGGAGCCAGGAGCGCGGCTCGATGGAGTTTCCCCGCGAGACGGTACAGAGCATGCTGGCCTTCATCGGCTATAGCGAACCCGGCAGCTTCATCGAGATGGCCCACGGCGCGCTCAATATGGCGCTGGGCGAGAGCGAAGGCAGCAATGTAATAACCCATGTTCATATCGATACCGACCAGCAGGCGCATCCCGGCGTGGCGCGTATTGAACTGCTGATTGCGCCTGCCGGGCGCGTCCCGGTGAACGAGGCCGAACTCGCCTCATTCGAGCCACAGATGCTGGCCCTGCTGGAGCGCGAGGATATCGAGACTCTGCACATCTCTGTCATCGATCAACTGCGCGAGCTGCTCGAATTTGTCGCCACCGACTTGCCCGCCTACGGCCTCAAAACCTGCTGGCTCTACCCACGCGGCTTCGCGCGCGATGAAGCCGACGCTCCGGCTGCGCCCGCTTCATCCGCGTCGCTTACGGCGCCCGCTCCCAATGCCATCGAAAATGAGTGGTTCCGGGTCGAAGCCAGTCTCCAGGATGGCACGCTGACCGTCACCGACAAACAGACGGGCGCGGTCTACGCTGGCCTCAACCGCTTCGTGGATGGCGGAGACATCGGCGATCTCTACACCTACTGCCCGCCGCAAGAGGACCGGCTCATCAGCCAGCCGACTGCCCCACCGCATATCGAACTGGTGAGCGAGGGTCCGACACGCGCCGCCCTGCGCATCAGCGGGCGCTGGGAACTGCCTGGCTCCTGTAGTGAGAGTCGCGGCGGGCGCAGTGAGAAGCCGATTGCTTGCGCCATCACGAGTGAAGTGACTCTTATTCCGGATACTCGGCGTATTGATATACGAACGAGTATTGACAACGCGGCGAAAGACCATCGCCTGCGCGTCATCTTCCCGGTACCGTTCAGCGTTGAACAGGTTGCCGCCGAAGGCACCTTCGAGGTGTGCAGCCGACCCATCGCGTCAGCCCATCCGGCGGATACGACAGGCTGGGCGGAAACGCCGGTCAATACCTTCCCGCAGAAACGTTTTGTAGATATCAGCAATGGAGCGATTGGACTGGGTGTGCTAAATCGCGGCCTGCCGGAGTATGAAATCTTGCAGGGCGGCCCCGGTGTGCCAGAAGGGGGAATGGCCGTTGCTGTAACGCTGCTGCGCTGTGTCGAATGGCTCTCGCGTGGCGATCTGACAACGCGGCGTGGACTCGCCGGGCCAATGGAGCATACGCCGGAAGCGCAGTGTCTCGGTCAGCACGTCTTTGAGTACGCGCTGGTGCCCCACAAGGGCGACTGGCAGGCCGACAATGCTCTCGTTCTGCGAGAGGCCCAGGCTTTCAATACCACTGTGCGCGCGCTGACCGTCAGTCTGCACGAGGGGCAGCAGCCCGCGACGGCCCGACTGGTCAGCGTCGAGCCGCCCGAACTCGTTGTCAGCGCCATCAAGCGCAGCAACGACGGGCAAGGTCTGGTCGTGCGCGTCTACAATCCGCTTACTCGTTCGTTGGAAGCGACGGTAAAGCCGGGACCGCTTCCAGGCGCGAACGGAGACACGGAAAAAGAGAGGGTTGCTTTTACCCACGCTTTTATGGCAAACTTACAAGAGGAGCTGCAACAACCGCTCCCCTGGCAAAATGGAGATCAGGAAGAAACAGTTCATGTCTCCATCCGTCCGGGGGAGATCAAAACATTACTGTTCCGGTAACGGATTGCTGTGCCTGGCCGGTTGCGCTCGAAGCTGTCGATCTGCCAGGCACAAGATAAAAAAATATGACAATAGCGAGTCCTACTCTTGTTGTCTTTTGTGTATCCGGTACGTTGTATATGGTGTAGTATAGTAGCTAAAGCTATGTATTTCTGTAAACTGAAAGGGGCCGAGGTCCGGTGTTAACACATCTTCTGTTTAACTTCACACTTGCCACTGCGGCAGGTAGCCCTACTACCACCACCAGCTCATCGGGTGGAACATTAGCCGCATTACAAAATGCTCTTGGTATCATTATCGGCTTTGCAGTGGCTTTTATCGTCATTTTCTGGCTGAGTCTTGTTGTCTGGACATTCCGCGACATTCGTTCGCGTTCTCAAGATTTCCTCACGCAGATTCTCGCGACAGTGCTGGTGGCTGTCTTCTTTATCGGTGGTCTCTTCATCTACCTGATCCTACGCCCGCGCCAGACGCTGGCCGAGATTTACGAACGCCAGTTGGAAGAGGAGTCGCTGCTGGCTGAGATGACGGAGCGACAGACCTGCGATCGCTGCCACGCCCGTGTGGAGTCCGATTTCCAGATCTGTCCGTCCTGCGGTACGAAGCTCAAGCGTCCCTGTCCCAAGTGCGAACGCCTGCTTGAACTGCGCTGGACATTTTGCCCCTACTGTGCTACGAACCTTGCCGCCGCCTCTATGCCAGGTATGCCCGGTATGGCAGCCATGCAAGGGATGGCGCCGCCCCAGAGCGTGCAAATGGGTCGTCGCTACGAATAGCTGCCCGGGTTACATCGGCCCCGATCGATCGGGGCCGATGTAACTCTCTAAAGATAGCCATTTGCACTGCCAGCTTGTCATAAGACTTGGCTTATCTGGCGCATTGTGATATAATGGGTTGGCGCAAGATGTGGTCAGAGCCTCATATTTTACCACATTTTTTCATGCAAATGAGAATAACTTAACGTCGCTACATTTCTGGCAAGTGGAAATAAAAGGTATACGGGCAGTATGGCAAAACTTGATGAATCGATGATGACTGAGCAGCCAGGAACCCTGGCTGCTCCTACTGATGATAAAGAGCAGGTACGCGTTGTACAGTCGGGTGGAAATGGGAAAAAAGGTGGCTTGAACGGCAACGGCGAGCATACCAACGGCAATGGCAACGGCTATAACGAGCAGAATATTCAAATTCTTGAGGGGCTGGAAGCGGTGCGTGTGCGTCCCGGTATGTATATCGGCGCAACGGACCAGCGCGGCCTGCACCAGCTTATCTACGAAGTCGTTGACAACAGCATTGACGAGGTCATGGCCGGTTTTGCCGATACGGTCACCGTCACTATCCATGCCGACGGTTCCGTCATCATCGAAGACAATGGGCGCGGTATTCCCGTTGAGGAGCACCACCAGCGTCCTGGTCTCTCCACGCTTGAAGTCGTCATGACCATCCTGCATGCCGGTGGCAAGTTCGGCGGTGGTGGCTATCAGATCAGCAGTGGCCTGCACGGCGTGGGTGTGAGCGTGGTCAATGCGCTTTCCGAGTGGTGTCAGGTTGATGTGCGGCGCGAAGGCCGTCTCTGGCGGCAGCGTTACGAAAAGGGCGTGGCCGTTACTCCTCTGCTCGACATGGGGCCAGCCGAAGGCACTGGCACCACTACCTCCTTCCTGCCTGACCTGACGGTGATGGAGACCCGCGACTACAACTTCGACATCCTGGCCCAGCGTTTCCGCGAAATGGCCTACCTCAATCGCGGCCTGACCATCTCCTTGCGCGACGAACGCAGCGACCGCGAAGCTACTTTCTACTTCGAGGGCGGCCTGGTCTCCTTCGTGCGCTACCTGAACAAGAACCGTGGGCGCTTGCAGGCGCGGCCCATCAGCACGAGCCGCGAGATGGATAACATCAGGGTCGAACTGGCGATGCAGTACAACGATGGCTGGAACACCACCGAGTTCTCCTTCGCCAACGGTATCAACACCGTTGATGGCGGGATGCACATCACCGGCTTCCGCAGCGCCCTCACGCGCACGCTCAACGACTACGCCCGCAAGGTGGGCCTGCTCAAAGAGAAGGACGGCAACCTGAGCGGTGACGATGTGCGCCAGGGCCTGACCGCTGTCGTCAGCGTCAAAATTCCCAACCCGCAATTCGAGGCGCAGACGAAGGCCAAGCTGAATAACGCCGAGGTGCGCCCCATCGTCGAGACGATCACCGCCGACATGCTCATGCAATACCTGGAAGAGACGCCCGGCGAGGCCAAAGCCATCATCGACAAGTGCCTCCTCTCCGCCCGCGCCCGCGAAGCAGCGCGAGCCGCCCGCGAGCTGGTGCAGCGCAAGAACGCCCTCGATACCACCCTCCCCGGCAAGCTTGCCGACTGCTCCGAGAAGCGCGCCGACCGCTGCGAACTCTACCTCGTCGAGGGCGACAGCGCTGGTGGATCAGCGAAACAGGGACGTGATCGTCACTTCCAGGCTATTCTGCCACTGCGCGGCAAAATTCTCAACGTAGAACGGGCGCGACTGGATCGTATGCTGGCGAGTGAAGAGGTCAAGAACATCATTACCGCGCTCGGCGTCGGTGTGGGCGAGCACTTCAACATGGCGAAGCTGCGCTACGGGCGCATCGTCATCATGTGCGATGCTGATGTGGATGGCGCGCACATTCGCACGCTCCTGCTCACCTTCTTCTATCGCTACATGGAGCCGCTTATCAGCGAAGGTCATCTCTACATCGCGCAGCCGCCGCTCTACCATATCAAGATCGGCAAACAGGTTCACTTCGTCTACTCGGACGAGGAACGCGACCAGCTCGTGGAGCAGTACAAGGCCGAACACAACGGCAAGGAGCCGGAAGTTGGCCGCTACAAAGGTCTGGGCGAAATGAACCCCGAAACGCTCTGGGAGACCACCATGGACCCGACCACACGCACTCTCCTGCGCGTCACCGTCGAAGAGGCCGTCGAAGCCGACAAAATCTTCACCATGCTCATGGGAGACGACGTCGCCCCGCGCCGCCGCTTCATCGAAAGCCACGCCAGGAACGCGACACTGGATATATAGGGAGCGCGCTACTGCTTCCGCTTTCTGGCTCTCGCAGCCCGGCTCAGATGGGCTTGCCAACCCGCGCCACCTGCTCATCTGCGCCCTGCTCCGCCTGTGGGCCATTCGCCTGACGACCAACTGGGCCATACGCTGGCGCGGCCTGGGCCACGAAGACTGGCGCTACCTCGATATCCGCAAGCAGGCGGAGGCTTTTTACTGGCCCATCAGCTTCCTCGGTATTCACCTTATGCTCACCATTCTCGTCTTCCTGGGCTGTCTCGCCCTCTGGCCCAACCTGAGCGGTTCCCACACTCACCTGACCTGGCTGGATATTGTCGCCGCCCTCGTCACTCTCTCCGTCGTGCTCATCGAAGGGACGGCAGACATCCAGATGCAGCGCTTTCGCAGCAGGCCCGAAGCCGCGACGCAGGGAGTGCCACCGGGCCTCTGGTCGCTCTCGCGCCACCCGAACTACTTTGGTGAGGTCCTCTTCTGGTGGGGTCTCTATCTCTTTGTGCCGCTGGCATACCCCAGCTTCCTGGTAGCGATAGGTAATGCGAGTGCATTTCGTATGCTAACTTGTATACGATGATAGCGATTTATTTTCTATAAACTAGTATACCAAATCGAGAAGTACTAATAGTAGTTTTGCGCTTTTTCGCTAAAGCACTTTGAACCATGTGCTTCCCACAACCTCGACACTCCTTCCCATCAGTGATATACTCTCTATAGGCGTTCGAGTGAGTTCAAGAGAAAGATTGAGTGAGGGACGACCCATTTACCGGATCGTCCCTATCGTTGTTGGCCTGTTTCAACAGGGGCGCGTGTAACCTGAGACGCATAGACACATCATGAAAGAATATCAATCCGGGAATGAAGATGCCGCGCTGCAACAGGAGACGGCTTCGCTGCTGCGCAGTAACCGCGAACTGGCGGTGCTCTATGCCATCGCGGGCCATCTGAACCGCAAGGTGGATGTGCATGAGGCGCTGCAAGAGGTGCTGGCTCAGGTGACGAAGCTGCTGGGGCTGCGCACGGGCTGGGTCTGGCTGCTCAACGAGCAGGGGAGACCCTACCTGGCAGCCGCGCAATCCCTTCCGCCTTATCTCGCCGACCACCCGCAGCGCATGACCGGCTCCTGCCTCTGCCTGGATACCTTTGTGCAGGGCAATCTGGAGGGCGCGGCCAATATCGACGTGCTGCGCTGCAGCCGCCTGAAAAATGCCGAGCGCGAAGGAGACCCGACCTCGCTGGGCCTGCGTTACCATGCCAGTGTCCCCATCTACGCGGGCGAGACCGCCATCGGCGTGCTGAACGTTGCCAGCGAGGACTGGCGCGAACTGGCCCCGGAGGAATTGCAACTGCTGCACATCATCGGTGACCAGATCGGGCTGGCGATCCAGCGGGCGCGCATCTCCGCCGAGCATACTCGCGCCGCCGCTCGTCTCGCCACCATCGAGGAGCGCAGTCGCCTGGCAAGGGACATTCACGATACGCTGGCGCAGGGGCTGGCCGCGATTACGCTGCAACTGGAAACAGCGGATGCCCTCTCAGCTTCAAAGCCGGAGCGGGCGCAGGAGGCGATACGCCGCGCTCTGACCCTGGCCCGACGCAACCTTGAGGAGGCGCGCCGTTCGGTGATAGATATGCGCGCCGCCCCGCTGCAAGGCCATACGCTGCGTGAGGCGCTGGCCCTGCTGGTACAGCAGACCCGCGAGGAGAGCGGTGTCCGCGTCACCTTCCGCTGCTCACCCTCGAAGCAATTCCCGGCGCTGGCAGATCGCATAGAGACCGGTATCTATCGTGTCGCGCAGGAGGCGCTGGCCAATGCCAGCAAGCACGCGCAGGCGCGCCACATCCAGTTGAGACTCGTCGCCACGCGGGAAGAACTCTGTCTCTATGTGAAGGACGATGGGTGTGGTTTCGACCCGGATCAGGTTGGACAGGGGCAGGCGCGGCAGCAGGAGGGGCACTTCGGGTTGCTGGGCATGAGCGAGCGCGTCAGGCTGCTCTCCGGCACCCTCTGCATTTCGAGCGAACCTGGGGCAGGCACCTGTATCGCCGCCTGTGTCCCCATCGCATAACCGAATCCCTGAGGCGCTCGATCAATTACGGCCCTACAAGTTACGATCAGAAAAGAAAGGTCAGGCATATCGCTATGACGGGCACACAGCCAACGGAAACGAGCCGGAAAATCCGCATCTTACTCGCCGATGATCATCCCATCGTGCGCGAGGGGCTGCGCGCCGTGCTGGAGACGCAGCCCGACTTCGAGGTCATCGCTGAAGCCGCCAATGGCGATGAAACCCTGCGCCTCGCTCGCGCCATGCAGCCCGATATCATCCTGCTCGATCTCGAAATGCCCTTCATGGATGGCGTCGAAACCATTCGCCGCCTGCGCCTGCAACATAGTCAGAACAGCCAGCACGCCCAGCCTGTGCAGTACTCCCCACATGCGCCATCATCTGTGCTGGCTCTGCCGCGCATCATTGTCTTTACCGCCTTCGATAACGACGAGCGCATCATCCATGCCGTGCAGGCGGGCGCGGACGGCTACCTGCTCAAGGGCGCGCCACGGGACGAGATTTTCAATGCCATTCGCGTTACTATGCAGGGCGGCTCGCTGCTACAACCCATCGTCGCCTCCAAGCTGCTGCGCCACATGGGCCAGCAAGCGCTTCCCACTCCACCAACTTCTCCTGCCAGCGGCACGCACAGAATGCCACCACTGGAGCCACTCACCGAGCGCGAACTGGAGGTGCTCAACCTGCTGGCCCAGGGCATGCCCAACAAAGAGATTGCCGCCCACCTCGTCATCAGCGAGCGTACCGCCAAATTCCACGTCAGCTCCATCATGGGCAAGCTCGGTGCCACCAACCGCACCGAAGCTGTCTCCCTCGCCGCCCAACGCGGCCTCATCACCCTCCACACGTAGGAGCCTGAGCGCAAAAAGAACAATCAGGAGAAAAGCGTTCGTTGGGCAAAGGATTACGAAATATAGAGTGTCGCTGGTCGGACTCGAACCGACGACCTGCCATTTAGGAGACGGCCGCTCTATCCACTGAGCTACAGCGACATGACGTTTCTATTGTACTACAGCCTGTCAATTGGAAAGCTTTGACATCCCCCTCATAATTCTTCTGTCAGGCCTGTGGTCTGTGAGGAGGTGAGGGAGAGGAGGTGGGGACACCCCACTGCCCGGCAGGGACTCTGCCCCTGCATCCCGCTTTCTGAGGGGATGTCAGGAAAGCTGATACGCCAGCGGGCAAATCCCTTGTGGTCGGCCTGTAGGGCAAGGTGGCGCAATGGGCAAGCTACGGCTGGTGACTCCTCACAGCCCTACGATTTCATATAGTCAATCATTTCCTCGAACCACTCTTCGCCGTAGAGGAGCGCGCCGTAGAGAAGGAGGTTGGGTTCGCCGGTGGGAGAGATGTTGCCGTGGTGGGTGCGCAGGAAGTCGGTGAGGCTCTCGCGGGTGACGTGCAGGGAGCGCAGTTGCTGGATTTCCTGCTCTTCGGGGACGCGGGTTTGCGCCTCGGAGAGGGGGATGCGCAGGCGCGTGAGAAAGCACATTTCGCCGTGCGGCATGGTCAGGTCGTAGACGACGCCGAGGCAGTATTGCTCGCGGATGTCCGCCTGCTGGATACCCGTCTCCTCGCGGATCTCGCGGCGCACGGCCCGGAATGGGTCTGGTTTGATAGCTACGGCGCTGCCAGTTCCTGTTGTAGGCTCGTCAGGGGACGCAACGATATCGAGGTCGCGTTCAAAGAAGCCTCCGATGACGTGGTAGCGCCCGGCGTAGCCATCGACGCCCTGCCGCTTGTCGAGCAGGATGTAGCCATCGCTGGTCTCTACGACGGAACAGACTGCCAGCACATTGCCCAGTTCTTCCCGGGCTCTGCCTGCTGAAAATGCGGCTTCTCGCGTCGTTACATATTCTTTGTAGCTGCCATCGCCCAGGACGAGGTGCAGCATGCCTTCCGGTCTGGTTGCGGTGCTGATGAGCCGGAACAGGTGAGCATCGTACAGGGGTGTGCCTTTTGCCCGCGCTGCCGCCAGCTTCTGCTGCCAGCGCTGCTCCATCCATTCCCGTACAGTGGGAGGAAGCGGCATGCGCAGCGCCGGGTTGTAAGTGATTTCAAGTTGGTCTGGCCGGAAGAGGCCGCGAGCCAGGATTTCAAATTCTAACATATGGATAGTATAACGCATTTTCTACTGGCATTTCTATCGATTCTGGTGTATGCTGGTGATGGTAGAGCTAAAATGCATCTTTTTGAAAGAAGAGCAGGGAGGAGCTTATGGATGAATCTGTGGGCGTCGCTTCGGCAGGCAGCCAGGAAACAGCTCCTGGCGCGCATACAGATGAGAAAAGCGGGAACAATGTGTCATCAGACGAGAAAAAAGATACTCATGCGCCCGTTGTCGCGTCCTCAGATGAGAAAAGCGGGAACATGGCACCTGCTCTGAGTTTGCAGGAGCAGGTGCATAACGCGGCAGAGTTTGGCTGGCTGGTCGCGGAACTGCTGGGTCGCTGTTTTCTGTTGCTGGATACGAAACCACCTCATTTGAACTGGAGTGGCGAAGAACTGGTGATGCTGCAGGGTCTGCTGACGCCGCGCGAAAAGATGCGCGCCCTCACAGCCCATATGGGCTATCTGGCGGAAACGCTGGGCATCGGCAGCTTGTGTACCATCGATCATCGAGGTGATGCCTACGAGGGGAAACCGTTTGTAGACGCGGTGAGAGACGCGGTAAAGAAATTATGCAATGGCGATTTTGAAAATGGCGAGACCTTCGAATCGGTGCGTGGCATCATCAATGAGCGCCTGTTCTTCTGGGATTTGAAGATCAATGATATTTTGCAGGAGAAACCGGCAGTCGTCGAAAAGGCGTATATGGTTGGGTATTGCCTGGGTGGACTGCGCTGGTGGTACGGCTTGCCGGGCTTCAAACTGGACAGCACGTTTAAGTCGAAAGTGCTGCAATATCTGCCCGTACTTGGTCCGTATCTGCCGCAATTTGCCTCACCGGCGCTTGTGCGCTGCGTCGGTCCCTGGTGGGATGCACTCGATGCGCAGGCGGTCGCCGGCGTATCTGCTATCATCTCTGACAGCCAGCAGCCTCCTATATTGACCCTTGCTGACTTACAGAACGTGCAGAATCAAGTAGAGGCGTTGCAAACGCAAATTGCGGCGCTACGAACGGGCAACCTGGCGCCAGCCGAAGCGCAAAAGCAGATAGAGGCGTTGCAAGCGCAAATAACGGCGCTGCAAAAGCGGGCCGGTCTTGTGGCTTCTACCGATGCGCGGGGACAGGCCGTCAGCGTGCCAGCAACCGGGGTGCAAAAGCAGATAGAGGAATTACAAACGCAAGCAGATGCATTGCGAAAGCAAGTGGATGCATGGCAGGCAGACGGTCTGGCACCGGCCAACTTACAAAAGCAGGGCCATATCTGGTACTCGCTGATAGCAGGGGAGTGCGATGCCCTGAGCTATGTCGACCCGACGATCAGGAATCGGCCCTATATCTGGCAAGTTTTCCTGGCAGCGTGGCCGTTTTTCGTTGTCAGTGTCTTCATCCTTCTCGCCATCCTTGCTGCTGTTGTCTACGTCATCATCACCTACAGAAACCAGATCGTTCAGGGGGCGGCTGCCCTCATCGGGGCGCTGGCTGCAACATGGATTGGTCAGACAATCCAGAAGAACGCGGGCAACCTCCTCCAGAGTGCCCTTGCCGATGCCGATACCACCATTAAAAGCTCTTATGGCGCTGTTACCACTGTTGAAGGCTCTATTAAAGTCTCATACCTGGACAAAGTCTGGAATGCGTCGCTACAAGAGGCGGTCAATAAAGCGATCTTTGTTGCGCCTCCAGCTCCTCGAATGAAGAAGTAAGCAATGTTATTCCCATTCAATGGTGGCGGGTGGTTTTGAGGTGATGTCGTAGACAACGCGATTGACGCCGGGAACTTCGTTGACGATGCGGTTGGAGATGCGGGCGAGCAGATCGGGTGAGAGCCGCGCCCAGTCCGCCGTCATGAAATCGCCGCTGGTGACGGCGCGCACGGCCACAACGTTGGCATAGGTGCGGCCATCGCCCATGACGCCGACGCTTTGCAGGGGCGTGAGCACGGCGAAGGCCTGGCCCAGCGTGCGGTAGACGCCTGCGCGGCGGATTTCTTCGATGACGATGGCGTCGGCGGCGCGCAGCGTTTCCAGTTTCTGTTCGTCTACCGCGCCGATGATGCGGATGGCAAGGCCGGGGCCGGGGAAGGGATGCCGCCAGACCCATTCTTCAGGCAGACCCAGCGCCAGACCGATCTCGCGTACCTCGTCTTTGAAGAGCATGCGCAGCGGCTCGACCAGCTTGAACGACATCTCTTCGGGCAGGCCGCCGACGTTGTGGTGCGTCTTGATGCGGGTCGCGGTGGCGGCGGTATCGTGGCTGGTGCTCTCGATGACATCGGGGTAGAGCGTGCCCTGCGCCAGGAAGGAAATGGGACCCCTCTGCTGCGCGAGCCGCCCGGCCTCTTGCTCGAAGACGCGAATGAACTCCTCGCCGATGATCTTGCGCTTCCGCTCTGGGTCGACCACGCCCGCCAGCCTTGCCAGGAAGCGCTGGCGAGCATCGACGACGACCAGCGGGATGCGCAGGTGGCGGCTGAATGTTTCTACCACCTGCTCGCGTTCGCCAGCGCGCAGGCAGCCGGTATCGACGAAGACGCAGGTGAGCTGGTCGCCCACGGCGCGGTGGACGAGCAGGGCCGCGACCGCCGAATCGACGCCGCCGGAGAGGCCGCAGATGACGCGCTCTCTCCCAACCTGCTGCCGGATTTGCTCTACCGCCTCGTCTATGGCCGAACCGGCAGTCCAGTCCGGCTCGCAGCCACAGACGCGGAAGAGAAAGTTCTCGATCATGGCCCTGCCCTGCGGCGTGTGCGTGACTTCGGGATGGAACTGCAAGCCGATCATGCCCTCTGCATTGCCCATTGCCGCGACAGGATTGCTCTCGGAGCTCGCCAGTACCTGAAAGCCAGCAGGCAGCCGATCCACGCTGTCGCCGTGACTCATCCACACGGGAAGCCGCGATGGAGGCGCGCTTTCGGATATCGCTGGTGACCCTGCTTGCTCAGTGAACGCCTGGATGCCCTCGAAGATGCGGAAGGTCTCACTATCGCGGGCGTACTGTGGCAGGACTTCGATGGTGGCGGGGCCGTACTCGCGCCTGCTGCTGCCAGGAGCTACATGGCCGCCAAGCTGCTGCGCCAGTAATTGCATGCCGTAGCAGATGCCGAGCACGGGCAGGCCGCTGTGCAGTATGGCGGGATCGACGGAGGGAGCCTGTGCGTCGTAGACGCTGGCCGGGCCACCGGAGAGGATGAAGCCCTTGATATCCAGGTGGAGATTCTGCCGCAGTGCGGCCAGCGTGGTCGACGCTGGCCGCAGTTCGCTATAGACATGGCACTCGCGCACGCGGCGGGTAATCAACCGGCTATACTGCGACCCGAAATCCAACACAATGATTGCCTGCCTGCGCTCCGCGTTTTGCATAGAGATAGAAAACCTTTCTGATCACACACCCTGTGCGAAAAAGTTAACCCCGTGGACCGCCGGCCACGTAGATGATCTGCCCGTTGACAAAGCTGGCCTCGTCGGAGCAGAGGAAAGTGATAACGTTGGCGACGTCACGAGGCTGGCCAACGCGGCGCACGGGAATGTTCTTCGAGGCGCGCTCGATGACTTCATCGGGGTCGAGGCCCTGACGGCGGGCGGTGGCGCGCGTCATCTCGGTGTCGATAAAGCCGGGCGCGACGGCGTTGGCGGTGATGCCGAACGGTCCCAGTTCGATGGCCAGGGTGCGTGTGAGACCCTGTATGCCTGCCTTGGCCGCCGAGTAGTTGACCTGTCCGCGATTGCCCAGCGCCGAGCTGGAGGAGAGCGAGACGATGCGCCCGTAACGCTGCTCCACCATGTACTTCTGCGCGGCACGGCTACAGAGAAACGCGCCTTTGAGATGAACGTTGATCACCGTCTCCCAGTCCTCATCGGACATTTTGAAGATCAGGTTGTCGCGAATGACACCGGCATTGTTGACCAGGATATCTAAACGGCCAAATTGCTGCGCGGTGGCGTCAATAGCGTCCTGTACCATCTCTTTGTTTGAGACGTCGCAACGCAGGACGAGCGCCTCTGAACCCAGGCGGTCTATCTCGGTCGCTACCTGCTGACCGCCCTCGATGTCTATGTCGGCCAGGGCTACGCGCGCCCCTTCTTCGGCCAGGCGCAGAGCGGTAGCGGCGCCAATGCCTCTGCCTGCCCCGGTAACAAAAGCAACACGTCCCTCAAGTCGTCCCATAATTCTCTGCCTTCCTTTTTCCTCTGTTTAACGGTTCAGCAAAATACCCTGCAATAGTATATCATATCGGCCATGCCGACTACCTGGGGGCCTCGATGCAGGTGACACCCTGCGGGCCGACGAAGGCGCTGTGGCGCGTCCGGGGCGGCAGGATCAGGCAATCGCCGGACGCAAGATCAATGGCGACCTCGCGGCCCTGCTCATCGCGTTGATCGGGGAGGACGAAGCGGATGGAGCCACGCACGCAGTAGAGCACCTTTTCGTAGCTGTGGCTATGGACGGCGTAGGTGAAGTTGGGGCTATTTGACCAGCTATAGGGCGAGAGACCTTCTTGCCGCATGCGCTGTTGCAAATCCTGCTCGCTCGGAAGTGTCTGCTCTTGCCAGCGTATGACTTGCATGATGTTCTCCTTTACCAGCGGAAGGCGTAGCCGACGCCGCGCACGGTCTGGATGAGGCGCGGGTTGGCGGGATCCTCTTCGATTTTCTCGCGCAGCCAGCGGATGTGGACGTCGACGGTGCGCGTGTCGCCCACGTAGTCGTAGCCCCAGACGTTGTGCAGGAGCTGGTCGCGGGTGAGCACAGTACCGCGATTGCGCACGAGAAAAGCGAGCAGGTCGAACTGCTTCGGCTGAAGTTCATACTCCTGCCCGCGACAGAAGACGCGCCGCCCGGCGAGGTCGATACGCAGCGGCCCGGCGACCAGTTCCCGGTTGGCGCGCGGCACCTCCGCGATGGTTTGCTCCTGTTGTGGGCGCTCCTCGCCAGCGCTGGCTCCGGTGGGAACATACTCTGCTCGCCGCAGGAGCGCGCGCACGCGGGCCAGCAGTTCGCGGCGACCAAAGGGTTTGGTCACGTAATCGTCGGCCCCCACTTCCAGCCCGACGACCTTGTCTATCTCGTCGCTTTTAGCGGTGAGCATCATAATCGGGGTAGTGGCCGTGTTTTTCTCACGGCGCAACTGCCGACAGACTTCCAATCCGTCCATCTCCGGCAGCATGATATCCAGTATAATCAGGTCAGGGGTGGTACGTTGCGCCGCCTCCAGTGCGCTGGCGCCGTCGGCGGCGGTAATCACCTGGTAACCTGCCTGTTCCAGGTTGTAGGCGATAGTATCTACCAGCACCGGCTCATCGTCTACAACCAGAATTGTGCGTGCCATGATCTCTCTTGTACGGGTATACGCGGGTATACCCTCTCCATCCATTTTCTAGCCGAAGCGCCCGCTGATGTAGTCCTCGGTTTCTTTCTTTCCAGGATGCTCGAAGATCTCGACCGTGGGGCCGAATTCGATGAGCCTGCCTGAGAGGAAGAACCCGGTGTATTGTGAGACGCGGGCTGCCTGTTGCATATTGTGCGTCACGATAACGATAGTATACTCCTTCATCAGCTCCGTAATCAATTCCTCGATCTTCAGTGTGGCGATGGGATCGAGAGCGGAACATGGCTCGTCCATGAGCAGCACTGTCGGTCTGACGGCCAGCGCGCGGGCGATGCAGAGGCGCTGCTGCTGACCACCGGAGAGGCCCAGCGCGGAAGAGTTCAGTCTGTCTTTCACCTCGTCCCACAACGCGGCGCCGCGCAGGCTTTGTTCAACCGCGTCGGCCAGGTTTTTTGTTTTCCCTTGAATGCGCAGTCCGTAGGCGACGTTCTCGAAGATGGATTTGGGAAAGGGATTCGGGCGCTGGAAGACCATACCGATAATCTGGCGTAGCTCTACCACATCCACCGATGTATCATAGATATTGCGTCCCCCCATGATCGCCTCGCCCGATGTGCGTGTGCCGGGAATCAGGTCATTCATGCGATCGAGCGTGCGCAGGAAGGTCGATTTGCCGCATCCGGAGGGGCCGATGAGGGCCGTGACCTGGTTTTTGAGGATCGGCAGCGAGACGCCGAACAGCGCCTGCTTCGCACCGTAGAAAAAATCCAGATTTTTGACATCGATGAGCGTTTCTGCGTTCGGATTGAGCAGGGCGTGAGCCTCCTGCTCAGGCTGCTTCGTAACCTCTTTTACTATCTGGCTGGAGGTAGACTGAGGCATGTTTGAAATTCTCCTTCTATCTACTGTCCCGCTAGCCCTGTCCTGCATGGGCTCCAGGCCGGACTCATTGAGCTGCTGCGCGCTTGATTGCTGCTGTCCGGCCTGCACCGTGTTCTTTGGACGTTGTGGTTGTTGCATACATGCTCCTCATTTCGTGACTATTCCAGAAAGCTTACCGCATAAGATCAAACTGGCTCATATTCCAGAAACTTCCTGTCTTCTCTAAAGCTTTCTGATATGTTTCAGGCGAGCTGGTATTCCTTATGCAGTGGAATAGCCGTATCTACGATCAGGCGATCGGCAAGCACGATCAGGCGGATGTAGCGGCCCGCGAGGGATTTGCTGATGAAGTACGGGCGTCCCTCGAAAGAGATGTGACCACTACGTGCTACCTTGCGAGAGCAGATGCTGGCGCCCTCGGGCAGTTTCAGGTTTTCTCCGCTGGACATATCAATCTGGTTGTACATTTTTGATGACCTCTTTTCTACGAGCCAGAATTGACGTTTCTGACATCAATGATGTTTACTCAGCTGTAATGCGACGTGTAATAAGACGACCGATACCTCGCGCACCCAGGTTGATGACGAGGAGGATCAGGATCAGCAGGGTAGCTGATCCCGCTGCAACGGTATTTGCCTGTGCTGCCGTCAGAGTAGTCGAGCCAGCACCGGCAGTTTCAATATACCAGAGGTGAACGGTCAGCGTATCGCTGCCAATCAACGGATTCAGTGTGAAGACATTAATAGGGTTAAATGCGCCCGCCGTGAAGATGAGGGCGGCAGCCTCACCGATGATTTTGCCTGCGGAGAGAATAAGTCCGGTGATGATACCGGGCAATGCAGAGGGCAAGATGACGGTGCGTATCGTCTGCCATTTTGTCGCGCCGAGTGCCAGCCCGCCCTCTCTCAGTTCGCGAGGAACCGAGGCCAGCGCGTCCTCGAAAAGACGCAGCGCCAGTGGCAGGTTCAGGCAGAGCAGGGTGAGTGCTCCTGCTATACGACTGATGTGAAAGCCGAAGGAAGCCCCGAAGACGATAAAGCCAAAGAGGCCCAGCACGATAGATGGCACTCCTGCCAGCGTCTCTGCCGCGAAGTGAATGACCGTGACGAATGGCCCCTGTCGAGCGTATTCGATCAGGTAAATGGCCGCCGCCAGCGCAATGGGGAACAGAAAAATTTCGGAGAGAATCAACATGTAGAACGTGTTGAATAACTCCGGCGCAATACCCGCATCCCCCGTTGAGTAGAATGTGGGGTCAAAGAGCGCAGTAAACCCCTTGGCGATCAGGTAGACGATAATCACGATAAAGATCAATGCCACGATGGCTGTGATCGCCCAGAGCATACCAAGCGCGATGCGGTTTCGGATATGCATTGCCTGTACTAAGCGCCGCCTGCTGGCAGTAGGCAGGGTTGCCGCGTCCGCAGGAGCCATAGTCTGCACTTGTTGACTCATTTGTACACCCCTCTACTGGCCAGATAGCGACTGATGCAGATGAACAGAAACGAGATGACGAGCAGGACAAATGCCAGCGTCCAGTAGGCATCGCGCGAAGGGCCGGCGGTTTCCTGGAAGTCGTTGACAATTGCATTCGTAATATTGACGTTTGGCTGAAAGAAGACGGAGAGGCTAAACAGCTTCTGTGGGAGACTGGAACCATTGAGTACCATACTGACTGCCAGCGTCTCACCAATAGCGCGTGCCATGCCCAGCACGACCGCCGTTGCCAGCCCGGGTCCGGCGGCGGGAATAATCGCTCTTGACATTGTCTGCCAGCGTGTGGAACCAAGCGCCAGGCTCGCCTCACGCACGCTGGTCGGTACGGCCCTCAATGCATCGATGGAAACACTGATGATGGTGGGCAGGATCATGACGATCAGCACGATGATAGCCGCGCCCCAGCCGTAACCGCCCGTCGCTATGCCACCTGTGATAGGGGCAGCGGCCTTTGCCAGGAAGGGTACCAGTATGGTGAGGCCGAGAAAACCGATGACAACCGATGGCATACCGGTAAAAATCTCGATTAAGGGCTGCAAAAGCCTTGTGAGCCGACGTGGCGCCACCTCGGTAAAGCAGATTGCCAGGCCAATGGCTAATGGTGTAGCGATGAGCACGGAGAAGAAGGTGATAACGATCGAACCGAGAATCAGACCTCCGGCTCCATAGTGCGGATTACCGTTGATGTCGTTTTCGCCGGTAGGGTCCCAGTTTGTGCCGAAAAAGAAATCTTTCACATTGGCTCCTTCGCCAAAGACGCGGAAGGCCCTTATGCCAATAAAAACAAAGATACCGATAATTACGACAACGAGCAGCAACGCACAGAGAAAGAAAATCACACGTGCGACCCGATCGGCTATGTGTGCCCGGCGATCATTTGCTGTTACCTGTTGCGCTAACACACCATCCTCCTTTTCAAAGATGCTGGCCTCATTCGTAGGTGCCGATTACGAATTTGAACAACGGTGTTTGGAGATGAGGTAGAGCATTGTTCTGTAGGGACAGAGGGTAGGGCTGAGAAGTTGTGGGAGCCTTGTGCCTGTCCATCGTCCATCCATCCTGTCAGCCTATCTGTTGGTCCCGGTCCCGGCAGCGCTGGGGCAGGGCGGATAAGCGCAAGGCCCCCATCTCTCGCCTCAGCCATCCCTTGTCTCTACAGAATCTCATCTCAATTTTGTTTGTTCAAGTTCATTATTTGCAGTGTCTACAATTAATTGCGCGCCTATGAGCCGGAAGGCTGGTGAGCCGCGATAGCGGACGAAGACATCTGCGTCGTGCTCAGAAAGGATTGGTTGGCTTCTTCTGTCTGAGCCTGGCTGCTGAACATGTAGTCGAGGAAAGCCTGGGTCAGACCGCTAGGCTGTCCCTTTGTATACATGTGCTCGATATTCCAGAACTTATAGGTGTTGTTCTCAATCAGGCTGCTATTCGTCGGATCGTTGCCATCGATGCTCATCGGCGTCAGACCCAGGCTCTTGGCCGAACCCAGAGTGATGTAGCCAATCGCGCCCGCCGTCTGCTTCACCTCGGTTGCCACGGTGCCGGTGCTGTCACTGACCAGGCTGGAAGGGCCGGTGATTTTCTCAGGCCCACCCAGAATATACTGCTGGAAGGTGGCGCGGGTACCGGAGCTGGCGGGACGGCTGACCACCACGATCTTCATGTTCGGCCCACCGACCTGGCTCCAGTTGGTGATGGTGCCGCTGTAGATACCCTGAAGCTGAGCGGTTGTCAGGTTCGTGACGCCCGTGACCTGAGGATTGACGACAATGACGAAGACCACAATGGCTACCTGATGGTCAACAAGGTCGGTCTGATTGGCCAGACGGAAGATATCAGAGTCGCCGATCTGGACGTTGCCCGCTTCCACATCGGAGAGGCCGGTTTTGCTACCGCCTAGATTAACGGTGATAGTTGCCGAGGAGCATTGCTTTTCATAGTCTGTCGCTACTGCCTTCGCCAGCGGCGCGAGTGCTGTTGAACCATCAGCTGTGATTTGCCCTGACACGCAAGTAAATTCTCCGGGTGTTCCAAGCTTGCTGCTAGCTGTGGGTGTCCCACCGCTGCCTGTTGTGGTCGAACTGCTACCGCACGCGGAAACCAGAAGTGCCACTCCTAACAGAAGTGACACGAGCGCAAAGCGCCAATGTTTAACCATAAATCCTCCAAAGAACTTTCATTCCAACCGGAACCTGCTGTGCCTTACCTGCCTGTTAGTGTTTAAAGTCGCGCACAGTCTCTTGCAGACGGATACGAGGTTCCCGGTCGTTTCTGCACTCTTTTCCGTCTCATCAGTAAGGTAACACCCCACGGTTAACCATGCTTTATGGATACGTTAACGCCGGTTAAATCTCTGTTAAACTTTTCCCGGCGGATAGGTTGCGGAGATTTAACAAAAAGCACGAATGGCACCCACTGTGAGTGCCATTCGTGCTTTTTAGTAAAGATTATGCAGCAATCTGAAAAGCTACTATTGAGGAGACGATTTTTACGTGACAACGAATCTTTACTTGATCCGGCATGCAGAGTCGGAGAGCGCGGTGAAGCATGTTCTTGGTGATCTGGGGTTAACGCCGCTGGGAGTGGCGCAGGCGGAGCATTTACGCGACCGGCTGGCAGGAACGGGCGAGATTACCGCCGGTGTGCTCATTTCCAGCACGATGCTGCGGGCGCGGCAGACGGCAGAGATTATCGCCCCGGCTCTGGGCCTGCCCATCATCTTTGACGAGGAGGTCGAGGAGATGCGCGTGGGCGAGGCCGAGGGCATGACGGATGCGCGGTATCGCCAGACCTTTGGCAGCGTCGATGTGCGGGAAGACCCGTTCAAGCCCATTGCGCCCGGCGCGGAAAGCTGGGTGGAGTTTATGCAGCGCATGGGCCGCGCTCTGTACCGCATCACGCATCACTACGAGGGCAAGACGGTCGTGATCGTCTGTCATGGCGGCATCATCGAAGGCTCTTTTTATTACTTTTTTGGCCTGCCTACGTTGCGAGGTCCGCAGGCCCATTTTTCGACGCGCAACACCTCGATCACCCACTGGCAACAGTCCGAGCCGAAAGACGGGTCGCCGCGCTGGCACTTGAAAAAATATAACGATGATGTCCACCTGCGCGATATTGGCACCTCTATGCGCATTCCATGGCAAGAACTGAGACCGCGCCCCGCATCAGGCAGCGATCAGCCAGCCGTCCCCATAGAGGCGGAGTGAGCTTTCTGGTATGACAGGATAAGATGCTTACTGCTGGCCCTCCTGCCCGCCTCTTAGCAATTTTTAACCCGTTTATAAAGGTTTATTAACAGCTATTTAACATTCCCATAATATAGAAGCTATACGATTTTCGTGAGATGGTCTATGTAAGAAACTTATCCCTCAAGCAAGGAGATTGTATGTTAGGTGATGATAAACGTTCGGCCTCGCTGCACGAGGAGGACGCGGTAGCCTCGGCGGAAGCTATCCTGGCTCGATTGGATGCCAGTTCCGTTTCGGGCTTTCATGTTAAGGCATTGTTAACTTCCGGTATGGGCTTCTTTACAGATGCTTATGACCTGTTTATTATCGGTGTTGTCCTGGCAATTTTGACTCCCATCTGGCACCTGACTGCACTGGAGATTTCCCTTCTTGGCAGCACTTCGCTGATCGCGGCCGCCCTGGGGGCTATCCTCTTTGGTCGGCTCGCGGATCATATAGGACGCAGATCAATTTATGGCTATACCCTGATTGTGCTCGCCTGTGGCGCTATTGCTTCGTCGCTGGCTCCCGGCGTTATCTGGCTGCTGGTTTTCCGCTTCATCCTGGGTCTGGGCATCGGCGGTGACTATCCACTAAGCGCGACGTTGATGAGCGAGTACGCGAACCGGCGCGATCGTGGCAAACTGATTACTTTCGTTTTCTCAATGCAAGGTGTCGGCCTCATCTGTGGCCCTCTGGTGGCTATCCTCCTGCTGGTGAGCGGCATGAACCATGATCTGGTCTGGCGCATCATGCTTGGTCTCGGCGCGGTTCCTGCCCTGGCTACCTTCTACCTGCGGCGGCAAATTGCCGAGACGCCGCGCTTCGCCCTCGCCATGCAAGGTGATGTTGAGGGCGCGAGCCACACCATTGACATGGTGACGAAGCAGAATGGCAGCGTAAAACCACAGAATGTCACGCCGCGCCGCAATGGCAAGGCAAGCAAGAAATTTTCCCTCAAGCTCTTGTTCACGCCGCGCTACCTGCGCTGGCTCATCGGAGCGGCGGGCGCGTGGTTCCTGCTCGATGTCGCCTACTATGGCACTACCATTTCCAGTCCGCTGGTGCTCAGGGCGCTAAACCCGCACTCAAATCTGGTGACCAACATGGTCTACACACTGCTGATCTTTGTAATCGCTGCGCTGCCCGGCTACATCATCGCCGCCTTTACGATTGACAAACTGGGGCGCAAGTGGATTCAGTGTGTCGGCTTCGCTATGATGGCTCTGGCCTACGGTTCGCTTGCCGTTGCTCCCATTTTGACGACGATCACTCTGTCTTTCTTGCTGATCTATGGCCTGAGCTACTTCTTTACCGAGTTTGGGCCAAACGTGACCACCTTCGTCTACCCGGCGGAAATCTTTCCCGTGATGGTGCGTTCCTCGGCGCATGGCATCGCGTCGGCTCTTGGTAAGGTCGGGGCGTTTATCGGCGCATTCGCCTTCCCCTACCTGCTTACCACGTTCCACCTGCCCGGCGCGATGGCCTTCGCCGCCCTTGTTTCCCTTATCGGGCTGCTATTGACTCTCGTCACATTGCCGGAGCCGAACCAGCGCTCTCTGGAAGAGATTTCCGGCGAACAAAAGATTGCTGCCGCTCAGCCGGGGCAAGTGCCTGTCCTTCCGTAAGCGTCAAAAAGAGACGAGCGAGGCTGCTGCCTTGCTCGTCTCTTTTTGACGCTTCGCGAAATTCTAAGCGATCTATAATCTGGTGTTAACGTCCTTATAAGCTCTTCGCGATATAGTAAGTAGTGAAAGAGAGAAATATGCAATGAAATCCTGTTGCCGGAACAGGCAGGAAAACCGGACCCGGTGCCAGACCAGGGAGCGGGGATGTTAAAAACATTGAAATGGTTTTGCAAGAGAAGGGAAGAGCGCGGCTTAAGCATGGCTAGCCGCGCTCTTCCCTTCTCTCTTATAGTGATGGTGGAGCGGATGATGACGAGGAGGAGCCTCGTTGGAGGCGTTCGATGATCTCTTTGAGGCGGCGCGTCTCCATCGCGTGCTGCATCTGGAGTTCCTGTATCTCGCGCTCCATCTGCTGCTGCATCTCCTCCATGCGGTCCTTCATGTGCAGAATAGCTTCGACACCCGCGAGATTGACGCCGAGGTCGCGCATCAAGCGGCGAATATGCACGACGCGCTCGATGTCGCGATCTGAATAGAGGCGAGGGCTGTGCGGGCTGTCGCCTTTGCGAGCAGGGGTGATGAGACCCAGGCGCTCGTAGTGGCGCAGCGTCTGTTCATGTACCTCGGCCTTCTCGGCGGCCACACTGATGATGTACCATGCTCCCTCGGATTTCTCTGGCACGCTTCTTTTCAACCTCCCTTCTCGCAGGAACAGCCTGTCAACGTATTGGAATCTGTCCCTTTTCCGGCCTCCCGTTTGGGATTGAAATTACGAATGCACCTCGCTGCCGCGAGTGCGTGCAAGCTGCTCAAAGAGGGCACGCTCCTCGCTGGAAAGATGCTGAGGCAAAACAACTTTGACGCGGGCGTACAGGTTGCCGTTGCCTTCGCCACGCAGGTGTGGCATGCCTTTGCCTCCCAGACGGAATGTGGTGCCATTCTGCGTCTCCGGCGGAATCTTCAGCGATAATTTGCGCCCATCGGGGGTTGGCACCGCAACCTCGCCGCCGAGGATTGCCGCGACCAGTTCCACATCAACATCCGTATAGAGATCATCGCCTTTGCGCTCGTAGAGGGGGTCTGCTTTAACGGTGATGACGAAGTAGAGGTCACCGCGTGGCCCACCGTTACTGCCCGGCTGGCCTTCGCCCGCGACGCGAATCTTCGAGCCATTATCGACGCCGGGCGGTATCTTCACCTGGATACGCTTGTTTTTGGGCAGCAGGCCCTGGCCCTGACAGCTCGCGCATGTCTTGCCCAATACCTCGCCCTGGCCCTGGCAGGCGCTGCAAGGAACGGTTGACTGGATGTTGAAGTTGCGCGTTCCTCCGCTATAGGCCTCCTGTAAGCTTACCTCAACGGGCTGTTCGATGTTCTCGCCCGCGCGTGGGCGCCTGAAGCTTTCTTCACGCACGCCACCCGTTCCCTTTCCCGCGCCTGCCCTCGATTGTGCTTGCTGTGAGGAACGGCCAAAGAGCACCTCGAAGAAATCGGAGAAACTGCTGCCGCCAGTACCACCCATACCTCCTGTTGCGAAGTCAAAGGGTGAAGCACCGGCTTGTCCTGTCCGGCTGGCCCCAGAAGCAAATTTTTGCCAGTTGGAGCCGAGCAGGTCGTACTGGCTGCGCTTTTGTGGGTCGGAGAGAACCTCGTAAGCCTCGTTGATTTCTTTAAACTTCGCTTCCGCTCGCTTGTCGCCGGGATTCACATCGGGATGGTACTGGCGGGCCAGCTTCCGAAATGCCTGCTTGATCTCATCGGCGCTGGCCCTGCGCCCCACACCCAGAATTTTGTAATAATCTTTATATTCCATATCCCAGCTCTTTTCCTGGTCTTATTCCTGAGGTTGCGATTCCACGATTTTGTTATTGCCGCTGCTGACTTTGACACGGGCCGGACGCAGGGTGTCATCGCCTATCAAGTAGCCCTTCTGCACCTCTTCAACGATGGTACCCTCCGGTTGATCGCTATCCTCGACCGCCTCAATGGCTTCGTGCAGGTATGGATTGAAAGTCTCGCCGACGGTAGGAACGGGAGAGAGACCTTCTCCGCGCAGCACCTCGCTCAGTTGCCACTGCATCATGCGCAGCGCCTGTTGCAACCCCTGCTTATCCAGCGTTTCCTGGTAGACGAGCGCCCGCTCGACGTTGTCGAGCACGCCCAGCAACTTTTGCAGCAGCGCCTTCTTCTGTTGCAGCACGCGATCGGCCATCAGGCGCTCCTGGCGTTTGCGGAAGTTGTCCATCTCCGCTCGCTCGCGCAGAAATCTATTCCAGTTATCTGCCGCCTCTTGCCGGGCCTGTGAAAGCTGCGCCTCTAGCTGGGCAATCAGGGCGTCTTTATCGCTCGTCGAGCTACCAGCATTTCCGGCATTCACCGTCCCATTTTCCTGCCCCGCCTGCTGTGTCGGCTGTCCAGATTGTCCAGGCTGCTCCGCCTGCCTACCTGTTATTTCCTGAGATTCTTCTGGCATAAGAACGTTTGCTCCTTATCCCGCACCACTGTTATGTATGATACGAGTAGAACGAATGAAAATGCGTTTGGATTTCCAAAGTTTATGGTCAATCCAGTATAAATGTTGAGCCACTTCCTGTCAAGGTTTCGGGACTGACTCGCGAAAAATCCTTCCTTCGACCACGGGTTGCCTCAGGAAAATTCGTATCTGCCGTTGTGATAAGCAGCCTCTCGTCGCTCTCCTCGCTGTAAACTCTGTATTCGCGTTTATGAAGAGAAATATAGCCATTTCATCCTAATTTCTTCTTTTTTGTCCAGAACTCAGGTACACTTGTCATGGTTTGCCGTTAATAAATCTTTCTCTACCTTGCCACTTCGTGACTGTGATGCAGAAAGCAGAAGGAGGAATCTATGCAGACAACTATTACCACAGAAATAGGGAAGGTACCGGAGAACGATCATTCCAATCGTTCTTTACCGTCTGAAGACTATGTCTCCCCTGCACTTCCCCATGTGCTGGGAACGTTCGATATGACCACCGCCTTTATCATGGCCGTGTTCTGGATCAGCAATGTCACCACTATTGTCACCGGTGGGGCAGCGGGTCTGACCTATAACCTCTATCTGCTTGGGACCGTCACGCTGGCTTTGCTCCCTTCCCCTTCCCGGTAAACATCCTGCCAGCCTTCTTCTTCATCTGGCTTATTCTGGGGCTGCTCGCGTTCTTTTTCTATATCCGGCCCAATCCTTCGCGTTTAGCGCGAGTTGGTCGTTTTGTCCGTAAGGACGATGAGCAGGTTCCTCAACCTGGCCATTCTGACTGTCGGTCGATGGGATAACACCTGGAAGAAAGGGGCCATACCCCTTTCTTCCGTTTTCTCTGGGAAGGATGCACAACTTGAATAATATATCAGCAGAGCAGGCAGGTGCTCCCTATGTAGCTCCTTACACCGCAATAGGCATCTCGACGGTTGTCTACACAGTGAGTGAGCGAAGGCAGATCCGTGTCAATCTGCAGACAATTGAGGATGCGATCCATGCGGCTATGGGCGTCGTCTCCATCAACTTGCCGGTGAAGGTGATCGCGCTTCCCGAGGGAGCTTTGACCGGCTTCCCCGATGAAATTTACAATATTCCCCACATCACTGCCGCCCGTGATATTTTCATTGATATCCCGGGTGAAGAGGCAGAGTTTCTGGGGCGGCTGGCCCGGCATTACGAAACCTACATTATTTTCCAGTGCAAGGCGCGCTGGCCGGAAATCATCGCTGACCGCTATTTCAATACGCTGGCGGTCATCAACCCGGAGGGACAGGTAGTTCACAAAGCTGCCAAAAACCACGTCTGGTGCCGCGAGCACTCGACGGTGCCCCACGATGTCTACTCGCGCTGGATAGAAGTATTCGGTGACGGAATCGAGGCGTTTTATCCGGTGCTGCGCACTCCTGATATCGGCGTAATCGGAACTATCTGCTGTAGTGACGGGGAATACCCCGAGGCCGTGCGCGCCCTGGCTTTCAATGGGGCGGAGGTGGTCTACCGGCCCAGTGAAGCCATTCCGATGACTGGCAATGGCTATCCTGGCGGCGGTACGTGGCTGATCCAGAATCAGGGACATGCACAGTTTAACAGCGTCTATATGCTTTGTCCAAACGTTGGCCCGGTCTACGCGCATCCCCGCATGAAGCATGCGATGGATATAGGAGGTGGTAATTCGCATATCGTTGATTATACAGGCCAGGTGATAGCTTACAGCCCGTCTGGAGATAATTCCTTCGTGGCCGCCCCAATTTACATCGACGCGCTGCGCCAGTACCGCACGATGAATCTCAATACGAACTGGCTCAAGGATATGCGCATGGAACTCTTCCGCAGGATGTACGAGCGCTCTATTCATCCCAAAGACCTGGCGTTGGAACAACCTCCCGGCTCCCATGCTGAGGTGGACGAAATCTATCGGCAAAATATTGAGCGCCTGATTGCTTCCGGTACGTATACGCCGCCAGCCCATCGCGTACCAGGTCCGAAGTATTTTCCGGCGGCTCCTACCCCCCAGGAGGAGTGGGAGAGCGTGCGTGCGCTTTGGGATGGGTGGCCGCCAGACGACTAATGGGAGCGTGTGCTGAGTATAGCGACCAGAGATGAGATGCCGAAAGGCTGTGGGGTGGTGAAGTGTTCCTCCCGACTGTATGGCGTATAATAAAACAATAGAGCCATACAAATCGGGAGGAGCATTTTTATGTCTAAAGACACTGCTTTGAATGAGCAGCATGAGCGGTCGATGCCTGCGCTGGAGGAGATGCTGCAATCGTTGTTGTTGATTGAAGAGGGCGAGCATGAATTTGTGGATGGAGAATACGGAGAAGCACAGGATATCCGCCAATTCTTTTTTCCGGTTACGCGCAACTGTGTGTATTTGAATCACGCGGCTAATGGGCCGCTGCCGCGACCGGTGGCTCGCGGCTTGCACGAATATATTGATGATCGCAGCAACTATGCCAGCATGCACGGGGAACGCTGGCGCATGTACGAGCAAGGGGCACACCGGCGCATGGCGGATATGATCGGGGCGCAGCCGGAGCAGATCGCTTTCACGGCCAGTACGGGCGATGGCATGATGATGATTGCGCAGGGCCTGCCCTGGCAGGAGGGCGACAGCGTGATTACCGCCGAGGGCGAGTTTCCGAGCAATGTCTATCCCTGGCTGAACCTGCGCGAGCAGGGGGTGCAGGTACATCTCGTGCCACAGCGCGGCGGGCGCATCCCGCCGGAAGCGATTTTTGAGCGCATCGAGCAGGACAGGGGACATACCAGGCTGGTCAGCTTAAGCCTTGTCGAGTTCTCCACGGGCTATCGCAACGACATTGCCGCCATTGCGCGCTACTGCCACGAACGCGGCATCCTCTGCGGCATCGATGCCATGCAGGCGCTGGGGGCGCTGGCGATCGATGTGCAGGCGCTGGGCGTGGATTACCTGTCGGCGGCTGCGCATAAGTGGCTGCTTGGCCCCCAGACCACCGGCATCCTCTACGTCTCGGATGATTTCCTGAGTCGCCTCCGACTGCCACGCCGTAGCTGGTTCAGCGTGGCCGAACCCTTCGATTTTTTCAACTACGAGCAGTCGTTGAAAGAGGGTGCGGCACGTTTCGAGCATAGCTCATCCAACAGCACGGCCATCATCGGTCTGGACGCGGCGCTGAGCGTCTTCGAGAGTCTGGATGGCGGCATGGCGGCGGTCGAGACACGGATTCTGGACCTGACGGCGCGCCTCATCGCTGGATTAAAGCGGCTTGGCTATCCCGTCGTTTCGCCGCAGGGGTCGGGCGAGCGTTCCGGCATCGTCTGCTTCACTCCCCATCCGCAACGTTCTGGCATGACGCCGCAGCAGATCGTGAATGAACTGGAGGCGCGCAATATCGCTGCCGCCGCTCGTGGCACCGTTACCCGCATCTCTCCGCATTTCTACAACACCATCGAGGAGATCGACACCCTGCTCAACGCGCTCGAAGACCTGAAGCGGCCTCCTACTGTTTAAAAGCTGAGGCCTTTCCTGTCAAAAAGGGAGCACCCTGCAGCTTGCGCCAGAACCCCCTCACTTTTGAGGGGGTTCTGCAATTTTTCTGGCAGGTGTTTTTTTGTCTCTAAAAAGGTCACGAGAAAAGAATCTGATTTGCTAAAAAAACACCGACTTGCCGTATATCCACTGACATGAGGAAAAGATGACTTCACACAGGAAGAGGGATATTCGATGAGTGATCCTACTATTGACAGGTTGGGGAGTGCTGTACAGGATTTTCTTAGCAGCCTGTATCCTCCCGTTGCCGGTGCCACCGCTGCTTTTGCCGCGCAACCTTGCGGTCTGCCTGTTGACACAAGCACCTTCGCCAGTAACCTGCTATTGCCTGCACAGGAAATCAACGATCTGGCAGATATTACAGCACGAGTAATTGCCGGTCAGTTTTATCCAACGCTCATTACAGCCAGTGGTCTTTATGAGATCCTCCTGTCATGTATGCCTGCCGACAGTATGACAGGAGATCAGTTGAGCGAATTTGGCAAACTGCGCGGCAGCGCCGATGAAAGCTTCCATAACCAGCTTGCCAATATTACTGCTACGCCGACCAACTGGTGGGACGCGACTGCGAGCAGCAACTGGACAACGCATACTCTGTCTTCAGATCAAGTGAGCGGAACGGTGCAGCCGCCAATTCTGCCCTGGCGCTGGCACGTTCTCCCTCCACAACATCTCCCGCTGCTGAACTTTGGGCTGCATCCTGGTCTCTTACCCGTAGATCAGGCGGTGAATCGTCTCGCTTTCCATCCTGCGCTTCCTACGACAAGTGTGGCGGCTGCCGAACGGACAGAAATGACTCAATTGAATCAGGCTGTGACTGTTCCGGCAGGAGATTCACTCAGGCTAACCACGGCAGCGGAACAACCGGTCGCTACGACGATTGCCGCGACAGGGTTAACCAGTCCGGTAACTGCCACGATGAAGCCAATCAGTATGGTTGCCTCGTCCAGGGCAATGGCGCAGATTATGAGTGTCGCCAGTATCCAGACGGTGCAGGCGGAACGCCTTAGCGTATCCTTTGAATACTGCCTGGTTACACTCTCTCGTAGCTGGTGGAATGAACTCTTTGTGGCAACGAAGGGCTGGTATATTCCGACGTATGGAGCTGGAGACCTGGCGGCGGGTTTAGCCGACGGAAGCGGTGGCCAGTGTCCTGCCGTTCCTACTGCTCTCTTCCTGGTACGCAACGTAAGCATTAGCGGCTCCTGGAGCGATCAAGATCGTGTGGCGATCCCCAATGCTGCCAGCTTTGGCCCCATTTCGCTGATTGGCCGCTCCATTGACTCCAGTCTCACGATCAGCATTCCAGGTATGCAGATTATCGGATGGATGGCGAGCATTCTGCCTGTACTTCCCCCGGCCAGCGATCCCAATCTGAGCGCACTTGAACTGTCAACATCTGAGAGCCTGAATGCCCTGCCAACGTTGAGCAGTGGCCAGCAAGGACCAGCCGTTGCCCGCCTGCAAGGCTTGCTAAGGGCTGCTACCCCTGGCTCTAGCGATGCTGTGCTGGCGATCGACGGGAATTATGGGGCCACGACCGTTAACGCGGTTCAGGCGTTCCAGCAACGCAATGGCTTAAATGCTAGCGGCGCTGTAGATGGGACTACGTGGCAGAAGTTACTCGGCCTCTCGTAAGCAAGAGTATCACCAGTTTATCAGGAGGGAAGTATGTATCAAAGCGTTCAAGATGTTTTTATGTCCTTCAGCACACAGTTTGAGGGCAAAGTCAATTATATGTATCTCGACATCAAGGGACTGGTAACCATCGGTATTGGTAACTTGATTGATCCTGTCGATCTGGCGCTCAACCTGCCATTCGTCCACAAGTCAGATGGCAGCCCGGCTTCGCAGGACGAGATTCGCAATGAGTGGAACGCATTGAAATCGCAGCCAGATCTGGCACAGAAGGGATATAAGGCTTGCGCCTCTCTCACCAACCTGATGTTGACTGACGATAGCATTGCGCAGCTTGTAACAGCGAAGCTGAATCAGTTTGCCTCGACGCTCAAGTCGACCAGCGAGTTTTCTGATGTGGACTCCTGGCCTGCCGATGCCCAACTTGGACTGCTCAGCATGGCGTGGGCGATGGGACCGGGCTTTGGTCCCTCGTGGCCGAAGTTTCGCGCCGCCTGCGCGGCCCATGACTGGGCAACCGCCGCCGCTAATTGCCGGATGAACGAGACTGGCAATCCGGGGCTGAAGCCTCGCAACGACGCCGATGTGCTGCTCTTTACCAATGCTGCCGCCGTTCAATCGGCAGGATTAGACTTCTCCGTTCTCCACTGGCCGTCTTCGGTGCAGGCTTCAGGGTCTACACCGGCGAATGGCCCCGTGGTCAGCGGCTTGAATCCGGCAAGCGGTGCTGGTGGCGATACAGTCACCGTGAGCGGTTCTGGCTTTACCGGGGCCACAGATGTAGGCTTTGGCCAGGTCAACGTCGCCAACATGTCGGTTGACAGCGATAGCCAGATCACCGTGACCGTCCCTGATGGCTCAGGCACCGTGGATGTTGTGGTCCTTACTCCCTCCGGTCAGTCGGCCCTTTCGCCGGGCGACCAGTTTACCTATACGTCCTGAGTCGGCTTAGAGTAGCCGACACCAGTACAACACACCTTTTTTAAGGAGGAACTACCTATGGCAGTTGATCCCGTTCAGCAACAGATGCAGGTCTCAACCGATCTGAGTAATGCTCTACAGGCAATGTTGTCTACTTTGATCCAGAGAGCATTGAATGCTCAGGTGGTAGACAAAAATGGCAAGCCTTTGCAAGAGGTTTGCTACATCCAACTCCCGCTGGGAATCCCGGCTGATCCAGAGTCCTACTCAGATGCCTGGACACCGGCTGGCAGTGATTCGGTGGCGAGTCTGACCAATCAGGGGAAGATAGCGCCCCCACCAGCTTCGTCTACGTCTGCAGCGGGGAGCAGCAGTGGAACGGGGAGCACGGCGACGACGCCCCCACCGCCAGCGGTCGATGCGCAGATGCAGCATTCTATGCAGAGCGCGGCTAACATAGCGGCTCTGGTCGACACGATGATGAAGATCACAACTGACGGCACCTACATCCCCTATGAGGGAGCCGAGCAGATCAGCCAGGCCTATCAGGCAATCATTATGAAGGCTCAGGGTATTCCTGCGCCGCCGCCCCCACCTGATATTCAGGCGAAGATTGACGCGGCCTCGAAGGTTTTGTGGGTCTACGACAACAACGGCAATAACACCTATCAACAGACTCCCCTGTACTCGAACTATGAAACGCTGTCGGCTGTATGGGCGGCAGCCAGGACGGCCTATGCTCAGGCCGAAGCGGCCGCCTCGACCAATTCCGCCCTCGCGGCTGCCTGGCCTGTGACCTCACAATCGTTGCAGGTTGCTGTGGACAACGCCTGGAACGATTGGCGTTCATCTGGCGCTGACCAGGTGGAAAACGCCCTCGATACGCTGGGTAGTGTAGGCGGAGCTGTCGGTCCTTTCTTCCTCAACCAGGCCCGTGAGTTGTTCAAGGCCTGGGATCTGGGCTTGACCGGCTATGTTCCAGTCGGGACACCCTATTCTTACATTTTGCCAGCTTCCTGGTGGGACGCGACAGACAAGCTGACAGGCTTCAGAACCATAACTGTCGACACAAGTAGCTGGCAGAGCAGCAGCTCGACAGCGTCAAGCAGTATGGCCTCTAACTGGTATCAGGGGCATTCGAGTTCCACCAGCGCGGGTGGCTTTGGGATGATCTTCGGCGTCACGTTCGGTGCTGAAGGAGGTACAACATCGAGTAGCGGGCAGTCCGGCTCGACGGGCAGCGGCTCCCAGCAGTACTCGTTTGATAGTCAGATGAGCGACGTGAGCATTTCATTCGAGTACGGACTGTGCGACATCAAACGTCCCTGGATGCTGGCAGAGTTGTTCCAGGTAGATGGCTGGTATATCCCCGGTGAGAAGGCTGGCGCGGTCAGCGACGGCACAATCAGTAACCAGATACAGGATGACGTCCATCTGCTCCCGATGATTCCTACCCAGTTCCTGGTGGTGCGCAATGTGAAGATCAAGGCAACCGGCTGGGGTCAGGCTGGAGACATGCTGGCGCAGTATAGCCGGGAGCAGCAAAGCAGCAATTCTAGCAGTTCTTCGAACGTTGCCGGTGGCATCGGCTTCCTGGGTATAGGTGCCGAAGCGAGCCATCAGTCCAGTGACTTTTCGGGATCGAACGTGTATTCTTCGGCCAACTATGCCGCCTGGAGCTTCAAAGGGAGCCACGCTTTCGGCGAACTAGATATTCCGGGGGCCCAGATTGTCGGTTTTGTGGGCGAAATCCTGCCAAAGTCGCCGCGTGTTGATTCTCCTCCTGCTGCGGCAGGCACAACCTCCACATCAGGCACGCCCGGCACCTCCACCACAACAGGATCAACGCCAACGAATTAAAGTGATACAGGGGAGCGCGATTGTCTGTGCTCCCTCTTCCCTGACATGCACGGTGATGGTCCGTAAGCCGACAGGAGACCTCAAGCGCAGTACCTGGGGCCTCGCGTCCGCTTACGGACGATCACCAGACACTGCCCTCTTGACGGACCGTGTAAAGTACAGGCAAAAGCAGCTTTTTTTAAAGAGAGGGCGGCTATGCAGTTTTTCTTTCATCCGATGAACGAAGAGGAGGCTCGTGCGGTGCTGGCGTGGCGTTACGAGGGGCCGTATGCTGTTTATAATATGCAAGCTGAAGCTGAGGAAGAATACGAGGAGGCTCTGAAGGAACTGCTGGACAGGCGCAGCCCGCATTACGCGGCGCGCAACGAGGCGGGCGAACTGGTGGGCTTCTTCGGTTTTGGCTCCTCGGCATATGTGACCGGTTTTGATGAGCCGCACCTGTATAGCGAGAATAATACTATTACTGTCGGGCTGGGGATGCGGCCTGATTTGACAGGGCAAGGTAAGGGGTTGGGACTGGCTTTTGTCAACGCAGGGCTGGATTTTGCGCGCCAGGAGTTCGCGCCGGATCACTTCCGCCTCTTCGTGCTCACGTTTAATGAGCGGGCTATTCGCGTCTATGAAAAGGCGGGTTTCCAGCGCGCGCGCGTCGTGGTGCAGCGCAACCCACGAGGCGAGAGACTGTTCCTGGAGATGAGTCGAAGGGCTTAAGGCAGGGCAAAAGAACATCAACGGATTGAGGTTGATGCCGAGTCTAGCTCATCATCGGCCGAGAGACCGCGTGTGTGCGCGGTCTCGTTGACGTAGAGCAGGACAGGATAACTGCGGCTGAAGTCGACCGCAGTGATCGAGGTGTTGCCGAGCCGGAACTGCCTGCGGTGGGTGAGGTCGAGGCCGAGCAGGTGGCAGAGCATAATGCCGATGAAGCCGCCGTGTGTTGACCAGACGACTGCTCCCTCAGGATAGAGTGCTTGCCAGCGTGCCAGCGCCCGCTCTGCCCGCTCACGCACCTGGAACATCGTCTCGCCCCCGTGTGGAGCGGCACCCGGTTCGAGGTACCAGTGTAGCAGCAGGTCGGGTTGCTGCGCCCGCACTTCGGCGAAGGTAAGGCCCTCCCAATTGCCAAGCCCGGTTTCACGCAGGTCCGGGTCTTCCAGCACGGACAGGCCGTGGTGTTGGGCGATGGCCTGGGCCGTGACGCGGGCGCGCTCTAGATCGGAGGAGACGACAGCATCGATGTGTTCTGAGGCCAGGCGCAGGCCGACGGCTTCTGCCTCGCGCACGCCAAGCGGACTCAATGGAATGTCCGCCTGGCCGGTATAACGAGCCTGAAGGTTGTACGGTGTGACGCCGTGTCGCACGAGAAAAAGTCGCACAATGATACTCCCTGATTGCGTAGACAACCGGGAGCGCATCACTACGCGGGCAAAACTTGTGGCGTGTACTCCCGGAACAATTTGTACTGATCTACGAATGTCCGCTTCGAGAAGGCGAGGTAAGGGCTGCTTTCTCCATTCTCAGTCAGCTCATCCACCTCATCTATCGCAACTGCCTCGCCTTGTTCATCGCCATCATCGAATGGAGAAGCGTAGACCGGTTCATCCTCCTCCTCTAGATTAAGATCATCTATTGACGGATAGATCACTGGATAGCATACCTCAAGCTGCATCTCATCGCAAATACGCAGCAATTGTTCCCGTGTACTTGTGGGAATATATTCGTGGAAGACGAAGAAGCTGCCGAGGCTCTGGGCAATCATGCGCCGGATATGCTCGTCGTCGCCTTTGGTATGAAAATGTGGGCTTTTCGACTGGTATTGCTGCAAGATGGCCTTGCGCGAACGATGCGCAGAACCGGCGTGGCTGAGGAAGTCGAGAAACTGGAAGGTTTCGACGGAGTAATGAGACGAGAAGCGCAGCGTCTTCGCCGTCTTCATCGTCATCCCTTGCTCGCCCGCGTTTGAGGAAATGATGGGGTAGTCGTGAATGCCGAACCACTCGGCAAGCAGGGAGCTGAAAAGAGGGGAGATGACGCTGGTGCAGCGTCCGAGCAGTTTGAATTCCAGGGTGCCGTTTTTCACTTCCGGCTTGGCTGCCCAGCAAATGCGCACGTTGTGCAGGGCATCTCCGGGAGTCTCTTCCCAGAGCAGGTCCTGCGCGCTGGCGGCGAGGAAGAGTTTGCCCATTGCCAGCGTGTATTCGAGCAGCGAGCAAGGGACGATGTTGTCGGCGTCGTAGAAGATCACCCAGCGCGGATAGCCCAGCATGGCGGCGCACAGGGTGCCGATATACATGCCTTCACCCTTGCCGTCGCGCACGCGGCCATCTACATCGAGAATCTGGGAGACGCCACGCGCTCGTAGGAGGCGAGCCACGCGACGGTCTTTCTGGTGGACGAGGTAGAGCTTTTTGTGCGAGGTCATCTGTTCTTTCAGTCCACGGCGGAGATCACCTAGCTCCTCTCTGGGGCAGTTGGTGACGATGATGATGGGGCTGCTGATGGGAAGGTACCAGAGAACGCCTTGCAGCGTCTCAATGCTTTCGGATTTGTGGGAAACGACGAAGGCGGTGTGGGAGAGGAAATACTCCATCCGTTCCAGGGTGTCCGCCTCTAGAATGTGTGAAAACCGAATGGTGTCAATGTCCATGTTGTCACTTTTCCTTTACACAAGGCACACGACTCCACAGTGCAGTATGCCTCATTCAAAAGCCACAGGTTAAGGGTTAAGGGTCGCCATTTGGCCACCGGGCCGGGTCGGGTCAGGTCGGAAAAGCGCGTTGCTGGTGCAACGAAAGTAACCGTGGGTGTAGCATGATAACCTGCTAAATCTTTATTACGCCCGCGTTCCCTGGCACCGAGCGCAAGCGCAGGACATCAGATTTGCCTTTTTGCTAACACTCCAACTATAGCATATAGATGCCAGTAAAGCCAGAAAAGTTGCGGAAATCGGAATTTTTACCTATCCGATGTAGGATATTTGTCGGTGGAAGCAGCCCCTCCTTCAGGTAAATGTGAAAATTTGCTGTCTCTTCTGCTTATAGTATAGGAAGGAAGCGTCATGAAAGCGCCATGAGCAGCGCAATAAACGACGTACGGCTTTCCTCCCATTCCCGTCCTTCCGTACTCTACGTAGATCATGAAAGCGTCATAAACGGGAAGTGTCTCCACGCGTGCCATTGCTCAGCACAGGCGACCGTATATTTATTGCAGAGCGATGTACATACTTGACTTGTTGCCTCTATCATGCTATAGTCGAATTAAGCAAATGAATGGAAAATGGCGATGAGAGGGACAGGTTGAGTGTGTTTCCGGTGCGCAGAGAGCAATGCGGATGCTGCGAGCATTGCCGCCGCCCCACTTGATGACACCCTTGAGCCAGCCGGTGAACCTTCCGTGTGGGACATAGTAGCTGGCTGCGGGACGCGCCCGTTGTAGCGCGACGGTTTACCCTTTGCAAATAAGGGTTGAGCCGGTAGAGGCCCTGCGCGCCGCTTGATACATTTTCGAGGCGGCGCGTGGGTGAATGGTGGTGGTACCACGACAGGCGTTGTGCCCTCGTCCTCCAGCGGGACGAGGGTTTTTGTTTTTGGAACAGGAAAGGAACAGGGTTTATGAAGCGAATTCCTACGACAGAGGTGGGCCAGCACGTGGGCGCGCGCGTCCGCGTGGCTGGCTGGCTGCAATCGAACCGGCAGCTTGGCGGCATCAATTTTCTGGTGCTGCGCGACGGCTGGGGAACTGTGCAGGCGGTGGCCGAGAGCGAGACCGAAGTGGCTCCGCTCGTAGAGAGAGAGGCGGGGCTGGAAAGCGTGGTGGAGATCGAGGGGCAGGTGGTGAGCGAGACGCAGGCACCGGGCGGCGTGGAACTGCACAACCTGCATATCGAGGTGGTGACGCCGGTGAAGGAGCAGACTCCCTTGCCGCTCAACAAGCGCAAGCTCAACGCGAACATCAACACACTGCTCGACCATGCTGTTGTGACCAACCGACATCCGACGCGGCGCGCCGTTTTGCGGCTGGCTTCCGGCGCGATGAGCAGCTTCCGTCGCACGCTGATGGCACGCGGCTTTACCGAAATTCAGACGCCGAAGATTGTGGCTGCGGCGACGGAGAGCGGGGCCAACGTCTTCAAGCTTGGCTACTTCGGGCGCGATGCCTATCTGGCGCAAAGCCCGCAGTTTTACAAGCAGATCATGGTGGGTGTGTTCGAGCGCGTCTTTGAGGTTGGCCCCGTCTTCCGCGCCGAACCGCACGATACGACGCGCCATCTCAACGAGTATGTCAGCCTGGACGCCGAGATGGGCTTCATCGAGAATCACTTCACGATTATGGCCCTGCTGCGTGACATCCTGGCCGACATGATCGAGACGTTCCGCACGCAGTACCCGGCGGAGCTGGAACTGCTACGTGTCGAATTGCCCGTTGTGCCGCAGGAGATTCCCGTCATCCATTTCTCGGAGGCGCAGGAGTTGATTTACCGGCTGCACGGCGTGGATGTGCGCGGCGAACCCGACCTGTCGCCGCAGGACGAACGCTGGCTCGGCGCGTGGGCGCAGCAGGAGTACGGCAGCGATTTCCTCTTCGTGACTGGCTATCCGATGCGCAAGCGCCCGTTCTACACGCACCCGGAGCCGGGTCGCCCGGAATACTCTAACTCGTTCGACCTGCTGTTTCGCGGCACTGAGCTGGTGACAGGGGGCCAGCGCCTGCACCGCTACGAGGACTACCTCGCGGCTCTGGAGAAGGCGAATCTGCCTGTCGAGCCGTTCGAGGCGTACCTCGAAGCGTTCAGGTACGGCATGCCGCCGCATGGAGGCTTCGCCATCGGCCTGGAACGCCTGCTGATGCAGCTCACCGGCATACCCAATGTCAAGCTGGTCACGACCTTCCCGCGCGACCTGAACCGGCTCACGCCATAACTACCGGCTGTTGCCGCCTGATGAGAAGCCGAACTGCCAGAAAGGGGTCTCCAGTTGCCGGGCCAGCGTTTTTTCAGCGGCATCGGCCAGAGGAAAGCCCGGTTCGAACTGGTGGGCAGCTTCATTGACATCCAGTGTGACTCCGAAGCGTTCGAGAAAGATGGCGGATTGCCAGGCAGCCGGGGTAGCGCTCGAATAGTTGCCAGCGTAGTTGAGGGTTACTCCTGTAACAATGACGCAGCCACCTGCCGGATTCGCGTCAGAAAAGTAACGAACCTGCTGCGAAGAGCCATTGAGCGGGATTTCTGAGTAGGCAATGAGCTGAGCAAATACGTCCTGGGCTGCTATGCAGGCGGGATCATCGGCCAGTTGGATATTCGCGCCCCCTGGTTGCCCCAGGTCTCCACTGTCCACGATGGTAGGAGTATGCAGGTCGGGGCCGAGTAGTGGATGAATGTGCCAGCGATTGTCTTGCCACGTGATGCTGAGCAGCGTCAGTTGATCGGTCCAGGGGGCGTAGTTCGCCGAACTGTTGTCAATGGGCTGGTTGCTGGCGATGCTCTGCCCTTGCAGTGTCGTGTAATTCCAGGAGAGATGGGTTCTGGCGAAGGTGAGCCAACCTGCCTGTGTTTGTACCTGCTCCTGTGCCTGCTGCGCTTGCCAGGGGATGGTGCATAAATGCGCGCAGTCCTGCCCGGCGAGCAGGCAGGGCTGCGGGACCATGGCTTCTGCATCGAGCGCGCAACTGTTATCGCTGCCGGTATCGAGCGAGAAATGCAGCGTCGCTTGCAGCGGCTGTGTCGCTACCCGGCTGAAGCTATTGACCAGGTAGCGTTCTCCTGGCTGCACTTGCTGGCTGTCAGGGATGGTGTCGAAGCTGGCCTGGATGGCGTGGAGCAGGGCGGCTTGCTGCGAAGTCGGCAGCGTGAGCAACGATTCTTGCAGCAGGATGATTTGCAGGGGGGTAGATGAGCCGGGCGCTGTGACCTCTTCTTCGCGGGCGAAATTGCAGGAGTCGCCGACGGCGTAGGGGATGGAGAGGCGGCAGGACTGTGGTTGGAACGGCTCAGCTCGCCAGGAGATGAGGTGATGACCGGGCTTGAGGGTGAGCGGATCATCTATGCCGGGACGCGGTGGCACGACACGATGTCCATCGATGAAGACCTGCATCCAGGGGACGGCTGCCTGCATGTAGAAACTGTTGTAGCCGGGTGGCAGCGGTGGAATGGCGTTTTCGTCATCACCTGCGCTGCCAGTGGAAAGAGGAAAACTATAGCGTGTGACCATTGCCAGCAAGAGGACGAGGCTCAGTGCGATGGCGGCATACAGCAAAGGCTTCCGCCGCGCTGAAGCGCGCCATTGCCCGGCAAGATGGGCCAGGAGCTTCAAGGGCAGAGTGTCCTGCTGGCTGCCGGAGGAATTTGACCCCTGGAGTGGAGTGATCCTGACCTCACAGTCGTCAGGCTCCTGGAGAAGACCGATTTCGACCTCAAAGTCGTCGGTTTCGTGCCCTACGTCTTTCATCTCTACTTTCCTTCTCTATTGTGACGACGAATCCGCATTTTGAGGATTGGAATCAAACAGAAGCGAGAGCGCGCCCCCATCGAGATGCGCGCTCTCGCTGTCTTACTTCTTCTGTACGTTTTTCATGAATCGTTCCTTAATTTCGACGCTGGAATAAACATCTGTTGGAAGTTGACCGGACGCCTTGATGTTGGTTTTCACCTTAATATGCAGGAAGGCGGGCTGAGGATTTTGTTGAATCGCTGCCAGACTTTCCTGCAATGTTTGCCTGTCTTCCACACGGATATAGCTGGGAAAGTGGAATGCCCGGGCGATAGCGGCGAAATCAACTGTAGGAGAAAGCGTAGCCTGTCCGCCCGTGCTTTCATAACTTTCGTTGTCAAAAACAACATAGACAAGATTTGTGTGGACGTTGGGATCAAAGGATGCTAATCCTCCAAGATGCATGAGTGCTGAGCCATCCCCATCGAGTACGACGACCCGCTTCTGTGTATTGGGGGCAATGCCAAGCGCAATGGCAAAGATATGGCCCATCGAGCCGACAACATAAAAATCGGGGGTATCTTTAATGTTGAAGGCATCGCGGGAAGGAAAGCCGGTAGCAGAGAGGAAAACCGCGTCCTCTATAAATGCTTCTTTCACCACCTGCATTGCCTCAAATCGGTTCATGGGATACAGTGAAGGTTTCTGTTCGGCCTGGTACGGCTGGAACGTATTTTTCCGCAAGATCAGGGCCACCGGCTTCTTTGTCGTATCCGCTTTTCTGGTAAGTGTCTGAATTTGTTCGTGATAGGTAGCTGGATCAAGAATCTCATACGGCAGAAGAAAAGCCTGTAATATCTGTTCCATATAAGGGCCTGTCACATCATGCGCCGGAACGTCAGAGCCTTTTCCGCCTTCTCCACGCCAGGTAATGATATAAAAGACCGGAATATCATAAATTTGTTGCAACGAGGTCAAAGCATTTAAGGTGTTCATAAAACCGGAATTCTGAATAGCGACAATCGGAATGCGCCCGGTGGAGAGGTATGACCCGGCAGCAATGCCCATAGCCACTGCTTCATTCACCGGAGATATCACCTCCATTTCCTTTGTTGCTAAGAGGTAGTCAATAAACTCTTTGAAGTAAGAACAGGGAACCTGAACAACCGGTGATAAGCCGACATTCTTGAGGGCCTGTGTAAAATCTCTGGGATCAATGCGCGATATTTCCATGTGTTTTTAAAAGCTCCTTTGTCTCAGCTACCTGAGCTGGATAACGTTTGACCAGTTAGACCTCTATCTGAAAATGTGTCTTCAGACACTAGAGATTTTACCATGTTTTTCCAATACGCATAGACGGATTGAAGATACGGGTGACGGCGAATGATAACCTCGTTTGTGGCAAGGGCGGAGCGGGAAGAAGCTAATGATCCCCCTCATTGAAAATAAAAATCCTCCCCTAACCTTCTTCTCTCCTCCCCCCCCCCTCATTTGTACTATTATAGTACAAAGAGACTCTACTATTGTTACTGGTTAACTGCTTACTCGTTCAATAATTTGGGAGATCAGGAAACGAAGAAGAGACAATAGGGGGGAATCCTGACGCTGACCTGAGAAGGGGTAATTCGTATGAACGGGGAAGTCCAGGCTGCTAGAGAAGGTCGGGATGAGGTTGGCCTGTACGCGAGAACGCTGGGGAACTATCATCTCCTGCGTCTGTTAGGGCGAGGGCGTACAGGTGAAGTTTATCTGGGCGAGCAGGTGCAGCGTGGAACGCCAGCCGCAGTCAAGCTGTTCTGGCTGCATCTGATGAAGGAGGAGCGACACATATTTCTTGATGGGATGCAGGCAATAGCCGCTTACCTGCATCCTCACGTGCCACGTATTTTCGAATATGGCATTGTGGGCGATATGCCCTATCTTGCTGTGACCTATGCCTCACGTGGGACACTCTCATCTCTTCTGCCGCCGGGGCAACCGCAGACGCCGGAACGCATTTTGCCCTATGTTGAGCTGATCGCCGATGCGTTGCACTGCGCCCACGAGCTTGCATTGATGCATCTTGATTTGCAGCCGGGCAATCTGCTGCTGGGAGAACACTACGAGTTGCTGCTCAGTGGAATGGGCCTGTCATTGCTTGTGCAGGGAGTGCATTCTTCCAGCAAGCTGGACGTTGTGGGAAATGTGCTTTATCTCGCTCCTGAACAGTTGAGGGGACAGATTAGTCCTGCCTGTGATCAGTATGCTCTGGGGATCATCGCCTACGCGTGGCTTTGCGGGCAGTACCCGTTTCAGGGAACCTTTATCGAGGTGGGCAAGCAGCACCTGTACAGTCCAGTGCCGCCTTTACGCGCAAAAGTTCCTTCTCTTTCGCCGGAGGTGGAGCAGGTTGTGTTACGGGCGCTGGCAAAAGATCCGGGCGAGCGTTTTGAAAGCGTCAAAGCCTTTGCCCGGGCATTTGAAAGGGCGTGCCAGCCTCAGGCTTTTCCTCCTTTCTCGCTCTCTCATGGCCTTGCCGACCTGTCCGTTACGCTGGAGGCATCCACGCCGGGGGAACTGCCCACCGTGGAGGACTCACGAGAAGCCTTCCTGCCGGATGCGATGGCAAACCCGGTCGGGCTAGATACGCAGCCGCTGCTACCGTCAATGCTGGTCGCTGCCCCAGCAGAGCCGCAGCCGACAGCGAGGAGGATGAATGCTATCTCTGCACCGGTAACGCCGCCGCTGCCGGAGATGATATCTTCCGGGTTGGTGCCAATGCCTGGGGTGCAGAATGTGAATTACGCGCCAGGTGGGACGGTTTCCTATGCGCCGCCACAGGCGAGGGCAGGAACCTGGAATGGCGGTAATCAAACGTCCAGGTGGTCATCATCGTCATCATCTTTGCAGAAAGGCGCGAGTATAAGTCTGGCGGCGCGCCCGGCTTCGGCCTACATCAATACGCATCTGCCGCCGCGACCGGATATGTATGTGCAGCGTTTCTCGCGGCGTACTGTCGTGCTGGGGTTGCTGGGTGTGGCTGGCCTTGCGGCTGTGGGAGAGGGGATAGCGTGGTACCTGATGCAACCGCAAGCTGCCACAATAGGGAGCCTCCTCTACACATATACGGGGCATGCCAATCAGGTGCTCGCTGTGGCGTGGTCGCCTGCGAGCCGTACTACAGGTGCTGCCAGCGTGAGTGCGGCCACGCCGCGTATCGCTTCCGGCTCGCTCGATCAGACGGTGCAGGTGTGGGATGCCTTCACTGGCGCTCGCGCGCTGACCTATAAGGGCCATACAGAAGGAGTGGAAGCTGTAGGGTGGTCGCCGGATGGCAACTATATCGCTTCGGGCGGCATCGACAGGAAGGTGGAGGTGTGGGTTGCTATGACGGGGCAGCGCCTGCTTACCTATTTCGGTCACAGGGATAGCGTGCTGACCCTTGCCTGGTCGCCGGACGGCAACTACATTGCCTCGGCAGGAAAGGATGCGACGGTGCAGGTGTGGGATGCGCGCAAGGGGCATCGTCTTCTGACCTACAGCGGCCATAAAGATTGGGTTGGGTCGGTGTCGTGGTCGCCGGATGGCAACTATATTGCCTCGGCCAGTGCGGACAGGACGGTGCAGGTGTGGGATGCGCGCAAGGGGCATCATCTTCTGACCTACAGCGGCCACAAGAACAAGGTCTGGGCGGTAGCCTGGGCAGGCGACAGCAAGCGGCTCGCCTCAGCCGGTGATGATGGGACGGTGCAGGTCTGGCTGGCTTTGACCGGCCATCCGATCTATGTCTATCGCGGTCATAGCGGCCCTGTTGAGACGGTAGCATGGTCGTCGGGTGGCAAGCGGGTGGCGTCGGGAGGAGAGGATAAGACGGTGCAACTCTGGGATGCCACAAGCGGCGCAAACGCCTTTATCTACGGTGGTCATCTCGGCGCTGTCTGGGATGTGGCATGGTCCCCCGACGGGAGCAAGGTCGCCTCTGCCAGCCTCGATCATACAGTACAGGTCTGGCAGGCGGTATGATCTGACAGGTGATCTCCTGCTGCGGTATACTATAGGCACCGGGAAAGAGTCATAAGCACCAGGAGGAGCATTGCATGTCACAATCGCACTCGCAACCACAGCAGGAAAAGCAGGGGCCGAAACGTCCATTGACTATTGGAGCAGGGGCTGTGGTGCTGCATGAGCAGCGAGTGCTCCTGGTGCGCAATCGCTATGGAGTGACGAAGGGACGCTACCTGCTGCCCGCGGGCCGTGTACGAACTGGCGAACTGCCTGACAGGGCGGCTGTGCGCGAAACCTTCGAGGAGACCAATCTGCGCGTAGAGATCGAAGGACTGATAGGCGTGCGTCTCTGGGTGATGGATGATGGCGAGCACAACTATTTTTTTATGTTCCTGGCGAGGCTGCTCTCACCGGTAGAGGATCTGCGGCCCGCTCTGGACGAGATCGACGATGCCCGTTTTTTCACTCGCGAGCAACTGGACGCCCTGCGCAGAGATGAAACATGGTCGGGGTTGCTTGCCGTTGCGCGCAAAGCTCTGGAAGGAAATCCCGGCATCTGGCCCAACTATCCCGACCTCTCCGACACCTCTGGCGTCGACACGCCTGACCACTGGCGTATCTGGCTGTGAGGATGGAAAGCAGTGCGAAGCAGCGCGCCCCATTTTCGCGCTGCTTCGCACTGCTTTCCATCAAATTAGCCACCGGCGGGGCCACCTTCGAGGCCGGGTTTAGTCATGTTTTCGGGGTTGAGGACGCGAGCAAGCTCCTCTTCGGAGAGGTTGGTGCGTTCGCGGGCAATCTCGCGCACCGTTTTGCCGGTTTTGTACGCCTCTTTGGCGATATCGGCGGCGGCATCGTAGCCGATGATGGGGGCCAGCGCCGTGCAGATGGCGAGGCCGCGCTCGACCATCTCCGGTCCCTTTGTCGTCGCCTTCAGGCCCTTGACGCACTGCTCGGTGAAGTTGCGTGCGGCGGCGGCGAGCAGTTCAATCGATTGCAGCAGGTTGTAGGCCGTGACGGGCATCATGACGTTGATCTCGAAGTTGCCCGACTGCCCCGCGATGGTGATGGTGGTGGTGTTGCCCATGACCTGCGCGCAGACCATGCAGACCGATTCGGCGATGACGGGGTTGACCTTGCCCGGCATGATCGAACTGCCTGGCTGTACCGCCGGTAGCTCGATCTCACCGATACCGGCGCGAGGGCCGGAGCCGAGCCAGCGAATGTCGTTGGCAATCTTCATCAGGCTGACCGCCAGTGTGTTGAGCGAGCCGCTGGTCTCGACGATGTTGTCGAGCGTGCTCTGCGCCTGGAAGTGATTGCTCGTTTCATGGACGGGAACGCCGTTCATGGCTGAGAGGCGTTCGGTGACGCGGGTGGCAAATTCCGGGTGCGTGTTGATGCCGGTGCCGACGGCGGTGCCCCCGAGGGCAACTTCAGAAAGCTCCTGCACGGCGTGGCGCATACGGGCGATGCCGCGCTCGATCTGGCCCGCGTAGCCCAGGAACTCCTGACCCAGACGAATGGGCGTGGCGTCCTGCAGATGCGTGCGGCCTGTCTTGATGACCGGCATGAACTCCTGCGCCTTCTCTTCAAGCGCCTGCTGCAAGCCCCGCAGAGCGGGGATCAAGTCATGCTCGATGCTGACCAGCGCGGAGAGGTGGATGGTGGTGGGAATGACATCGTTCGACGACTGGCCGAAATTGACGTGGTCGTTGGGGTGGACCTTGCGTGAGCCGCGAGTGCCGCCCAGCAACTCGCTGGCGCGGTTGGCAATGACCTCGTTGGCGTTCATGTTGGTCGAGGTGCCGGAGCCGGTCTGGAAGATATCGAGCACGAAGTGGCTATCCAGCTTGCCTTCGATCACTTCCTGCGCCGCCCGCACAATGGCCCCGGCAATCTGCGGATCGAGCAGGCCCAGCGCCTCGTTCGTCTGTGCCGCCGCCTGCTTGATCTGGCCGAGGGCACGAATGAATGAGCGGGGAAAACGTAAATCACTGATGGGAAAGTTCAGCACAGCGCGCTGCGTGCTGGCCCCGTAATATGCAGCGGCGGGAACTCGCATCTCACCCATCGAGTCCCGTTCAATCCGGGTTTCCTGTTCCTGTGTACTACTCACAACTCTATCCTCCTTCATACAGTGAACCTGAGTTATTATATCACCTGCGGCTTTGACCCACTCAATAGTGTTTTATGAAGAACGTCTCCCCCTGTCATTCTGAGCTTGGTGTATGATGGACTCACATCGTCGCATGAGGGGAAGGTCAGAACACCGTGGAGTAAGCAAACAGCGATACGCACTATCTTTTCACCGCCTGCCTGCCGCATGGGGGGTAGCACTTGCTCTCTGACGATGTGGGTGAAATCGTACACCTCGTTGTTGGTCTGCAACTGGAGAACGCAACAATCAGGCGGTGAAATACGTCATAGGTAATGTAGAGCAGAGAAAACCAGGGAAGCGATGAGGAAAAGGTATGAAGGAGCAGAAACAACCTTTGCTGGTAGCTCAACGGGAAAAGCAGGGCGAGGATTCCGTCCCGGACCGAACCAGGCGGTTTGAAGGTGGACGGGCTACACGTACAGGTCGCAAGAGAGGGGGAAAGCCTTTGCGGTGGTTGTTCGCGTTTCTGCTGCTGTGTGTGTTGTTTGCCCCGGTCGCCAGTTCACAGAGGGACGCCATCATCAATCGCTCGCTAAAGCATGCCGCGTCGCCAGTCGTTGGCCCGTTTGTGAGTACGCCGCTGAATCCAGACCAGGTGGATGCGCTGCGGCATCTCATGAGCCATATGACGATGAAGCAGTTAGCGGCTCTTTACGTCTCACGCATGACGTTAGACGAGGAGATAGGCCAGCTCATAATGGCGGAGTACTATATGCCCACCTATGGGCCGGACCTGGATTATATGATTCATACCCTGCACGTAGGCGGTGTGATTATGTACGCCTTTCAGATGACAGGCCTGGAACAGACGCAGCAGGACATTGCGCAGATGCAGCACCGCTCTCAACTTCCGCTCATCATCGCCACGGATGAGGAGGGCGGCTTTGTGGAACGTGTGCAAAATATTTTTGGCGACCGACCGGGAGCATTGCAGACGTATGAGACAGGCAATCCGGCCAACGCGACGAAGCTGGGAGACGGCGTTGCCCACGATCTCGCGCTGCTTGGCATCAACACGGATTTAGCGCCGGATGTCGATGTGCAGCTTGTCGATGGACCTGACCAGTACCTGCGCACGTGGGGTTACACGCCACAATCTGTAATTACCTACGGCGGGGCCTACCTGCGTGCCATTCAGGGAGATGGCATCATCGGCTGTATCAAACATTTTCCGGGTCTGGGCGCGGCGAAGACCGATGCCCATTTCGCCTTGCCCGTCATTACCCGCACCCGCGACCAGATCTATGCTACCGAACTGGCGCCTTTCAAATATTTTGTGCAATCGAAGCAGCCTTTAAATGATCCGGGTATGGTGATGTCTACCGACCTCTTGATGCCAGCTATCGACCCCGTCTGGCCTGCTGAACTTTCCCACACGTTTATCACCGGCATCCTGCGCGACGAGTTTGGCTATGATGGGGTAGTGATTACCGATGCGTTGTGGATGACGGGCATCGCGCAGAAATGGAATCTGGGCCAGGCTGCGGTCTTAGCTCTGCAAGCTGGAGATGACATGCTGCTTGGCGCAAATGGCTCCTACCAGGTGCTCGAAATGATCAACGCGATCAAAGCGGCTCTCCAGGACGGGCAACTGACGAAAGCGCGCATCGACCAATCGGCCACACGCATTATCGCGCTCAAATTGCAGTATCACCTGTTTCCGCCGTTGACGCCGGAGGAGATGCTGTCATAGCAGCTATCACACTTTACTGACCGTTTTCGAGCAGGTTTTCCACTGGAAGGTTTCTCAGGAAGCAAAGAAGTCTGTCATCGGCCTGGATGGGCGGGCAGTTGAGGGTAAAGACGCTTTTTGCATCGGTGCCAGGCCAGTCCTTCACACGCTCGCGGATGACAGAGAAATATTGCTCATCCTGCTCTATCAGCACAAAGCGGCGACCAGGCTTGACTGCTGCCTCTCCTACGGTGCCTATACCGGCAAAGGGATCGAGGACGACATCGTTTTTGAAGGAATAGTAAGCGATAACTTTCTCAGCTAGTTCGGCAGGAAAGATGGCCGGGTGCCGTTTGTCATAGGCAGGCTTGATATTCCAGATATTAGTGCGTTACTGACATGATGAAGCAAAGGGACGCGCCGGATGTGGTAGCGGTCATCAACCTCCGGCAAGCCAAAAATCACGACGTTTTCCAGTTGCGCAGCTTGCAGCCAGAGAGAAGCAATCTCTTTCGCAGAACGAACATCAAGCACGCGATAGTTTCTCTGTTGTGCTACTGTGTGCGTCTTCTTTTGAAGATTACCATTCCTGTTGCTGTTGTTTCCCATCTGGTTATTCTCTTCTAAGAGGGCCTGCAACCCATTTGCAGAGGAGGACAGGACCTTTTTTCTCATTGCAGCTACCTCACCATTTTCTTGCTTTTCGAGGAGACGCGCTCCTGAAGCAGGAACCATTGCCCACGTGTTAAAGCGAGTATAGGGTTAGAAGCGCGATCTGTCAAGGAAAATCGGAAAACCTGGTGCTATTCCAGACTCTTCTACTGGTGTATAATACATGCACGCACTGATTGGTGCAGTTTTAAAAAAGCTATTGCTGCTTGTTATGATAGATCAGGAGGCGTGCAATGAATTGTAGCGTATGCGGAACAGCACTTGCGCCGGATGTAATGTACTGCCCTAAGTGTGGCACACCAACTCCGGCCTACTATGCTTCCACCGGCTCATCGCCCAATGCGCAGACGGTAGCGACACCTCCGCCTGCCGCGCCCTATGGAAATGTGCCACCGTATACCGATTATGGTGCTCAACCCTATGGAACGATATCCCCATCATCGTCATCAAACCTGTATGATCCCTATACACCACCTCCTCCTCCGCCGACCGTGGCGGATGCTCCGGTGTATGTTCCGCCTGCGGCTCCTTATGATTCCTACAGAGGTACACCTCCTTCGCCTCCGCGACCCAATCGCCTCCCGTTGCTCATCGGAGGTGTTATACTGGTGCTGCTCCTTATCATTGGCGGTCTTGGAGTCGCGCTCCTGCGTGGAGGCGGCAGCCCTCCTGCGCCATCGTTGACTTCCGCCCAGATGACTGCCACGGCCCAGGCACAGGCCACTGCCGCAATCACCACTTCTCTCACCGCGACTGCCCAGGCCAGCGCCAACGCAACTGCTACCGTAATCGCCGCCAATCCTGACCCCTATCCTCCTGGGAACGGGCAGCTTGCGCTGTATGACCCGCTTACTGACAATAGCAAGGGCTATGGCTGGGATACGGGGACAACGGACAATGGTACCTGTGACTTTAGCGCGGGGGCCTATCATGTCAGCCCGGCGAAGACCAACTTCTTTTACGTCTGCGCCTCCAAAGTCAGCGACTACAGCAACTTCGCTTTTGAGGTACAGATGAATATCAGTAAAGGCGACTGCGGGGGCATCATCTTTCGCGGCGATACCGTGAACGGCAAGTTCTATCTCTTTTACGTCTGCCAGGATGGCTCGTACAGCCTGTATATGTACCCGGACTTCAGCGGCACGACGGCGAAAGAGTTGGCTGGAGGGTCTTCTGCTGCGATTAAAACGGGGCTGAATCAGCAGCAAGCGCTTGCCGTGGTGGCTCAGGGAAGTACGCTAACCTTGTATGTCAACAAACAGGACATTAAAAGTGTGACTGATACTACTTTCAGTCAGGGACAGGTTGGCCTCGTTGCTTACTCGGTCAGCAACCCCACGGAGGTGATATTTAGCGACGCGAAGGTCTGGACATTGTGACTTTTTGCTCTCGTTACACCATGTTGTAAGCAGCGCAGCAGCGCATTCGCTATTGACAGCAATTCCTGACTGGTATATGCTTGTTCTTACAAGCATAGTGGTAGAATAATCTGCATAAAGAATGCTTGTAGCGCCACTGTGTACGGGATGGTCTGGTCAAGGTGAGGAACCCGCTGAAAGGTAGCCGCTAATGAAATTAACGATGAAGGGCGATTATGGCCTGCGTGCCATGTTGGATCTGGCGGCATATTATGGGCAGGGGCCGATAGAGAGCGCGGATATTGCGAGTCGGCAGTATATCCCGGAGCAGTATCTTGACCAGATACTGATGGTGCTGCGTAAGGAGGGGCTGGTCAAGAGCGTGCGCGGCCCCAAGGGCGGGCATATGCTCGCGAAACCGCCCGCACAGATTACGATGGCAGAGGTGATGCAGGCGCTGGAAGGCTACGTTCCTCCTATGGAGTGCCTGCCCAATCCCGATTTCTGTAAGCTCTCACCCGGCTGCGCCCTACGCGAAGTCTGGCAGAAGATTGACGACATGACCCAGCAGGTGTTGAATTCGACAACGATTGAGGAACTGGCACAGCGACACCAGACCGGCACGGCTGAGACAATGTACTATATCTGACCCGGTCTGGTCTGGCCTGATCCGGTACGGCAGAGGGAACGAGGGGAGAGCGTGGGCGCGAATCATGAGAAGGCACGGGAGAAGCCCGGAAGTGAGAAATTAATCGCTATCGTAGAGGATGATCCGCGACTGGTCAGCATGTTTCAGGATGTGCTGAATATGACAGGGACGTGGCGGCTGTGTGTGTTCTCTGATGGGCAGGATGCTGGAGCTTCTCTCCCGGAACTGGGCGCGGACCTGATCCTGCTCGATGTTGGACTTCCCAATCTGGATGGCGCTTCACTCTATAAGATTCTGCGCGGCCATAGCAACACGAAAAATACCCCGATCATCGTCATCACTGGTAGCCACGATTGGGAACTGCACCGTATGGGCCTGCAAACCGGACTGCTGCTCCGCAAGCCGTTCAGGATGGAGGAGCTGCTGTGGATGATCCAGGCTTTGTTACCTGCTGAAGAGGAGTAGAAAGCGGAACGTATGGCCCGTTGGGCAAAAGATGCAAGCGAGCTGATCGGTCGCACGCCCATTGTCGAGCTAAAGCGCATCACGGAGAGCATGAGCGCGACGGAGGCGACCGTGCTTGCCAAACTGGAAATGTTCAGCCCCGGTGGCAGCCTGAAAGATCGTGCAGCCTTTCAAATGATCTGTGAAGCCGAGGCACAAGGGCTTTTGCGTCCCGGCGGTGTGATCACAGAGCCGACGAGTGGCAATATGGGTATCTCGCTGGCATGGCTGGCCGCCTCGCGCGGCTACCAGTGCATTCTTACCATGCCTGATACCATCAGCCTGGAACGCCGCCTCCTCTTGCAGCGCTTCGGCGCGAAGGTTATTCTTACCCCTGCCACGCAGGGGATGCGTGGGGCCATTAACAAGGTGATCGAATTGCGTACTACCCTGCCCAACGCCTGGTTCCCCCAGCAATTCTACAATCAGGCTAACCCTCGCGCCCACCGCGAGGGAACCGCCGCCGAAATCTGGGAAGAGACGGGCGGGGCCGTCGATATCGTGGTGCTCGGCGTCGGCACCGGTGGCACGCTGACGGGAGTGGCCGAGGGCTTGCGCGCCCACAAACCCTCCGTCAAGGTCATTGCTGTCGAGCCTGCTTCCTGCGCCATCCTATCCGGTGGCCGACCCGGACCGCACCGCATCGAAGGGTTGGGCGCCGGTTTCATCCCCGATACACTGCGCGTCGATCTCATCGATTCTGTTACCCCCGTCACCGATAACGACGCTATCGTCACCTCCATTCGCCTCATGCGCGAGGAGGGCCTCTCGGTCGGCATCAGCAGCGGCGCGGTCGCCTGGGCCGCGCTGCAAGAGGCGCGCAAAGAGGAGAATCGCGGCAAAGTCATTGTCACCCTTTTCCCCAGCGCCGCCGAACGCTACCTCCACACTGTTCTCTTCGACGACCTGCGCCCATAATATTGCGGTACTTTCCCAAAAATTGTAACTGAAGCCCTGGCCTCGCTCGTAATAGAATAGCGATTGAGAAGGTTGCTCCTGTCAGTAATGTGAGGGGCGGCGTTCTTATGCGGTTGTAGGTAAGTTATTCGGGGCAGGTGGAGCGTATGATCGAAACGTTGTCTCGTAGTTCTGTATTTTATCCTGTGCGTTCCTCGTATGCGCGTACAGGATTGCTTGCATTGCTGCTGCTGGGCGCGTACCTGCTCTGTGCCGCTTTGCTGGCGTGGCTGGGCCTGTACCTGTCTGGAATGTATGCGCATACCTTCACGCTGTTGCTGAGATGGCAAGACCTGGCCGAAGTTCTGCTCTGGGGACTGGCAAGCATCGCGCTGGGTGGCTGTGTTCTGGTTGTGCGTTTCCTTTATGCGCTGCGGGCAGGCATGCGCACGGGGATCGTGGAGGTTGTGGCCAACAGGAAGTTGACCGTGCGTGACCTGTCGGCGAAAAATCTCGGTAGCGTGTTCTGGATGGTCGGTACGGCGGCGGCGTGTATGATAGCTGCCGTCGTGGGGCTGGCACCGGTCACCCTGCTTAACTGGACATTGCATTTGTCGCACCCGGCGCTGGTCGTGCTCGGCACAGGTATTGCCATTGCGCTAGGCATCGCCGGTCTGGTTCTGACCGCTATCAGCGGCGCTTTTGTTGTGATCGGCTGGGTGGGCGGCATCTCGTTCTGTCGCAGTCTGGGCGCTCCCCAAACCTATGACCTCTCAGCGCGGACTACGTTGATGATCGACGATTCTGTGCTTACCGTGACCTCGCCCAACCTTCCCGAATCGCTGCTCGACCTCGACCAGTTGCAGCCGGAGGATCGGCGTTCCCTGCTCTCCCTGCTGCACGAGCAGTGGCTGGAGGCACACCGCATCTGGAACCCCCATCTGGAAGAAGAGACCGCAGATGCTCAACAGGGTGAGCATTATACGCTGGCTGGGTGACACGCGCTGAGTGGTTGCCCCAGATCGAGCGTTCTCACACCGACCCTTGCCGTCGGCCTGAGAACGTCCTATAATTATTACCGTTGGTTGTGATCCCCGTAGCACGATACTGTACACGAGCATTGACGTCTATGTAGCTGGCGCTTGCATAAAGCAGAAGGAGATTGCAGTGGAAGAGAGCGTGTACAAGGTGATCACGCTGGTGGGTACCAGCGAAGAGTCATGGGACAGAGCGGCGGCTGCCGCCATCAATCGAGCGTCACAGACGCTGCGCGACCTGCGTGTTGCTCGCATTGTCGAACAGGATATCCACATTGAGCCGGGCAAGCCTCTTACGTATCGTGTCAAACTGGAGCTTTCGTTCAAGTACGAGGGTGGTGGTTAATTAACCGGCCAGGAGCGAACCTCGCTCCTGGCCGGTCAATTTTTGCTGGGAATTGGGAAATTTCCCTCGCTAGCGGGAATAATAAAAGGGGGATAGGCGTTATAATATACGGATTGGTGTCCCCAGGAGTAGGAATATAGTAATATCTCGAAAAAAGTATTGACAGCAATTCCCTGGTGGTGTATACTTACATCTTGCCAGAGTGTGTATCAGTGGAAGGCGATTGTGACAGAACGACAGGCAGGTAGGCAAACAGACAGACAAGAGACTGTGACACAAGGTGGCAATTAGCAGGTAGAGAGAAACCAGAACGCTTAACGATACATCATTCCCCACGAGTAGTACCAGAAAGCAACGCCGCTTAACAGGACGAAGAGGACTTTTGGTTCGGTTCGTCGATGCAGATTGTGTAGACCAGATCGCACAAGCATGCTATGCTGTACCATATCGTGTCATTCATTCAGCACCCCGTGAGGGTGTGCGGGATGAAGCGGATGATGTAGCGTATTTTGCCGTTTGAAAGAGACCGTAAATGAACGTGAGGTCTCGTTTAATCCCTCAAGGACGACATGTGGCAAGTGGCTGTGGTGTCTGTAATACTTAGTACGGGTAGGGAAGTAGGAGTAACCGCTGCCGTAGGGCTATGGCGGTTACTTTTCTTGTCACAAAACGTTTCTCAACACAGGCATTATTCATGTATCGTATCTTTTTTTCCGTTTCCGTGGAGGTGGGATATTCCGTGTCCCATCTCCTGGATTCCTCTGTAATTCGGGTTGCTCCTGCGCCATGCAGGAGCAACCCACAGTGAGAGGAGAATATCACACATGGCAGTAAGCACAAGGGCCGTTGCCCTCCCGGAGCGCGTGTCGTTCGCACGTATCCCGGACATACGGCCAATGCCTGGCTTGATCCAGATTCAGCTCGACTCTTTTGAATGGTTTAAGAAAGAAGGTTTACGCGAACTCTTTGAAGAAATCTCCCCTATTGAAGACTTTACCGGGAAAAATCTGAGCCTGGAATTTATCGTTCCCCCGGAGCCATTCGGCAAGCCCAAGTATAATGAGGATGAGTGTCGCGATCGTGACGCGACGTTTGCCGCTCCGCTGACGGTCAAGGCGCGCCTCATCAACAAGGAGACGGGCGAAATCATCGAGAAGGATATCTTCATGGGTGATTTTCCACTGATGACCAGAGAGGGAACTTTTATTATCAATGGAGCAGAGCGTGTCGTGGTGAGCCAGCTCGTGCGTTCGCCCGGCGTCTACTTTACAGCGGACGAGGACGCGACGACGGGCCGCAAGCTGTTTGCCGCCAAGCTCATTCCCGGTCGCGGTGCCTGGCTCGAATTCGAGACCAGCAACAAGAACTTGCTGACAGTCAAGATCGACCGCAAGCGCAAGCTGCCCGTGACCACCCTGTTGCGCGCTATTGCCAGCCTGGCAAAAGACCAGTGGCACCAGGAAGAGCTTGATCTGACGACTGACCAGGGCATTCTCAATGCCTTCCGCGATGTCGATAACGATCCCAATATTCGCTATATACAGGCCACACTCGACAAGGACCCGGTCAAGCGCGAGGACGAGGCCCTGCTTGAACTCTATAAAAAGTTGCGCCCCGGCGATCCAGCCACGCTCGACAATGCCCGCTCGCTGGTGAAGAACCTCTTCTTCAATCCGCGCCGCTATGATCTTGGCAACGTCGGTCGCTACAAGCTCAATCGCAAGCTGGACCTGGCGATTCCGCAGAGCCAGCGCATCCTGACGCAGGACGACCTGGTGAATATCATTCGCCGTATGATTGCCCTGAACAATGGGCATGGACGTAGGGATGATATTGACCACCTGGGCAACCGCCGCGTGCGCAGCGTCGGTGAATTGATTCAGACGCAGTTCCGCGTCGGCCTGCTGCGCATGGAGCGTGTGGTCAAGGAGCGTATGAGCATTCAGGAGCCAGGCCAGGCGACGCCAAACGCGCTGATCAATATCCGCCCGGTGGTGGCGGCGATGAGAGAGTTCTTTGGCGGCAGCCAGCTCTCGCAGTTCATGGACCAGACGAACGCGCTGGCAGAAATCGGTCACAAGCGCCGTCTCTCGGCCCTCGGCCCCGGTGGTCTCTCGCGCGAGCGCGCGGGTTTCGATGTGCGTGACGTTCACCAGTCGCACTATGGTCGCATCTGTCCGATTGAGACGCCTGAAGGTCCGAACATCGGTCTGATCGGTAACCTGGCGACGTATGGACAGATCAATCCTTACGGCTTCATCGAGACGCCGTACCGTAGGGTCTACAAGCGCCTGCCTGCTAACGACCCGCGTCTGATCGGTCGCGAGTTCAGAGGCGTGCTTGGCCGCGAGCGCGAAGATATCACGAACGCTGCCGGAGAGGTCATTTTCAAGGCCCGCCAGCGTGTGCGCATCACGCCAGAACTGTTTGAGCAGTTGAGAGAGGCGGTTGATGGCGAAGTACGCATCAAGCCGTTTGTCACCGACGAGGTGGATTACCTGACCGCCGATGATGAAGAGAACTTCTGGATCGCGCAGGCCAACGCGCCTCTGACCGAAAACAACGAATTTGCAGACGAGCGCGTGCTGGCCCGTAACGAAGGCGAGTTCATCATGGGTGCCTCGGATATGATGGACTACATGGACGTTTCGCCGCGCCAGACGGTGAGTGTGGCAACAGCCCTCATCCCGTTTCTGGAGCACGACGACGTGAACCGCGCCCTGATGGGTGCGAACATGCAGCGCCAGGCCGTCCCGCTGCTCAAGCCGCAGTCGCCAATTTGTGGCACCGGCATTGAGCGCCAGGTGGCGATTGACTCCGGTCAGGTCGTGCTGAGCGAGACCGAGGGTGAGGTGGTGTCGTCCACTGCTCGCCGCATCATTATCGTCGACCCGCAGGGCGAGGAGCATGTCCATCGCCTGCGCAAGTTCGTGCGCTCGAATGCAGGCACCTGCATCAACCAGCGTCCGATTGTGAAGAAGGGTGACTACGTTGCCGCCGGGCAGGTCATTGCCGACAGCTCGTCGACGGAACTGGGCGAACTGGCGCTGGGCCAGAACATCCTGGTTGCCTTCATGAGCTGGGAGGGGGGCAACTTCGAGGACGCCATCCTGATAAGCGAACGCATTGTCCGTGAAGATCTCTTCACATCCATTCATATAGAAAAGTACGAGGTAGACGCTCGCGACACCAAACTGGGGCCGGAAGAGATCACCCGCGACATTCCGAACGTCGGAGAGGAAGGTCTGCGCAACCTGGACGAGCGCGGCATCATTTATGTAGGTGCCGAGGTCGGGCCGCAGGACATCCTGGTGGGGAAGATTACCCCCAAGGGCGAGACCGAACTGACAGCGGAAGAGAAGTTGCTGCGCGCCATTTTCGGTGAGAAGGCGCGTGAAGTGAAGGACACCTCGCTGCGCGTCCCGCATGGCGAGCGTGGCAAGGTGGTCGAGGTCAAAGTCTTCTCGCGTGACAACGGCGACGAATTGCCGCCGGGCGTGAACCAGCTAGTGCGTGTCAGCATTGCGCAGAAGCGTAAGATTGGTGCCGGAGACAAGATGGCGGGCCGCCACGGGAATAAAGGCGTCATTTCGAAGGTTTTACCTATTGAAGATATGCCATTTCTCCCCGATGGTACCCCTGTCGATATCATTCTGAACCCCTTGGGCGTGCCGCACCGTATGAACATAGGGCAGATCATGGAGACGCACCTGGGCTGGGCCGCAAACGAGCTTGGCTTCAAGATTGCGACGCCTGTCTTTGACGGCGCATCAGAGGAAGATATCGAAGAACTCCTGCGGCGAGCGGGCTTGCCGGAAACCGGGAAAGTCCAACTCTTCGATGGACGCACAGGCGAGCCATTTGACGAACCTATCACCGTCGGTTACACCTACATGTTGAAGCTCGCGCACCTCGTCGAGGACAAGGTCCACGCACGTTCGACCGGCCCGTACAGCTTGATTACGCAGCAGCCGCTGGGTGGTAAGGCGCAGTTCGGTGGTCAGCGCTTCGGTGAGATGGAAGTATGGGCGTTGGAAGCCTATGGCGCGGCCAACATCTTACAAGAGATTCTAACCGTCAAGTCGGACGACGTGGTAGGTCGTGTCAAGACCTACGAGGCCATTGTCAAGGGCGAAAACATCATGGAGCCGGGTGTGCCGGAATCCTTTAAAGTTCTGGTGAAAGAGTTACAGAGCCTTGGCATCAATGTTGAGGTGCTCAACGAAGACGATCAGAAGATCCAGTTCGTCGAGGACACCTCCAACGATGTGATGCCAGAATTGGGGATTAACCTGTCCGGTTTCGAAGGAGACCAATAATCCTTTCAAGGGGATGCAACGGTGGATGGTTGCATTCCCTGTGAGAGGTTTACAGGAGGCAACATGCTCGAAGTAAACGATTTCAATGCAATCCGTATTAGCCTTGCCAGCCCCGATCAGATTCGCAGTTGGAGCTATGGCGAGGTCACGAAACCGGAAACAATTAACTACCGCACACTCAAGCCGGAGAAGGATGGCTTGTTCTGCGAGCGCATTTTTGGCCCGACGAAGGACTGGGAATGCTACTGCGGAAAATATAAGAGAGTGCGCTTCAAGGGCATCGTCTGTGACAAGTGCGGCGTAGAAGTTGCGCGTTCAAAGGTGCGCCGCGAGCGCATGGGCCATATCGAACTGGCGTCACCCGTGAGCCATATCTGGTACTTCAAGGGAACGCCCAGCCGTATCGGTCTCTTGCTCGATCTCTCGCCACGCAACCTGGAGCGTATCCTCTACTTTGCGCTCTATGTTGTCACGAGCATCGACGAAGAGGAGCGCCAGAAAGAACTGATGCGCATCGACGAAGAACTGGCGAACCTGGAGCAGAATATGGATAGCCAGGTCGTGCAGCGCATCGAGGATCAGAAAGATAACCTGGAGAACCAGGTGCAGGCGGTTCACCGCCGTGTGATCAGCGCGCAGGAGGAAATCGAACGCCAGCGCGAGCAGGAACTGGAGGCAGCGCGCCGCGCCGAGAGCGACACCCTCGACCAGTTGCGCGATTTGATGGGTGAGACCGCCGAAGAGGATATCGTCTATGAGCCGTCCGAGCAGATCATTGTGCGCGAAGGCGATACCGTCACGCGCAAGAACCTTGAGACGTTAGAGCGCATCGCGGAAGCGTTCCGCAACTCGATTGCCGAGAATGCGCGCCGCGAGCTTGAACTGGCCCGTGACGAGGAAGAACGCGATGTCGAGCGCCTGCGCCTCGAATACCAGGGCGAAGTCGACCAGGCACAGGGCGCGGTCGAGAAGGAGCGCCACGACGAGCGGCAGCGCCTGGAGCAGTTGCGCCGCGACCTTGAAGGTCTGAAAAAGATGGACCTGCTTCAGGAGAATCGCTACCGCGAACTGAAGGAGGCCTTCGGGCATGTGTTCCGTGCCGGAATGGGCGCGGAGGCCGTGCGCGAACTGATCGCCGATATCGACCTGGATCAACTAGCGGCTGACTTGCGCAAGGAGATTGGCTCGACGGTGGGCCAACGCCGCAAGAAGGCGACGAAGCGGCTCAAGGTCGTTGAGGCATTCCGCAAGTCCGGCAACTCGCCGGAGTGGATGATTCTCACCGTCCTGCCCGTGCTGCCGCCCGACCTGCGCCCGATGGTGCAGCTCGATGGCGGACGCTTCGCCACCTCTGACCTGAATGATCTCTATCGCCGCGTGATTAACCGCAACAACCGTCTGAAGAGGCTGCTGGAGCTGAGCGCGCCGGAGATCATCATTCGCAACGAGAAGCGCATGCTGCAGGAGGCCTGTGACGCCCTCATCGATAACGGTCGTCGCGGTCGCGCTGTGGCCGGTTCCGGTAACCACAAGCTCAAGAGCCTGTCCGACATGCTCAAGGGCAAGCAGGGCCGCTTCCGCCAGAACCTGCTGGGTAAGCGCGTTGACTACTCTGGCCGTTCCGTCATCGTCGTCGGTCCCGAGTTGAAGCTGCACCAGTGCGGTCTGCCCAAGCGTATGGCTCTGGAACTGTTCAAGCCGTTCGTCATGCGCAAGCTGGTGGAGCAGAACTTCGCGCACAATATCAAGAGTGCGAAGCGCTTTGTGGAGCGTGTCAAGCCAGAGGTCTGGGACGTACTGGAAGAGGTCATCAAAGACCATCCCGTGCTGTTGAACCGCGCGCCAACGCTGCACCGCCTGGGCATTCAGGCCTTCGAGGCAGTGCTGGTCGAAGGCAGCGCCATCCAACTGCACCCGCTCGTCTGTTCGGCCTTCAACGCCGACTTCGACGGTGACCAGATGGCCGTTCACGTGCCGCTCTCTGAGAAAGCGCAGGACGAGGCGCGCCAGCTCATGATGTCGACGCGTAATCTGCTCTCTCCGGCCACGGGCGAGCCATCCATCGGCGCCAGCCAGGATATGGTGCTTGGCTGCTTCTACCTGACACAGGTACGCCCGGACAAGAAGGGCGAGGGGCGTGTCTTCACCGACACCAACGAGGCGCTGCTGGCTTTCCAGCATGGCGTCATCGACCTGCAGGCCACCATCAAAGTGCGCCTGGGGACGCAGGATAACCCGGTGGACATCTATGACAGTCCGCCGCCTGCCAAACCCATTATGCACTCGAACGGCAAGCTCGTCGACACCACCGTCGGGCGTATCATCTTCAACGAGGCGCTCCCTGAGCGGCTGCGTTTCAAGAACTACGCCATGAAGAAGGAAAACCTGAAGCAGATCATCAGTGAGTGCTTCAAAGAGTACGGGCGCGCCAAGACGGCTGAACTGGCCGACGAGATCAAGCGCCTGGGCTTCAACTTCGCGACGCGAGCCGGTGCGACCATCGCCATCAGCGATGTGAAGGTACCTGAAGGCAAGCAGGACGAACTGGCGAAGGCCGATGCTCGTGTGGCCGAACTCGAAGAGCAGTACCGTGACGGTCTGATCACCGAGAACGAGAAATACCAGCAGACGATCGATACCTGGAACGAGGCGACGGAGAATATCCGCAAGATGGTTGAGCAGACCCTCGATCCCTATGGCTCGATCTATACCATCGCCAATTCCGGCGCGACGAAGGCGAAATTCCAGCAGATCCGCCAGCTTTCGGGTATGCGCGGTCTGATGGCAAGTCCATCTGGACGCATTATCGACGTGCCGATTCGTGGTAACTTCCGTGAGGGCCTGAGCGTAGGTGAATACTTCATCAGTAGCCACGGCGCTCGTAAGGGTCTGGCCGACACCGCCCTGCGTACAGCAGAGTCCGGTTACCTGACCCGCCGCCTGATCGACGTTGCCCAGGATGTGATCGTGACGGAGGAAGACTGTGGCACGACCGAGGGCATCCTGATTACCGACACGGATAGCAAAGAAATGATGCTGCCGGATATGCGCAGCCGTATCGTGGGCCGCATCCTGTCGGAGCCTGTTCCCGAACTCGGTCTTGAGGTTGGCGATGAGATCACCGAAGACCTGGCCGACGAGATCGTGGAGAAAGGTATTGCGGCGGTGCGCGTGCGTTCCGTGCTGACGTGCGCGGCCAGGCGCGGCGTCTGTCGCAAGTGCTATGGCCGCGACCTGGCGGCGAACTCGCTGGTACGGCTTGGCGGCGCGGTCGGTATCATTGCCGCGCAGTCCATCGGTGAGCCTGGCACGCAGTTGACGATGCGTACCTTCCATACTGGTGGTATCGCCGGCGCGCAGGGCGACATCACGCAGGGCCTGCCGCGTGTCGAAGAGTTGTTCGAGGCGCGTGTGCCGAAGGACAAGGCGGAGATCAGCGAGATCGACGGCGTGGTCGAGATCATCAAAGATGAGAATAGCGGTGCGCGCACGGTGCGTGTGGTATCGGTCACCGACATCTTTGACGAGTATCCGCTGCCTGAAGGCAGCACGATCCTGGTTCAGGATGACGAGGACGTGAGCGTCGAGCAGGTCATTGCCATGATGCCAGCGGAGAACGGCAACGAGCCGATTCCGGTGCACGCTCGCACGGCTGGGAAGGCGATTATCAACGCCAATGGCGTGCTGGCCATCCGTTCGGAAGAGCGCGACGAACGCTCGTACCCGATTCCGGCGGCGCGCAATATCGCGGTGAATCCAGGGCAGAAGATTCAGGCCGGTATGGCGATCACTTCCGGTCAGCGCGACCCGCAGGATGTGTTGCGCATCCAGGGCCGCGAGGCAGTGCAGCTCTACCTCGTCAAAGAGGTACAGCGTGTGTACCGTAACACCGGTGTGTATATCAATGATAAGCATATCGAAGTCATCATCCGGCAGATGCTGCGCCGCGTGAAGGTGGAGGAACCGGGCGATACCGACATGCTGCCAAACGACCTGGTTGACCGCTTTGTCTATGCCGACACCAATGCTCGCGTGCTCGCCGAAGGCGGCGAGCCTGCCACGGCGCAGACAGTGCTGCTGGGTGTCACGAAAGCATCACTCAACACCGATAGCTTCCTGGCCGCAGCCTCCTTCCAGGAGACGACACGCGTGCTGACGGAGGCGGCAATTGAGGGCCAGACCGATCACCTGGTGGGCCTGAAAGAGAATGTCATCATTGGTAAGCTCATTCCGGCCGGTTCCGGCATTGCGCAGCGTCGCAAGGAGCAGATTGCCCGCCAGCAGGCGGCAGCCGCTCGCCTCGCCGCGCAGGCGGTCCCGGTGGGTGGCCTCGGTGGTGGCCTTGGTACTCTTGGCAGTCTGACAGGGTCAACGCTTGACAATTTAGACGAAGAGTGATAGGATAGATATCCGCAACATGGAGATGAGGGCGCGCCTATTGCGCCCTCATTGAAATGTATGATGGGCTCCAGGGGTTTCTCCTGGCGGGGTTTGGGGTATCCCCAGATCATCCCTATCTCAACGGATTTGAAGAACGTAATACTAAGAAGAACCAGGGAGGATCGTTCATTGCCGACGATCAATCAGTTGGTCCGCAAGGGCCGTTCGCACAAAACAAAGAGGTCGAAGGCTCCAGCGCTGCTCTATTCATATAATGCGTTGAAGAATGAAACCTCGCGCCTGCGTGGCTCACCCCAGAAACGTGGGGTCTGCACTCAGGTACGCACTATGACGCCCAAGAAGCCGAACTCGGCAATGCGCAAGATTGCCCGTGTTCGTCTTAGCAACCAGATGGAAGTTACCGCTTACATTCCTGGAGAAGGGCATAATTTACAGGAGCACTCCGTAGTGCTCATCCGTGGCGGGCGTGTAAAGGACCTGCCAAGCGTTCGCTACCATATCGTGCGAGGCACCCTCGACAGCGATGGTGTGGCGAAACGGCGAAGAGGACGCTCCAAGTACGGAGCCAAGCGACCCAAGCCCGGACAGGCTGGAGCCGCGAAGAAATAAGGAAACATTAGACATATCGCACGTCATCGTAATCGCCAGAGGAAGATTCTGAAAAGGTTTGACTTCCCATCTGGGATTGAAACATTACGGTGAGAGTCGGGTGTTCTCCGTGGCGTCTGAAGACGCTACTCATCTCATTTGAGATTGAAAGAGATTGAAAGGAAAGGCACCCGCGTGTAGGCGTCTGTTGAGATTGCCGGGGTGGTCCCTTGAGAGATCAGGTAGGCCACCTGCGACCAATCGAACTCGACGCCTTTTCTGGTGTTTATATCAAGAGGAGGCAGACCTTGCCAAGACGCAAGAAAGTTGTGAAACGCCCGGATATCCCGGATGCAAAGTACAAAAGCAAGAATGTGGCCCGCTTTACCAGCAAGTTGATGTTGGATGGAAAGCGCAGCCTTGCCGAGCGCATTCTCTATGATGCGTTTGATATTATCGAGGCCAAACAGAAGCGACCCCCGCTCGAGGTATTTGAGCAGGCGCTGAAAAACGCTATGCCTACTATCGAAGTAAAGCCCCGTCGTGTAGGCGGTTCAACCTACCAGGTTCCTGTTGACATTCGCGGCGAACGCCGCAGTGCGCTGGCGATGCGCTGGTTAATCAAATCCGCGCGCGCGCGTACAGGACACTCAATGTCGGAGAAACTTGCTAACGAGTTGATGGATGCCGCAGCGGGACAGGGGGCCACGATTAAGAAACGTGAGGAGACCCATAAAATGGCGGAGTCGAACAAGGCTTTCGCTCATTATCGCTGGTAACATTACATCATGGCAAGAGAATATCCATTAGAAAAAACTCGCAATATTGGTATCATTGCTCATATAGATGCCGGGAAAACAACGACGACTGAGCGCATTCTCTTCTACACGAAGAAGATTCACCGCATGGGTGAGGTGCATGAAGGGGCTGCGACGATGGACTGGATGCCGCAGGAGCAGGAGAGAGGCATTACGATTACATCCGCTGCTACCACCTGTTTCTGGCAGGACAACCGCATCAACATCATTGATACCCCCGGACACGTCGACTTCACGGCTGAAGTCGAGCGGTCACTGCGTGTCCTGGATGGTGGCGTCGTGGTTTTTGACGCTGTTGCAGGTGTGGAACCACAATCTGAAACAGTCTGGCGTCAAGCAAATAAGTATAACGTTCCACGTATATGTTTTGTGAATAAAATGGACCGTATCGGGGCCGATTTCTGGCGCACCGTGGACATGATTCGCGAGCGCCTGGGCGCGGTTCCTGTGCCGATTCAGATCCCGGTCGGACGCGAAAGCGCGTTTAAGGGCTTTGTTGACCTTCTCGATGAGAAGGCAGTGATTTTTATCGATGACCTGGGTACCAAATCGGAGCACACCGCGATCCCCGACGACATGATCGCCGAGGTAGCACAGCACCGCGAGTTCCTGGTGGAGCGTGTCGCCGAAACGGACGAGGAGCTGACCCTCAAATATCTTGAGGGTGAGGAGATTACAAAAGAGGAACTGGTAGCGGCCCTCCGTCGCGCCACTATTGCCGGCACACTGGTGCCGGTGCTTTGTGGTTCCGCGCTGAAGAATAAGGGCGTGCAGGCCATGCTCGATGCCGTTATCGACTATCTCCCCTCTCCCCTCGACATCCCCTCTCCCGTTGGCGTCAACCCCGATACAGGCGCTCCTGAGACCCGCGTGGTCAGCGATGATGCCCCCTTCAGCGCGCTGGCCTTTAAGATCGTCGCCGATCCCTTCGTTGGTCGCCTCGCCTACCTGCGCGTCTATTCTGGCACACTGAACAAGGGCGCGGGCGTCTTGAACAGCACGAAGGACAAGTCGGAGCGCATCGGACGCCTGTTGCGTATGCATGCCAATCACCGCGAAGACATCGATGAGATTCGCGCCGGTGATATCTGCGCGGCTGTGGGCTTGCGCAATACCTTCACAGGTGATACACTATGTGATGCTCAGCACCCGATTGTGCTGGAGTCAATCGTCTTCCCACAGCCGGTTATCGAGATCGCTATCGAACCGAAGACCCGCGCGGATCAGGATAAGATGGCGATTGCCCTGACCAAACTGGCGGAAGAGGATCCTACCTTCCAGGTACATACGGATCCAGAAAGCGGCCAGACCATCATCAGTGGTATGGGCGAGCTGCACCTGGAGGTTATCGTGGATCGCCTGTTCCGCGAATTCAAGGTAGAGGCCAATGTGGGGCGCCCACAGGTTGCCTATCGTGAGACGATCACACGCGAAGCCCAGGCGCAGGGTAAGTTCGTTCGACAGACGGGCGGTCACGGCCAGTACGGCGATGTGTGGATTCGCGTGGCACCCAACGAGCGCGGCAAAGGCTTTGAGTTTGTCAACGCCATTGTTGGTGGCGTGATTCCGAAAGAATTTATCAAACCCGTAGAAAACGGCATTAAAGAGGCATTGGATAACGGCATTATCGCCGGATTCCCAATGATCGACGTAAAAGCAACCCTCTATGATGGGTCATACCACGAGGTTGACTCAAGCGAAATGGCCTTCAAAACCGCCGGTTCTCTGGCGATCCGCGAGGCCGCACGCAAAGCTGCCCCAATCCTGCTTGAGCCGGTGATGTTGGTAGAAGTGACAACCTCCGAGGACTTCTATGGAGATGTGATCGGTGACCTCAACCGACGCCGTGGTGTCATTCTTGGTATGGAGAGCCGGGGAACGATGTATGTGGTACGGGCGCATGTTCCCCTCGCCGAAATGTTCGGTTATGTGAACGATCTGCGCTCCATGACCAGCGGGCGTGCCAGCTACTCAATGGAGTTTGCGCACTACGAACCTGTGCCGAAAAATATCGCCGACGAAATTATGGCGAAAGCAAGTCGCTAATGCGCACATCTCAGTCTTGATTGTGAGAGCAATCCGGGCTGAGGTGTCACTACTTCGATAAGAGGTTCTACCTCTGGTAGAAGCATCGGAGCCGAAATCAGGGAGTCGGCCTACCGGGTAAAGCTGTTTGTGCATTTTTGACATCTGGTCCTGTCCGTAGGGCGTGATAGAACGACCTATACGGACGGAAATAATCAACAGACATTATCTGTGCCATCGCAAAGGTGCAGCCCCTGACGCACAACGTTTGCACTGAGCACAAATGAGGGAAACAGAAATGGCAAAGAAGAAATTTGAGAGAACGAAGCCCCATGTGAACGTGGGGACGATTGGTCACATCGACCACGGCAAGACGACGCTGACAGCGGCCATCACCAAGGTGCTGGCCACGGCCAAACTGGC
>Ga0209061_1000686_pt1 | contig 74799 bp, 53 predicted proteins | sample Coa_R1_10_FD_187157 | JGI IMG/M metagenome (GOLD analysis project Ga0209061, IMG submission 187157) | Surface soil microbial communities from Centralia Pennsylvania, which are recovering from an underground coalmine fire - Coalmine... | ecosystem: Environmental > Terrestrial > Soil >... | reverse complement strand
GTGGTGATTTTTGTGGGGAGTCTGTGTTAGTTTGGCTTGGTTTTGCTTGCTTGGAAGGAAAGCCAAAAACGTGTTATCTACTTATAAACACTAACACTCACCAATATTAACAAATCTGTTCTAACGCATTTGAAGTCCCGGACGGACACCAGCCCGCATGCACTTCCGTATTGATACTAAATAACCTCCTTGCACGCGTCAACCTCGCACACGCGCGTCGCTCAACGGCAATCTGCACATCGTCGGCGGAATCGGCAGGACCGCTGGAATCCCCCAGTGGAGGACGCCTGCTCTACAGTAAAGGTAGTCACCGTGATTTGAGTCATCAATAGGTATCCGCCGGCAGAGCCGGGGGCCTTACAAGATGGGCTAGCGGGATGCCGGCCCCGGAGGTTTGAAGTGCGGGCGGGGCTTTGACGTCACAAACGCTGCGACGTCGTACGCCTGCTGGACAGTGAGGGCGCCGGGACTGGTCTTGGGCATGTTCGCTTTTACAAATGCCGCCATCTTGTTCAGTTGGCTCATGCCGGCTCCGTCATTAAACGCCCCCGCCCCCCACAGTGGCGGGAACATTCCTGCCACGCCCTGGCCGTTCGCGCCGTGGCACACCTGGCACTGTTGGGCATAGATTGTGGCGCCCGCGGCAGCATCCAGGCGGGCGGGTGCGGCAAGCCGCAGAAGTCCGCGGCCCTTGACCGTGGAGCCCATCGGAATTCCCTTCGAGAGCCAGTTCATGTAGGCCACGATGGCCACCATCTCCGGACTATTGAAAGGTGGAGCGGTTCCGTTTTCGCTCCGCTCGAAACACTCCTGAATGCGCTGCTCGATCGTAATCACACGCCTGTCGCGTTTAGTATAGGCGGGGAAAATTGTGGTGATTCCCGCAAGCGGCGAAGCCCATGCCTGCGTTGCGTTGTTCAGGTGACAGTCCGTGCAGTTCAATTTATTCCCAACGTAACGCGAGGCGTATTTCGGCGTGTTGGTCATGATGTTGAGACCCAGGCGGATGGTCGCGCCCAGCGCGCCGCGAGGAATCGTCGCCGGGTCCGGCGCCTTCCAGTCCACCGCCGGGATTGCGGTCGCTTGAGGTCCGCCGACGCCGCTCGCATTCGCGGCTGGAGACCGCGCGCTTAGACTTTCGTTCAACCCGATAGCGGTCAGGATGGAAACTCCCGCAAGCGCCGCCGCAACGGCCCATCGCAACCGGTGCTTCTTTGTCAAAACGTTTTCAGTTTTCATCGCCACTCTGCTTTTGTTCAGGGGGCCCGAAACCGAAGCTGTGGTAAATCGCCTGGGCCGTTTTTGAGCTGAGAAATTTGACCCACTCTTCCGCTGCTTCCCGGTGAGGAGCGTTCGTGAGAATTCCGGCGGCATAGATGCCGGTGGTATTGTATTCCGCAGGAATTCGCACACCCTCGATCGGATTACCAAGGCGCTCCTGGAACTTGACCTCCGACTGCCAAGTAACGCCCGCGTCCGACGTGCCTTCCGCGATCCGCATTGGGGTCTGCCGATGATGGATGTGCGTCAGGAAGGTCGTGCCCTGCCGGCGCTTTTCCACCATAATTTCATTGACCAGACTCTCGCCGCCCGCCTTGCGGAACGATTGCTCGATCAGCCGGGCGACGCCTTCCCACTCCGGATTGGGCATGGAAACACGCACATCCGGCCGGCCAAGGTCGCGGAGAGACCGGATGTGCTTGGGATTTCCCTTTCGCACCATGATAGCCAGATCGTTTGACGCATATCGAACCACGGTGCGCACTTTGCCTTGCGCCGCCAACTCCGCCAGACGGCGGGCGCCCGCTTCATAAACATCCGGCTGGACCATCAGCGTCAGGTTGCCGAGCGTCAGGGTGTTGCGGTTTTCCATCTGGCGCAGCAGTATGCCGGGTGGCAGCGTTTCATAATAAATTCTGCCTTTCAGTTCCGGATGCTGTGCCTCAAAGGCTTCAATCAGACGGGGCATCACCATGAACTGGTTTCCGGCGACAAAAAGGACCAGCCGCGCATCGCAGGGATTGCCGTGCAGGTCGGGAACGTTGTTGATCTGTGGAACTTCGAAGACATAGCCCTTGTATGCCGCAGGATTATTCGCGCCGCCACTCCACGGCGGGAACGCGCCCTGTGCGAAGCAGGCGCGAGCGGCCGGAAACAGCAACATTCTCAGTGAACTCAACACACTCAAGAAGAACAGCAGTTTCTGCTTTCGTTTTTCCATTTCTTTCCTTCCGGAGTATTCACGGCCCGTTACGCAGCGACAGTGATGTAGCTGAAATGGGCGTCGAGTTGGAGAATCGCCACGGTGGCAACCATGGCAGGAACGACGATTGAGCCAGGAATGCGGTGGGCGAGAAGGTCCCTCACAACCGTCTCGGGCTGTTCCTTCAGTCCGAGATGTGCAATGAGTTTGCGCGACTGTTCCTCGGTTGCCGTGTGGCAGCAGAGGAAGCTTACACCTCTGGCCTGCAACCCCTGAATGCTCTTGTCCTGGTAAATGGACTTTTCGCTGTCAGGGTTGTGGTCGGCCTGGTCAGCGCCGCTGGCGTAATAAAGATTGCGCGTGGCAAACTCGCCCGTCTTGGGGTCCTTGAGGCCGGTAAACTCTCCCAAACGATATTTCTTCCACATCGCATCGGTAAAGTTGAGGAGATTCGCAGCGCCATGCAGAGCCGCAACAATGTTGATCTGAGACGGCTGTATTCCGAAACTAAATTGCAAACCGTTCAGTGAATTCTTGATGTTATTCAGAAAAACTCCGTCACCAAGTTGGGTAATGTCATATACCTGCCGATAACGCGCGGGCCTGTTCATTATTTCGTGCAACTTCGCGGGTGACCAATCGCGGGGCTTCTCAACCAATTGTGCATCCGCCTGGGTGCTAAGTGTCGTTAAGATTCCACCAAGCCCAAACGCAATAAAATCCTTCCGGGTCATTTTCATAATCGATCCGCCTCTTTCATGATTGTGATTTCTACGCAAGATTTGATTCAATAAATCCGTTGTCAGTTGGTTCTACATAAAGCGGTTGCAGGAAATTCATCGCGGCGTCGAGTTCCGCCAGATGAGCCGCCGGGACCAGGGCAAAGCCGGGAGGAGAACGTTGCACTGAATTCCACGCACGGGGGCCAAAAGCTGCGGCAAAGGGCGGTCTTCCCCTTCGTGGCTTGCCGTCCTGAAGATAGACGAGTACCTTCTGGCAAGGACTCGACTGGTAAAGCTAATAAAAACGTATTTTACACCAGAAGACAATTACGCCTGAAGTGCGCCATCGTTATCGGCACCACAGAATTGAATCCGGACCGGTGTAGCGATACGCCCTCAATCAGTCGCACAGTCCGTAGCTCTGGGAGATCCCATTCGGAATCTTCCCATCCTTCGGTCAATATCACGCGAGATGATTTAGCAAATTTTGCACGGCATTTTCTGTAGCAGCGATGCCCTCTGCGTCGGACTCCGGCGGTGGGGACACCTGGACTACAGTAAAGGCAGCCACTATAAATTGTAATCTTCAATTAGGAAGAGGGTGCGGTCCGACCGTAAAAGGGGGGTGGTGTTTGATATCAGTTAATACTAGCACTCATAACGACTGTGTATCAGATAATCTCCATCCTGATTATCATCTTTCCTGCCAGCAGCGATGCGGGCAGAACAACCTGCCCGGGGCGTAATTCACCTGTCGATGCGGATTTCAAGGGTTGTCCGGAGGGCGGATGAATATGCACGATAAGGTCGGCGGTAAAGGACTTCTCAAAACGCAGCCGGACGCGCCACTTGGTGCCGCCCCCAGGCAGGCGTTTCTGAAGCGCGTCGAAATCGCCGCGATAGTCGTAGGCGCGCGCGGAGTTCTCCAGAAAAACCCCAACATTGAGCGGCGCTTCCACCTGGTCCTGTGTGTTGTAGAGAAAGTTGCCGTCGGGCAGGATGTAGTTATTGAGGTAGTGCTGGAAATACGGCTCCACCTCATCCGTCAGGTTCCAGAGCTGATGCGCCCAGACAAATTCGTAGTGGGCCACGGGAAACAGCGCATGGCTTCGTTCCGGGATCTTCGTGTACGCGCCTTCACCGATCTGGTAACTGGGGTTCAGCTTGTGATAACTGCACCGACAGAGGACAATGCCCGCTCGCGCCGCATCATGCAGCCACTCGTCCGGGATTTGAACGCGCATGCGGTCTTCAAAGAAATAATGCCATTTGTTCCAGACCCCAACCAGGGCCGTAAAGAAATCCTCAGCCGTGCCGTTCCAGTAACGCTCCACGAATTCCGACCGCAGCTCAGCTTCCCTCGCGCCCGTGTCGCCCGGAGGAATCAGCCCCTTTCTTGAGCCGGGCGGCAGCATCGCCCGGACGCGACCGACCGGGCGCGCATCCTCACCCGGCGGCAGAACTACCATCACTTCATACCCAACGCGAAACTTCGGGTTCCACACCCCTATATCTGCGGCTGGCAGGTACCCCCCGAGCAGCGTTCGCTTGCTGTACCCATGCACGTAATCGTACAGATACTCCGACGGAAGAAACCGCCTGGGATCGAAGAGCCTTCCGGTCAGGTCCGGCGCCCAGAGAGATTCAGGATTCGTGCCGAATTGCCGCGATGTACCATCCGCCTCAAGCCAAAGCGACATCTGAGGGGCCGTTTCTTCATTGGCCACGAGCGTCCATCCAATGAACTCCGGCCCAAGCGCAGCGACGTTCTCGAAACACGGGTCCTCCTCAGAATTCAGGATGTATTCGCCGAGAACGTCCGGACCCGGCACATAGCGGGCAGGACGTTCAAATTTAATCCCATGAGGGTTACTCGTCGGCCGCGGCCGAATGCTGGAAAGCTCTCCAATGCGCTTGGGAATCCTCGCGATTTCGCCTTCCTTCGTGACGTAAACAATCATCCCCTGATGAGTAACGTGCTTTTCAAAGACAGCCGTTGCCATGCCGTTCAGCCAGGGAAGCAGGGCAACCAGCCGCCAACCGCCCATGGACCCGTTCAACTCCAGGATTTTCTCTTCTGCGCCGAGTCGGGCCCTCACCCGGCCCCCGTCGATTTCAACGAGTCGAGGAGCTTTCTGCAAGGCTTCCCGTTCGCCCGGCAGAAACATGCTGTAGTCGTTCTGAATCCGCCCGGGCCTGTACGGCCCGCGAGGCACTTTTTTGCCGTTTACTTGCGGCGGGTTATCTTCTGCCGGCAGGGTTTGTGCGAGCCACGGCAATGTGACGGTACGCTTCAGAAATGCTCTTCTTTTCATGATGCGCAGCCTGCATAGGTGAATTTCCGGTCAATTCCTCTGCAACTCGATCCGGTAGAGCGCGTGATTTTCGGCGTCGAATTCCAACCTCGTCCCAGTACGTTCGATGTTAATACTCTTTCCCTTTTCATTCATAACTCGTACATTCTTTGACCACACACTGCCAACGCGGCTGAGCCTGACATGAAGGCGGTCCCTCGCGCTGCGCTCATAATGGATGTCCAAAACCATATCCCGGTAATGGAGGTTGCGCAACAAAAAGTCCTTGCCCTGAGAAACAATCGGCTCAGGCAGATTCGGTCCCAAGGTAAACCACGGCTTAATTGGCCATGTGCCCTCGCGGAACCCAAACAGGCTTCGGATAATGTGCGCTGGCAATGTTGCCCCCCATCCATATCCTTCGCCCCCATAGGCGCCCTTTGGACCCCAAACCTCACAACTCACACCCGGCCACCCCAGAGGCTCTCCTGATTCCACCTTTCGCCGGTCCATGGAGGTGTAAACGCGCGAGATAATCGAGTGAAGAGACTGCGAAAGGAATTTTCGTTGGCCAGCCATCCACATCGATTCGGCATACGGGAAGAGTTGCGAAGCCCACTCGAGCCAAGATGGCTGGCGGTCAGGATATTCCAGCATCTTGGGAATCATCTCACGCGTTTGCTCGGGCGTGGCAACACCACACATAATGGCGCCAACTTGGGTGACTGGCCGGTATCCAGGAATAATGATGCGGCGGCCGGTTCGGACGTCGATGTCGTAGAACCAGCCCTCGTACCAGAGTTCGTGTGTCTTTTGAGCATAAGCTTTAGCCAAGTCATTCCAGCGCTTCAGATCCCCAGTAGCCCCCAATACTTCAGCAAAACGCTTCATGACCCCTGCAGCATGTGCCATTGCGGCCTGGAGCTCAGATATACGGATGAAGTCAATTAGTTCGCCACCCGTAGGTTGTTCTATGAGGAAACGACGCGAGGCGTCCATCCCCGTTTCCCAACTGCACTTGGCAACGATCCATCCGTCGCGGTCGCACCGGTTTCTGAGCGTCCAATCAATGTATTTCACAAGATATGGATAAAGTTCTTCCAGCCAGACCCGAGACGGGTTCCGGAGGTACACGCACTCCAGGCAATAAAAGGGATAACACCATTGGATTGCCGTGCCACATTCGCTCCCGTCAACGGCAACCATATTCATTGTTCCATCTTCGCGCATGCATGGGACGTTGGCTTCCAAGGCATCCTGAAATTGCCCCAGGAGGACATGCTTCGCGCTTTCATCGTCAGCATAGCTCAGGGTCCACATATCAATCGAGGTCTCCGCCAGCACATTTCGGGGGGCCTGAATCTGCATGGCATCCCAGTTATGCTTGTAGCGGCCGATCGGCCTTCGCACCATCATGCGAAGGGTCTCAAAATCGTAAACCCAGGAATGTTTCCAGGCCGCCGGCAAATCTCCTTCGAGCCTCGGAGCCCGCGCCCAGAAGAGGTCATCTGCAGCCTTCTTTTCTTCATAAGTACCCGTCAACTGCAATCGAGATACATGCGCTTCTTCATTGGCAATTCGAGAATCTACGCCGCGGGTGACAACAAAGCCGCACCTCGCCTGACCTTCGCTCGGCACTGCTACTCGACAAGTCAACCCTCCTATCAAAGGTTCTGGGAAGTACGAAGTGACTTGCATTTTCGATGCCCCAGTATCAGCAACCCAAGCTGCCAATGTGTGCTCGTCAGAAGTTATGATATGACCCGAGCTTGGAAGCGTCGAATTCAAGCAAAAGGCTGGTCCGGCGGCAAAAGATCGGAGTAGTATCGCGTCAGCCTCATGGTCATACACACCGGCCAAGCCGTCTCGTCCCCACCAGACCGCGTTGCCTAACTGAAGCTGCTCGGTTGCATAGATCTCCAATTCTTCAACAGTGGATGCCTTGTTCTGAAAGTGAACGAAGCATGCGAGTGAATTCTCTCCAATCTGGAAGAATGGCAAGACCACCTCGAGAGAGCCTGTAGAAAATGCAAAGGTCAGGATATTCTTGCTATGGTGTGTAGCGAAAAGTTCTACCCCGGTCTTTTCGAAGTCGCTCTCGTTGAAATAGACCTGGCCGTGAATTCTCAGTCCTATCCGAAAGAAAATCCTGTAAACAGAGTTCCGTTGATAATCAAAATAGCCCCCAGGTCCCGCTGGAAAGTATAGCCCCATGCCAATGGGAGACACGGAGCGGAAAACCCCGCTGGGGTGCAATGCCCAAGCGTGGTAAGGGTTATCAATATATCCAAAGGGCGTGTATTTCCCAGACGGGAAACCCAGCCTCGAATTTCGAGAAAATCCTGAATCGGCGCCGGTTTGAAGCCGTTCCTTTGTTGTCCCCACACCGGTAAGTCCCATTAACGTTGTGCTAAGCCCGGCAAGTGTCTTTCCAAAGCGTCGTCGATCCATCCGAGGTCTCTGTTATTTGCGTATGAGGGAAGCAAGAGGTCCCTGCCCCCTTAGGTCTATCCAAAACCAGATAAATCCAGTCCGTCTCTGTGCAATCGAATGATACGTGGAAAAGCACCCCATCCTTCGATGATCGCCTGTATTAGGCAGTCGCGTTCATCGTCACCTCTTGCAGATTCGGAAATCCAGTTCAGCACGTTTCAATTCGTGATTACCGAACTCGTGCTGTCCACCTCTATTTTCTTCCCCTCCGAAGAAGTGAAATTATTATCTCTGACAAGGATCCGATGACTCTCCTTTTCGACGCTGATAGAAACAGGATTGTTACTAAAATCATTCATAGTCGCCATAACATCGTAAGTTTGGTTCAGAAGAATTCCAATTTTATTTCCAGCAATCTGATTCTCCAGAATCACATAACTTCTGCTCGGATTGGGCACGGGCTGTCGGCGGAATAGACGGATGCCAACCCCTCCGTTATCGACAATTTGATTCCGGACAATAAAATTCCCGGAACCATGTTCGATGGCGATGCCGTCGTGTTTGCAGTTCTCAATCTGGTTGTCGGTTACTGTTGTGTTCCGCGAGAAACCCAGCCAAAACCCATAATCGGAATGATTCGCAGTGTTGTGGTAAAACTGGTCCCCGCTGGTAAAGGTCGATTCGAATGCATTGTGCGGTGAATAGCTTCCGTCGTTGTAGGCAACGTAGTTATCGTTGCTGGCATGGCCCGTATGGGGTTTGCTCACAAAATAGCCATCGCCGGAGTGGATGAAACTGTTGCCGATAATACGATTGTGGTCGCTTCCGTCCATTAGCAGAACGCCCGCCGAATCGCAGCCCGCGGAGTAAGTTTTGCCTTCGCACCGGACGTCCCAATCCGCGTGGTTATCCAAGATATCGTTCCACGAAGAATTAAATAAACCGATTCCCCAGCCCGAATTGTGTGAGACGTTGTTATCCATAACCGTCGTATGGGTAACATTTGCCAACAAAATTCCATTTTGCTCATTGTGCGCCGATACCCCCTTCACCCACCCATATTCGACGTTTTTCAGGTATAGCCCGGCACCGTAAGACTCCCACGAATCCAGATGAAAAATGTCGAGCCAATCCTTTACGTTGAAATGCGTCAAGGTTGACAGCAGTCTTTGCGCTCGATTGCAGCTGACGTCGGTCCCAATGATTTTCACGCCGCGGTCTACTCCTTGGATGAAAATCCCGTACTTGTACCCATGAACGGCGCCGCCCGTAATGGTAACGTGATTATGCCCTTCTGAGTAAATCCCAGTCCCAACACGATCCCAAGGGTCTGTGATCCCGCTGGTGATCGTGACACCTGAAAGGTTGAGAGTTACGTTGTCGCCATCGATCTCAATGACGGCCTTACCGGGGGCAACCCGGATTTGATATGTGCCGGGAATAATCCGTGTGCTCTTCGTAATGCGGATAGGACCGGTAAGCTTAACCCTAACCTCCGGAGACGACGATAGGGTCTGACTGGTCGAGTTGCTCAACAACAAGGGTGCAACAAGCAAGAGAGCGATGGCAAGGCACTTTCCACAGCCAGGACAAGCACACATTGTGATTGAGGTCACCTTTCGCGTTTTGAGGAAACACTGTAATCAGTTAGTTCCGGGAAGCCGAAAGATCACGCAGCTTCCCGGAACCAAGCAACTGAGGCCTCTTGCCCTTGCAATGAACTAGAACAGGATCTTCGCAACGACTTGATAAGTGCGCGGGTTGCCGGCCACAGAAGTGGACTGGCCGAAGGTACTGTCAGTCATGCTGCCATCCACTTGGCCCAGGTTGACACGGTTGAAAGCGTTAAAGGACTCAATGGTAAGGTCCAACTCCGTCCTCTCATAAATCGGGAAACGTCGCTCGAGTGAGAAATCGACGTCGGCAAGCCCTGGCCCCCGAAATGTATTGCGCCCCAGGTTACCTTCCTGTACACCGGTGGGCGCATAGAACTGTGTCCCGAATTGCCCGCCGCCGGGAAGGAATATTCCATTCAGGTAATTTTGGACAGTCAGGTGGCTTGCGGCAAGTTTAACAGGCCCATTGATGCTCGGGCGGTCGTAGTTATATCCATCGAGGTTGTAGTCGCAGGTGGGATACCCGGCATAGCAGACCACAGAAAATGGCATCCCCGACTGGAGTGCAACGACGCCGTTGATCGTCCAGTTCGTCAATACGCGGTTCACCCACTTATTATTTTGAAACAACCCGGGAACGGTCCATGTTGCATAGCCTGCAAAGTGGTTCCGGACGTCGAAATCCGACGAGGCATAGTTTCCCATGATGTCGGAAATATCGGGAATGGAACAACCGCCCTGCAGGTAGTCGGAACACAAGTCAAAGGCGTGAGACCACGTATAGTAGCCGGAGAAGGTGATGCCGTGAGGAGCAATGCGTCGGAATCCTACGGACATGGCGTTGAAGTTGCTGTTACCAATCGGTTGGGAAAGTTGAATGTCAGCGAAATTAGGGTTCGGGCGCCGCAGAAATCCTCCCACATTGTCTCCATTGAACCGGTTGATATCCGTGCTCAAATAGTTGCGATGGGCGACGTCTCCGATGTAATCAATTTCTGCAACCAAGTCGTGTGTAATTCCGTATTGGACTCCCATATTCCAATTTTCACTGTAGGAAATCGGGAATTGTTGTGTTGTCCCGTAGAGTTCGGTTGGAATCAGCGTCGGCACGCCGTTGATGGGAGCTACAAGGCCATTGGCGCTGTTAAGTGTGACCTGGTTAAGGTCGGGGTTTTGTGGACAGTTTACGTCCAGTGAAGAGGTTGGCGAACAAAGGCCGAAGGCAACAGGAGTGCCGGTTGGAACTCCCCAGGTCGGAACAGCAAAAAGTGGAGGATTGGTCCGGTTGTTGGTGTATATCTGGTTGCTTGGCCGGTCGTAGAAAAGCCCAAACCCACCGCGAAGTACCAGCTTCTGGTCGAAACTTGGATTCCATGAGAAGCCGAACCGTGGCGCAAAGTTATCATGCCGCGCATTGGCATAAAGCGCCGGCACAACCTGTGCACTTCCGTTTGCTAGACGCTGTATGAAGGTCGAACCACTCCCAAACAGGAAATTCTCCTGCTTGTTCGTTGCTTCACTTGGGTTCCCGAAATAATCCCAGCGAAGCCCGAGATTCAAACTGAGATCGTGGCGAACTTTCCAGTTGTCATTAATGAACGCGTCGAGTTCGGTCCCACGATAGCCGCGCACCTGGCTGGTGGGTTTCCCAGTCGTAGGATCGACTCCCTGAAACGTCGAACTGTAGGCCATGTCCTGCGAGAAATCCACAAGGTTATTGAAGTAATAATCACCGCGTTGGTAGATACCTGTGAAGTTGGCGTTGTCTTCCCAGCGTCGGGCGCCAAATCCCATTTTGAACGTGTGCGCACCCTTGATCATGGTGACCATGTCGTTCCAGTTATAGACGTTCTGGACGAAATCACCGGGAGAAAATTCGAACCCGCCGTTTCCTCCCCAGCCCCAGACACCGTTAACGTTTACGCCGGGGACTACCAGTGCGGATGCTGGGTTCAAGGCGGCCCCATACGTACGGTAGTAACCCACACTCGCCTCGTTGATGATACTGGGACTGAAGGTGTGGACCTCATTGAGATTCATGGTCATCGTGTAACTCGGATTTGTTCCGTTGAAGGCCGGCCGCGGGTCTTCACTCAGGGCATCGCTGCTTGAGCGGTAAACATAGTAAAAGAGATGATCTTTCTGCTGGTTGAAGTAAAAGTCTGGGCGTAAAGTCCACTGCGTCCCGTTGCGCGTCCCTGTCGGCGTAAAAGTCCCCTGCCCGACTGTGGGCATATCCGGAGAGAAACCCAAAGCCTCTGCTGACTGAAGGGTGGGAAAGTAATAGCCGGGATTTGCCTGGTAATACTGCGAAAGTGTCTCGATATTGGTGAGCGTGATCCCGGGTCCTGGCCCATAACCCTTCAGGATTTTGGCCGCGATGCTGTTCGGGAATTCCGTTGCAACAAAGTTCGTAAATTGAGGGGTCTCAAAGTTCGTAACGAAAGACGAGGCACCCGATGAACGCAACAAGTCGAGAGAACCGAACATAAACACCCGGTTCTTCAGGATCGGGCCCCCTAATGTGCCGCCAAATTCGTTGCGCCGGAACGCATGTACCGACCCCGGAGTGCTCTGAAACACGTTGCGAGAAGACAGAGCACTGTCAGTGTGATATTCGAAGAGGTCACCATGATATTGATTCGTGCCACTTTTGGTGGTCACGTTAACTACCATACCTGCCGCACCACCGTAAGCAGCGTCATAGTCATTTGTGGAAATCCGCATCTCCGAAACAGTATCCGGAAGGGGGGTAGCTTGGGCAGTGCCTCCAACGGGAGTAGCTGTTGTGTTGTTGCCGTTAAGAGTGAAAAGATTGGATTCGTAACTACGACCACCTGCATTAATAGCGGGAGCCGATGTTGTAGCAAAAACATCGTTGCCCGTATTCGGGCTGCTTTGCAACGTTCCTAACCCTGTAATCCCCGGTGCAACCGTCAAAAGTGAGTACACGTTCTGTCCCATCAAAGGCAGCGACGTAATCGCTTTGGGAGGAACAATCTCTGCCAGACTTGCCGAACTGTAGCTTAGCGCAGGCGGCGCTGCTTTCACGGTAACTGTCTGGGTCGTGTTGCCGAGCGTCAGCTTAAATGGAAGTTGTGTCGGTGTCTGGGCATAAAGCACAACGTTTTGTTGCACACTGGTCTTGAACCCTGTCGCGGAGACCCTCACGGTATAGGTTCCGGGTTGAAGAGCGGGAAATGAATAATATCCGCTGCTATTAGTTGTTGTTGTAATGGTGACACCCGTCGCGTCGTTGGTGGCAGTGACCTTGGCTGTTGTGATCACCGCCCCCGAAGGATCGGTGACAATCCCCGAAAGTGACGCGCCGGATTGCTGACCTGCGACTAATGATGCAAACATTAGTACTACGAATGCGAGGCGAAGCGAAGTTCCAAGGAATCTGGAGCAACGACTCAATGACCCCAGAAGAAAATCGAAACTATCCTTCAGTAGCAAATTACGGGACGAATTCATCCCTGCTATGCTCATCGATTCATCTCCCATCATCAGAATTCTGTGCTTCTTGAAGAGTATTTCCCGATTGTTGGTTGACCATAATTTTCATGAAATATTTGCGCATCCTGGCTTGATTGTTGGTTGCCTCGAGGTGTTCAAAGATCTTGAAATACCTCGCCGCGGCATCTGGCTGGTGCTGAAGTCTCTTGATCATTGCAAGCTCATAGACGCAATGTCTGTTGCCTGGATCAAGCTTTCGGGCGGTCTTCAGATAGCGCTCCGCCTGGTCGTAATCGCCGGATTTCATCCAAACCAGCCCGGCCAATTCGTACGCTTCCTTGAATTTCGAATCCAGACGGATTGTCTCCTGCAATGCGTGGCGCATTTCAGCATCATCCGCCGGAGTTACTTGCCCTCGGTCGTGAAGAGCGCGGGCCAGGAGATAGTAAAGCCAAGCGTTGGGCGCGCTGCTCTGCTTGATTCCGTCCCGCAGATCAGCCACAGCCTGATCGTATCGGTTCTCCTGGATGTCAAGAATGCCTTGAGCCATATAGGGCAATGCGCCATGCGGGTCAAGCTTTTTTGCGTTGGAAAAATCCCTGGCTGCCAGTGCAACATGCCCATCAAAGGCATAAGCCATCCCTCGTTCAAGAATCAACTGATAGGCGTCCGGGTTCGAGGCTAACCCTTGTGTCAGCAACGATTCGCCCAAACTGTAGTTGCCAAGCTTCAGGGCAAGGCGTGCGATGTCGATAAAGTTTGGAAGGTAGTGAGGGTCCTTGTAGATTCCCTGGCGATAAGCATCGTATGCCTCCTTGACCATTTGAGGCTTTTTTTCGATGATCCCCAATTCTTCCAACGTGTTCCCTAACAAATCCAGAGACTCAGGCGTGGCTTTGCCGTCGGAATGCAACTTGCCAAGGATAGTCCGTGTCGCGTCGTAATCCTTTGACTGGTAGGCTGCCAGAGCAGTGTCAAAAGCATGAGTGTACGTATCCGGAAACCCTGGCGGCACCAGCTTAAGTGCCAGGAAGGCCAACCGGTATTGCCCACTTTGTTCTGACTGTAACGCAAATTGAAATAAGTCCTGCGGCGGAAGCTGTGGCTTGCCTCTCATGCGGATGAGCAGGTCCGCCGCTTCGTTGACATCGCCGGCTTGGGCATCACAAACAACATTCATGAACATCGGAGCAGGCTCTCGCAAGAGGAAATCTCCGCTCGCCTTGAAAGCTTTGATGGAGTCAGTACAATCTCGACCAGCGAAGTACACCTGGCCGAGGTAAAGATTCGTAAGCTTATCGTCCGGATTTTCGCGGAGCGCCATCTGCAACTGTCGCGCAGCGCTGGCAGTTTGATGCTCATGCCATAAGGTGATCCCCAAATTGCGAGTGGCTACATAAAAACCAGGATGTTCGGAAAGCACTGTTTCGAAGGAACGTTGGGCTTGGGGAAGTTGGCCCTGCAGGAGGAACAAGACCCCTTGAAGATTTGCAACTTCGGCATCATTAGGCTCGCTGCGTGCAAGCAATGCCAGTTCAGCCTGTGCAACGGCAAAATGCTTTTGAAGAAGAAGCCCCAGAATTGCTTTTGGTGCCCGAGGTCCTGCCAGAGCCTCAATAAGTAAAGATTCAGCGGTCGTGCGATGCGTGTCGGTCTGAACCGTTGCCCCCTGCAGCGGTCTGCAGACGAACGTACATAGTAACCCGAGAGCCAAAAAGGTTTTCTTCCACCCACCGTCAAGCCACAGGTTTCGAGACATCCTTGCCAAGTACAATCGGAGCCTCATAGCAATCGCAAATCAGATATTGCTCCCGGCCGTCTTCGATATCGACCCCGCCACCGCGATATCGCAATTGCATTACTTGTTGCCTCGATTGCCCTCATCCAGTTCAAAAGAGGCCTTCCCTGCTGCACGCGCGCGTCAGGACAGAGTCAGGAACCCCAATTCAATCTAAGCGCTTAGGAGAGAATATACGTTTAGCAGACTGGGTTGTCAAGGATTATTTCAATTTCCTATTAGGCTTTTCGGAGCTCCTGTAAAGTTAATATCAGCATAGAAGTACAAGATGTTTGTACAAGCCACTGTTTTCCCTGCCGAACACCCTAACCCGTGGAACATCTTGGTGCGATCTTGAATTTAAGCGCTTATGTTCCGATCTTGACTTTCTTTTTTCTTGGAAAAAAAGCAAGCCATTGTACAGGGTTGTTCGTGTTTTGTTCACATTCAACACTCGAATCCCGCTGAACTCTTTGCATTTCGATCGTGACCCTTTGGATTAAACTACTGTTTTCACTGTCAAGTGACACCTTGCTTCGTCGAGGACGTCACAGGAAAGGTAATTCAGACAAGCAAATGAGCGGAACCAGTTCAGAGTTTTTGGTTCTGGGTTTGGCGGGCTTTGCAAGTGCGGCTTTTGGCTGGCCTATGAAACATTTTCGAGGCTGGGACTGGGAGCACGTCTGGGTAGGGCAGTCACTGACTTCAAACGTAATGTATCCTCTCGCGACACTGGCCATTCTGTGGCCGTTATTCAGGGAGATCGCCACCTCGATTTCTGCAGTTCGTTATTTAGAACTCATCCTGCTCGGCGTATCATGGGGGATTGGTGGGATCGGATATGGTCTCAGCCTGAACATCCTCGGCATCTCTTTCACTTATTCATTGGTATTTAGCGTGACAACGGTCTGTGGCGCTATCCTGCCGCTCTGGATTCGATTACAGTCTACGCCTCCCCATCTTTTCGCGTTTGGTCTCGGTCTAGCGCTATGCGTTTCTGGGACTATGCTTTTAGCCTTGGCCGGTGCAGAAAGAAGCGTCGATCAGAAGAACTCCCAAGGAGAAATCACAGGCAGGCTTGTCATGCCCATCCCTCGACTATCATATGGTTTGTCTTTAATTTTGGCCCTGGCGGCAGGAGTGTTTTCCGCCAGTATGGGGCTGGCGCTTGCCTTAAATAACGATCTTGTAAGCAGCCTGGCACAGCTTGGAGTGCCATCGGCCTTCGCTCCCCTCATTGTCTGGTCGCCGCTCGGCTTCGGCGCCGGCCTGGTGAGCATACCCTATGGTCTTGTTTGCGCCTTTAGGGCAGGCAGCCTCTCGAAATTCCATCGTGAATGGCCGATTTGGAATTGGGCCCTCGTAAATTTGATGGGCATTCTTGGTTTTGGTGGGATGCTTCTTTACGGTTTCGGGGCCAGTGGAAGATGTCACCCACCTGAAAATGTCGCATGGGCAGCCTTTATGGCTTCCTATATCCTCTCAGGGAACGTCCTAGGCCTGATGTCGAACGAGTGGAAGAATTGCCGAAGGCATACACACGTCCTGCTTTTGCTCGGAGTCGTGCTGTTGCTGGGAGCCATCGGGCTGCTGGCCGCTTCGCAAGCGCATTGACGTTCCGCGAATGCTTCTACCGGCACATAAATTAAAGCCATCTAGGTCGACCTCCCTCGCTTGGAGATAGGGACTGCTCCCAAGCGAGTTGCCGACTCTCGCACAACGAGGTTGGTTTCAAGGATAAGTTCTCGTCCCGGTTCCTTGAATTCGATATTGCTCGCCAGACAATCTACAACCATCTTCCCTAGCCCGCTTCGGGGAATGTCAACACTGGTTAGAGCCGGGCACAGATACTCGCAGAGGTAACTATTATCAAATCCTACGATCGAGACCTCCTCTGGAACCCGTATTCTTCGCTGGTGCAATCCCCGGAGGACACCTAGTGCTACGGGGTCAGCGATTGCAATCACCGCCGTGAACCCCTTGCAATGCTGGATAGCCTTGTGAATAGCCTCCTGACCTGCTTTTGGACCCCTGCCGGAATGACTGACGATTTGAGGCTCAATGCCGGCCTGCTTAAGTTGTTTCGCGACGCGCTGAAAAGCACTGGTTCGCAGGCTGATCGATAGCAAAGGCAAATCGTCCTTCGTCGTGTTCTCAGGGTAGGTTCGGACAAACAATATCCTTTTGTGCCCCAGATCCACTAGGTATTTCACAGCTTTGTAGATTCCGCCTTCATAGTCAATACGAATATTACTGATAGTTCTGTCCACAGTTCCTACATCTTCAAAAACCGCCGGCACCCGACTGGCGCGCAGGATTTCGAGGACTTGGGAATCCATCTCTGTGGTCATAATGGCCAGCCCGGCAACACGCATCCCCACCATGCGTTTCACAGCACTAACCAGTTCCTTACGCGAAAACTGGGTGTCAGCAAGCGAAATCTCATACCCTCGCGATTCTGCTTCCTGTCGGATCGATTGGGCAATTTCTCCAAAAAAGGGATTAAGGATGTCCGAGACAATCAACCCTATCAAACGCATCTTGCTTTTTGCCAGATTGCTGGCGTAGAAGTTCGGCTGGTAATGCAACCTCTCAATTGCAGCAAGTACGCGACGACGGGTCTTGGACTCAACTTTATCCGTTCCATTGATCACAGCCGAAACCGTCGCTGTTGAGACCTTTGCTAGTTTTGCTACATCGTAAATGCTTGCCAATTTCGTTTCTCCCAGGAGCTCGACGAAGTGGAACTGAATCGACTTGCTGGAGTGTTATGCCGCTGCACATCTAAGCGGTTAACTAGAACATATTATCATGCGGCGTAGGCCGCTGAGGATTAATTGACCTGTTTCCATTTTCTGATCCACGTGGGTTAGTTTCCGGCACAATCCAGTCCTGAAGAAAGGAGATTTGGCGTGAAATGGAAGCGATTTTCTGTGGAGCAGATCGTGGCTGTGACGAAGCAATCCGACATGGGGGTTCCGGTGGCGAGACTAATCCGTCAGGTGGGGATTTCCGAGCAGACGTTCTATCGCTGGAAAAGCGGTATGGAGTGAACCCTTGAAGTGACACACAAAATTGCGCACAGTTTCCGGAAAAAGATGCCCAGGGAAGAGGAAACGATACTCCCGGAAATTTCAGCGGATGGCAGTTGAACGGATGGGAAACTGCGCCGACGTGGCGGCGTTGGCGCAAGAGTTGGGGGTGACCCGGCGATGCCTGTACGAGTGGCGCCGGAAGCTCGAAACAATTGAGCCAGGAGAAGAGGCCTCGCGGCCGGGCACGCGCGCCGCTTTCCACCGGCGGGAAAACGGACGGCTCAAGCGGCTGCTGGCCGAGGAGACCCCGGAATTGGATTTTTTCAAGGGTGCCTTGCAAAAAGTCGAGGCTCGACGCCGGAGTCGCGACGACTCTGGCGGGACGGCATCGACGAGCAGATCCGCGAAGTGATGCCGCTGCAAGGCACCCTGGGCATCGAGCGCATGTGCCAGTTGGCAGGCGTCAGCCGCAGGAGCTTCTACCGGTCACTGAAGGAGCCTCCAGCGTTTTGCCGCCCTGACACCGAATACTTGCCATACGGTTAAGAAAGCTATGTCATTCACTGTCGGCAAGAGCAAGCATGGGCGATGGTCAAAACGGTACGAAGTGTTTATGATTGAAAGCGTTCCAGAATTATCCTTTCCAGCGTGGACATGGAAGACATCCGATGTATCACATTCCTTCGTTGGGCCCTGCCAAGGCTGCGTCTGCGATGGGAAGGCTTTCGCAAAGTCCGCCGGCAAGTATGCAAACGCGTTTCCCATCGTGCGAGAAGCCTTGGCTTGGCTGACATTTCTGAGTATCAATCCTACCTGGAGTTGCACCCCGAGGAGTGGGCCCACCTTGATACGCTTTGCTGGATTCCAATCTCCCGGTTCTATAGAGACCGTGGAACATTTGAGTTCCTGGCGGCGAAGGCGCTTCCGGGTATCGCCGAAGCAGCTCTGGCGGCCGGATCCACTGGCATCCGCGCATGGAGCGCTGGATGTTGCGGTGGCGAGGAGCCATACACATTGATGCTCTTGTGGCGATTCTCTCTGCAACCACGCTTTCCCAACCTGGAATTGCAGGTCCTCGCCACGGATGCGGATGGGAAGCAACTGGAACGGGCTGGCGCGGCCTGCTATTCATTCAGCAGCTTGAAAGAACTCCCTGCAGTCTGGAGAGAAAAAGCGTTTGAGAAGCATGAGGGAAATTTCTGTTTGCGACCCGAGTATCGGACTGGCATCAGATTTCAGCAGCAGGACATCCGGTTGGAAATGCCTGACGGCCCCTTTGAGATTATCCTTTGTCGTAATCTTGCCTTTACGTACTTTGACGATACGCTCCAGGCGAAAATCGGGCAATCGCTTTATGAACGGATTGTCGCAGGAGGAGTGCTGGTCCTGGGCAGGCACGAAGCCCTTCCCGCAAGTGTTGCCGGGTTTAATGAAATCGGACACGACCTCCGCATCTACCGACGGCGGCCCGAATGAGAAACCCGGGACGCGAAACACCGAACCCCCTGCCCGCAACAATTCAAGCCCAAGCGAGCCGGTGCGCAGGAATTAAACTGGGTATCCCTGAATATTCAAGTTTGTAAGCCCGTTAGCTTTGGCCCACGCCACGGCCTCTTCGTATTCGGAGCGTGTAATTCGGCGCGCTATTTCAGCATACTGCGAAGCCTTGAATGCAGGCATGTACTGGGACATAAGATTGAGATAAGTGTCTTTCGGCAAGTTCTGAGCGATCCACTCCACGACAGCCTTGGTTCCGCTGACCTGGTTGGGCATCACCAGATGGCGGATCATCAACCCGCGATACATCAGGCCATCCGGCGCAGGATGCGCCACTCCCACCTGACGGTGCATTTCAAGCAACGCTGCCTTCGCGACCTCCGGATAGGTTTCGGCCCCGGAGGAAAATCTGGCAGCCATTCTGCCGTCCGAATATTTGAAGTCGGGCAGATAAATGTCAACGAAGCCGTCAAGAAGCTTCAGGACCTCAAGGCGCTCCCAACCGCTCGTATTGTAAACAACCGGCAGCCTGAGTCCCCTGGCCGACGCGATATCAACAGCACGCAAGATGTGCGGAGAGTAGTGAGTCGGCGTCACGAAGTTTATATTATGGCAGCCCATCGCCTGAAGGTGCAGCATCATGTCCGCCATGTCTTCTGCTGTCCGAGGCGGTTCACATTCCCCCTGGCTGATCTGCCAGTTGATGCAGAACACACATCGCAGGCTGCAATGAGTCAGAAAGATAGTTCCTGAACCCCCTCGGCCCACAAGCGGCCTCTCTTCGCCGAAATGGGGATGAAAGGCGGAGACCTCAAGCTCAGAAGCAGATCCGCAGAATCCTCTTTCGCCTTTCAAACGGTTTGCTCCGCACCGCCTGGGGCAGAGTTCGCAATGTTCCATTACATTCCAGAGTTGTTCTGCTCTTTTTCGAAGTTCTCCGCTCTTATGTAAACTCAGATAGCCCGGAACAAACTCGGGATCGATGTCAGCCGTGTTTCGAGTCCGATGCTTCTGCTTTGTGGATAGTTCACGGATACTTGCGGGCTGCGGTGATTCGAAGTTCTTCTTGCCCGCGGCAACGCGCGAAATGAGTGTGGGTTTCGATACTGTAGCTTCGGAACGCGAAGGCAGGTTATCCGACGTTCTCTTTGGATGCGCGCGCATTTAGTCCGCCCTCCCGATTTTGGGGAGCAAGGAGCAAAATGACCAAGAACTCGTACCCAAGAATATTCTAGGTTCGGCGGGCTGCGCTTTCCAACCGGCCGAAGGCCCGTTTATTGGACCTTGTCAGGCACCATCACAGAGGCGGCGCCAGGGCGAGCAAACCTTCGGCAAGTGCCCGGCCGATATTTGCGATAAGGTCGAGCTTCCCATTCACCGCGTAAAGGTGCGGTGTAAGGGCCCAGAGTTCCCGCTCGATCCGCCGAGGCATGGCGCTCACTCCATCGCGGCGACGTTCAAGCTCTGTTGTCAGCATCGGCAATACTTTGTCGCTGAGGCGCAGAGCTGTATCCATCACAAACAGGGTGATGTCCGGGCGGAGCAATTGCACACGGTCAAAGAACGAAGCCACCTCGCGAGCTTCCAGGTTCTTGGGCGGAGACGACTTCAGTTCAAGATACACCAGCTTGCCTTCGGCCGTAGCTACCACGTCGAAGTCCCCGCCCACTCCGCGCGCATGAAATTTAACTCCCGCCTCCACATTGAACCAAAACCTGCGAGCCAGTTCTCGCGCCACGTACCATTCAAGGGTGCCGCCGAAACTTTTCGCAATGCGAAGCAATCGGTATCTGCCGCGTGACGTTCGTTCGGCCAGCCCCAGTTTAACCAGCATGTCCCCGTAAGCTTTCGACTGGCTTTTCTTCAAATATCGCGTTACTTCCCCGGGTGCAAAACCTTGCGGGTGCAATATCGCTCCGCGGAGGAAAAGACGGAAGGCATAATGGCCAAGCAGTTCTGCAAGCCGACCAGCCCTCTGCTCGTCGATACTTTCGGGAAAGGGTAAATCAAGCCGGGCCTTGCTTGGACGGAGACCCCGCCGGGCCAGCATGGCCATCACCTCACCGTGCGGCTGGAGTGTTTTCTGCGGCCTGGGCGGTTGGAGCGCTGCAGCTGCAAGCTCCAGTTCACGGGCAGTAGAGGCTCTCTTCATGAGGCATTCCTGATCGGCGCGGCGCAGGATCTTTTGCTTCTACTTCGCACGTTTGGATCTGCGATGGGCAAAGAAGATTGGACTCACTTCGCGCACGAAGATTTCCGCTGTTTTCGGACCAATATGCTTGAACTCCTGTAACCGCTTGGAAAGTTCCCCAGGTGTTTTTGACTGCGCAATGAGGCTGGCGACTGAACCATACCGCTGCTTAAGTTCCTCCGAGACGTGCAGCAGCTTGGTCGCGGTAGAAAAATCAAAACGAACGTAGTGAGCATCATCAAGCAACCGTACGAGTTCATCCCAACCGGCGCGAAGGACTGCGTCTGGATCCACGAGTCCTGCCGCGGCGAGGGTTCGGTAAGCGCGTTCAGCAACCTGCCGTTGAATCGGCTTTCCGAACAGGAGACAGGCCAGGAACCACTTAAACATCTCACTCTCCTTTCTGGAGGAAAGCTTGATGCCCAGACTTTCTGCGATGTGTGTTCGGTTGCTGCGCATCCTTCAGCTCAGAATATTGGATTCACATGTGCCGCCGCGCCAGGGCCTTCCTTATTTCGTCCACCATCGGGAGCACAGGCACCATGAGAAAAAACATCCAGAGCGTTCCGGCGGGCAGCGGGGCTGTTCCAAACACACGTTGCAAAGCCGGAACATAAAGGACCGCCACCAGCAGCGCCACTTCCAGGAAGATCCCCAGCCAGATCAACCGGTTTCCGCCCAGTCCGATCCTGAAAATAGAAGTCCTCTCACTTCGTTGGGTAAAAACATTTCCAATCTGAGTAGCAACGACGGCAGCCAAAGTGGCGGTAGTGGCCTGCCGGTACAGCTCACCCTCCGATGGAAGATCGAGCCAATGCCCCGCATACCCGTTGGCCCAGAAGGTCACGTAGAATGCCAGCATGGTCAGCGTCGCCTGTGGAACTCCCAGCCAGGCGTAGGCGCGGAGTAAAAGGCCGGGAGTGAACAGGTGCTGATGGAGGGGCCTGGGCGGCATCTCCATCGTTCCCGGTTCGGGCGGTTCGGCACCGAGCGCCAGTGCGGGCGCCATATCAGTGCCCAGGTCGATGGCAAGGATTTGCATGATATTCAGAGCCAGCGGGATCCTGCCCCTGCTGAACGCAAAACAAACAAAGGGCGCCGCTTCCGGCGTGTTGCTGGTGCAAATGTAGGTGATGAACTTCCGTATGTTGGAGTAAACCGCACGCCCTTCCTCTACGGCGTTCACGATGGAAGCAAAGTTGTTGTCAAGCAACACGATGTCTGCAGCGTTCCGCGCAACGTCCGTGCCACCACGGCCCATGGCGATGCCGATATTCGCTTTCTTAAGGGCGGGCGCGTCATTCACGCCGTCGCCGGTCACGGCAACGATATGACCCAGGTTTTGAAGTGCACCGACGACGCGCAGCTTGTGGAGCGGCGTTGCACGAGCGACGACCACATCGTATCGCAGCAACGCCATGAGCGACTCATCACTCATCGTATCGAGTTCGTAGCCGTTCAGAATTGTGGCCGGCCCGGGCCGGAGCATGCCGATTTGGCGGGCGATCGCCTCCGCTGTAACGTCGTAATCGCCGGTGATCATCACCATTCGTATGCCGGCAGTATGACATTTAGCAACCGCTTCCGGGACTTCGTCGCGGGGAGGGTCCGCCATGGCGATCAATCCGAGGAACCGCAGGTCCCTCTCCACTTCCTCGGCATACCCAAGCCGAAGGTCCTGAGGAAGTGTACGGCACGCGGCTGCCAGGACCCGAAGGCCGGAACGGGCCAGTTCATCATAGGCGCGAAGCGCCGTTCTCTTCTGGTCTTCCGGAAGCACGCACAGTTGCAACAACTCTCGTGGGGCGCCCTTGGTGTACGCAATGAGGGTATTGGTTTGTTTGAGATGGTGGATGGTGGTCATTCGCTTGCGGAGGGAGTCAAAAGCAATCTCTCTCACCCGCGGGCAAGCAGCAAGTTCCGCAGCCACATTCAGACCGGCTTTCGCGGCTGCCACGAGGATCGCTGCTTCCGTGGGGTCGCCGGTAATGGACCACTCTTCGCCGGCGAGAAGGTGTGCATTGTTACAAAAGCTGCCGGCCAGGAGGAGCTCACGGAGAGGTTCCGGCACTTCGGAAACCGGAACACCCTGCTGAAGAATTTCACCACGAGGTCTATAGCCGGTTCCGCTGACGTCAAAGCGCATGTCGGGTACCCAAAGGGCGGTAACAGTCATTTCATTTCTGGTGAGGGTGCCTGTCTTGTCCGTACAGATAACCGTCGCACATCCAAGCGTTTCAACTGAAGATAACCGCTTGACCAGGGCGTTGCGCTTCGCCATCCTCTGAACCGCCATGGCAAGAGCGAGCGTCAGGGTGGGCAAAAGCCCCTCGGGGACAAAGGCCACAATCATCCCAAGCGTGAAAAGAGAGCTTTGACCGAGGGTCAGAAGACCTAGCAGGAATCCCACAAGAAAGAAGACAAGTCCAAAGCCTACGGCGACATAAGCAATCACGCGAGTGACATGAACAAGCTCCTTTTGCAGCGGGCTCGGTTCCTCGCTCACAGTTTGAGTAAGATAAGCAATCTTGCCAAACTCCGTATTCATTCCTGTGCTGATCACAACTGCGCGGCCATTCCCGGCAACGACGCTGGTGCCGGCAAAGACGACATTGGGCAATTCCGCCAGATTCGCCGGATGGTCCATGGGAACTTCCGGGACCTTTCGCACGGGCCGGGATTCTCCCGTCAATGTCGATTGGTCTATGCGCAGACCGGATTCCTGGACCACCCGGGCGTCAGCCGGAACGTTGTCCCCCTCGTGCAATATAAGCAGGTCACCCGGCACAACCTCTTCAGCCGGGATCTCCCGCTCGGCGCCTGCCCGAATAACAGTCGCTCTCTGGGGGAGCAGAAGTTGCAGCGCCTCAATCGCGCGGTAGGCCCGGTATTCCTGCCAGAAGCTGAAGAGTCCGTTAATGACACAAACACACCAGATGGCGATGCCAAGCTCAGAAAGCCGGACGGCGAAGGCAATTGCTCCCGCAATCCACAAGAGGACCGCCATCAAATGCGTGAAGTTTGCCGCCAGCTTGCGAAAAGGGGACTCGGTGCGGGCCTTCTCGATTGTGTTAGGCCCGAACTGTCGGAGACGTCGGCGGGCTTCCTCCTCTGACAGCCCGTCCGGGCTCGTAAAGAATCCCTGGAAAATCTCTGATACGGAGAGTCTATACGCCTTTGTACTTGCCGGAAGGGGGACACCCGTGTGATGCACGCCGCCTTTCATCGTGGCGCCCTCGAAGAAACAGATTTGGGCCGGCGAGGCGCCTCCCCGGCTGTTTTCCTGGAATTCGAGTCGCCGGCCGGAAACCGCGCCTGTTCCGAACCCTCTCGTTCAACCCGTTCTAGCCTCTTGATACTTACCATTCGACCATCGGGAGAATCCCGAGGCAGTGATGGAGATCACGTTATTTAAATGCCGGCGGATTCAGTGGGCCCGGCACAGGGAGACCGAAAGGGATGATTGTACGAAAGGGTCTTACCGGGGTCACCCGCGGAGACATCGACCGCAGGCGCGAATTAAAGCGGGCTTGGTATTTACGGCAGACAGCAGAGTATCTTTCGAACCAAATCTTGCACGAGCGAACTCCCTTGGATTACGGCGCGCTCCGATACGGGTATCCTACGTGCAATCATGGTCAGTGATTAAGAATCTTGCCGGCATGATGATCGAGCCGCTATTGTTTGCAATACAGTTCTATTTAGCGGGGGCAAGGCTTGATGAAACCTCGGCTTTACGGACTTTGAGGACTTCTTTTGCTGGCAGTTTGCGCTCGGGCGGTAAGGTCTTCCAGTCCTCCTCGAAGATCATCTTTCTGATTTCGGCTGCTCTCTCCTCTGTCGGAGGGTGCGAGGCAAAATAGCCTGAAAGTGTCTCGAGCGCAGCCCGAGAAAGTTCCTGTCGAATCGTCTTAGGTGGTGCGAGCCGTTCCTTATGCAGGCGGTCGAGTTTTTCTAAAATCTGAATTGCACCAAGCGGTGAGTATCCAGCAGCTACCGCAAGCCTCGTGCCTTCCAGGTCGGCTTCGAGTTCCTGATCCTTGGAGTAGCCGGCTTCAAATACTTCGACGGGAATTGCCACCAGCCCTCCAAGAGGAATTCTCTTCAAGAGTTCGAATGCCTGGACCCGTTCAGCGCAATGGTAGTGATCGATATGCTCGATCTCGTGTCCAAGGACGAAAGCGAGCTCGTCCTCACTATCCATGAGTTGGATCAATCCTCTTCCAATGAATACGCTTCCACCCGGCAGAGAGAATGCATTGATGAAGTCGGGGTTAGGATTGTAATAGAAACGGTAGGGCAGCTTCCGGTGAGCGTAAGCTGAAAGGCGCAACCCCAATTGTTGCACGGTGGCGGCAATCGCCTTGTCATCAGGCCCATATGGGGCAAAGATATCGGAATATATTGCCGCAAGGTAGTCGCCAATTTGAATCTCCTGCGTTTCCGTAAGGCGTGTCGCTGAAGCAGGGACCCGCGCGGCTTCATTCTCTACGCCCGCCAGCCAGCGGAAAAGCGCCGCCGGTGACACTGGAGCATCCGCCTTCTGCATCTGACTCAAAACAATTGCTCCAGCAGCAAAAACAAGGATAAGGCTAGGCAAGATCCAGCGTTTCATAAGTACTGCCTCAATTTCTCCCGGTAGCGCGTGTAGAGATAAGAAACAGCCACGAGTGAGCTTCCAAGGCCGATTAACGTCAAATAGAAGTAGGAAGTTCCCCAGAGCCGGGGCAGATCTACGAACACAACCTTGCCGACGCAAAGCAGCAGCAAGCCAAGCCCCGTCAGACGGTAACTCCTCTCACCAACTGCAAGGGCGAAGGCAATGATCACCAATGCTTCCACTCCCCAGGCGAGCGTAACCAGGCCGCTCCGCAGATCGAGGCTTAAAAGCATCGCGATCAGTGCAACGGGCGCGAGGAAGAAGAATTGTTCCGGGCGCCGATAGAGGAAACTGAATGCACGGGCCGCCCATCCTCCGGACTCCGGCGCAGCCTCCTTTTCAATTGTCCGAAGGCGGAAGGCAAACAACAGTCCGAAAAGGAGGAGGGCCGCCGTCGTGCTCACGGACAAGGGCCGGCTTTGCCAAGGGCTCGTACTGAAATAGCTGCTCTGGTAGAGGTTGAACAGGACCGCCCGATAAAGCGTCGCAAGTCCCAGCAGCAACCCCTGAGTCAGGAAAATCTTCTTGTCTGTAATGCATGCCCCAAAAAGGAGAGCGACGGCCATTGCAACCCAGGCGGGAGCAACCCAGACTTCCGGGAACTCAAACCGAACGAGCACCGCCAAAGTGGCGACCGCGAGATAACAAAGGTATTCGTAAGCTTTGAGCCGTCCGCGCCACAGACGGTCCTCGGGGCCGCCTCTCATGCGCCCATAGACGTAGAAATACAGGACCGCAACAGGAACCATTGTGTAAAGGCGCGGGCTCAGTCTTCCCCCAACTCCCGCAGCATTTAGGTTCGAAAACATCATTCGGACAAAGGCCGCTGTGAAAGACACATATCCCTGGAAACGCAGGGAAATCGAGTGCTGTACAAACCCGATTTCAAACAGCAACAAGCCAAGCGCAGCCCATGCCACAGCCACCGCCACCGGCTCAAGTTGTCGCCACGCAAGCAGTGCAAGCAGAATTGACCCTGACCACGAATATGCTTCTGGAATTCGTGAAAGGCGCGCAGAAGCGGGTCTCACCACCCATCGCGATATGAGATAAAACATGAGGGCGGGCATTCCAACGGTCAGCGCTTGCACCCGGTTGAAATGGCCGAGGATTCCCAGGTTGATGTTGACGAACAGCAGACTTGCGGCTCCGGCGCCGGAAAGAAAATGGGCCTGCGCCTGAAGGTCGCCATACGCCGGCCTTCTTCCCAGAAACATCAGGAGGAGCGCAAATGCGATCCATGCCGGTCCAACATATTCCGGGCGCAATTCATACCAGGCAAGAAGCGCAACAAGGGAGGACGCTGCAGCCCGATAGAGAATAGGAAGCCGCCGCCGGCCTTCAATTGTCGCAGCCCACCGCGAGCCCACATAAAGTAACGCAGCAGTCAAGGCCACGCTGGAAACACGCAGCACGTCGAGGTGGTGAGGCGCCGCAATTGGCAGGTTCACAGAAAGCGCATGTATGTATGCTATGGCGGCAATGGAGTGCGCCTGGACATACAACTCCGGAATCGACCAGCGCCAGCTTGCTCTGAGGAGCACAACCATCAGCACCGCCCATAGCGGAGACATCCATGCCCGCGAGCTCGCAAGCCACACGGCTGTAAGGGCCAAAACCCCTCCAAGATAAGAGACGATCACAAACAATCCGGCTTCAAGTTCATCCGTGATCAGAGTCCTCCACCGCCGCGTCAGCCAGTGGGCGTTGACGTACAGGATCAACGCTGCGAAACCAAACAGCACGGCCAACCCAGGCTCAACCCGAAATGGCCCTCCGCTCCATCGCATATTCGCAACCCTTGCCGCATCCACCATCAGCATCTGACCGGCCGTCACCGCCAACACGCACAATCCAAGCCAGCGAAATACAATTTCCCGCAACATGATGCCGGCCAGGACAAATGCCTCTCCTTCAGCCAGCCACACCACTGAGAGGTCTGACCCTGAGAAGTTATAAGGGAAAGCTGCAACCAGCAGAATTGCCCCTGCAGTTGTGAGAAGAGTAAATGCGGTACGCCGACGGCGCGTAAGCGGCAACTGACCCAGGGCCAACTCCACGGCACCAACGGTCAGGAACAACAGGAAGGTGCGCGGCGGGTAAATTGCCTGATACCCCATGAGACCCAGGAAAAAGCCAATGTTTAGAAGAAGCGCAACCGTCGAGACGCTTTCCTCGCGCTTCTCGCGGATTCGCCGGACGATATAGGAAATGTTGAAAATCGCCCAGTAGAAGATCAGCAGCGCACAACTGTCCTTATACTCGGCAAAAGCGTGATGCACTCCCACGTGCGCGATGATCGGGCGCAGCCAGAGGTAATGATTGAGATATGCTGCAATAATGCCGAAAATTTCCAGTTCATACCATCCAAGCCGCCAAACGATGATTACCAGTGCAAGGGCCAGGACCGCTCCAGCCAGAAGGCTGTACACGCTGACGTGGCTGATCGTAACCGTCGTGAAAGCAAGCAGAAGCGCGAGGCCTGTAACCACCTGCGACCGGTACTTCAGCGTATGCAAGACCATGCCCGCTGCAACCACGAGCATCAAAATCAGATCGATCACTTCGGAAGCCAGCAAAGGCGGCGAGACAACGTGGTGCATCGCATAGGTTACAAAATAGAGAAGCGCCCAACCGCCTCCAATGGCTGCCCGCGCAAGGATGCGCCATTTTTCCCGGCGTTCGAAGACCATTCCAGGCGCAAGCATCATCCCGCTGACAAAATAGCCAATCGCAATCCGCATCCCCGGACCTAAGCGGTGCCACTGTGTTGCAACAAACAGACTGAGGCCAAACACCAGGAAAATAACTCCCAGTTTGGTGAACAGGTTTCCGCCGATTATCTCTTCATAATTGATGGCCTTCTTGATCCATTCCTTGATGCCTGGCCGGTATGGATGTGGGGCGGCCCCGATTGCCGGAATCGTAGTCGCTCGTGGTTGGCCAGGCTCGGATAAATCCTTTCTGACAGTTGAGGCTTGCACCGTTGTCAGAATCCTGTACCTGCTTCCGGTTGTCCCGGGTACACTTCCGATGACGGAGCCTGCGTGCGGTCGCGCTTCTTCCCTCTTCGACCCCACCTCGAAGGGCATCGCTGAACCCTCCCGCACCTGAGCTTCGGGTGCTGAAGCCGTTGGGGATTTCGCAGAGGGCATGGCTGGTAGGGCACCGACGGGCTGGTTAGCAATGACGCGCTTCTCAAGCGCTTCCAGCCGTGAAGATAATGTTTTGAGGCTGCTGATTTCGAACTCGAGGGCCCGGACGCGTTCCGTGAGCCTTTGCAATGCTGCCTTCCGTTTCCGGCGACGCAAAAGGTCCCACAGCAGCAGGAGGAAAACAAGGACCGCTAGAAAAATCAAGTCCTCCGGCATGGTTAGCTCCCCCTTTCACCCCTGAAGGTTTTGAGCAGTTCTGTCTTCACGGCCAGCCTGACCCGCGTTCGCAGAGAGCCGCGTGGCGATCTCTTTGATTCGTCTCAAGTCGAGCTTGCCTGAAGCCAACACGGGCAACGCGTCAATCTGAAAGAAGTTTTCCCTGCGCGGGACCCAGAGAGCCGGCAGGTTGGCATCCCGCAGGCGGCGGTGCAGTTCTTCGACGCTGATCTCTATCGGCGTATAGAGCACAATCAGTTTCTCGCCTTTCTTGTCGTCAGCAAGCGAGGTGACAACCAGCTTGGGTTCGCTTGCGCCAAGCGCCCGATGGAGCGCTTCTTCCACCTGAAGATGTGGCACCATTTCACCGCCGATTTTTGAAAAGCGCGACAGACGGTCAGTGATCGTGATAAATCCATCTTCGTCGAGCCGTCCAATGTCACCCGTAACATACCAACCGTCGCGGATGACCTGGCGAGTCTTCTCCGGCTCGCCAAGGTATCCCATCATCACGCTCGCGCCCTTGACCAGCAGCATCCCGTCTTCATTTGGGTGAAGTTCTTCAAACGTTTCCGGATTGACGACTCGCACCACAAGGCCCGGAATTGGACGGCCGACGCTGCCGGGCTTGGCGCCCGGCTGTGCGTTGTTCGAATCGAAGTAGCCGGGCGTTCCCACAGCAACAACAGGCGAGAGTTCCGTGGCGCCATACCCTTCGTGAAGGTCCAGGCCGAACTTGCTTTTGAATGCGCTGGCCAGACCGCCTTTCATCTTTTCCGCACCCACGATGGCCAGGCGAAGCGAGCCAAAGTCCGCAGCGTCACACTTGTTCACATACGTCCAGGCGAAGGTCGGGGTAGTGATAAGGATCGTCACGCTGTACTTGCGGCAGAGTTCGCCGATCTTCCGCGCCTCAAGTGGATTGGAGTGAAAAGCGACTCCGAACCCCGAAACCAGCGGCAACCACAACCCAACCGTAAAACCAAATGAATGAAAAAACGGCAGAACACCCAGCAGGCAATCTTTTCGACCAACGCCCGTGGCCTGCTGCGTGCCTTCGATGTTCGAAAGGACATTCCGGTGGCTGAGCATGACTCCTTTCGGGATGCCGGTCGAGCCACTGGAGAAAATGATCGTGGCCAGAGAATCGAGCTTGACGTCCTGAGGCAGAAACGAGCGTCGCAAGACAGGCATTGGAAGTAATCGCGCTGCAAGCAGTGCAAGGAATTTGTGAAGCCCGGTAATGTCCTTTACCGCATCCTCCAGCATCACCATACCCGGCTGCCTTTCGATCCCCAGGCGTTCCAGCAACTTTTCGCTGGTGAAGACCGTTTTGATTCCGGCGCGTTCGATCGCGATCGCCAGGGCTTCACGCGAGGCCGTGTAATTCAGGTTCACGGGGACTTTGCCCGACAGACTGATACCGATGTTCAGAAGGGCGGCAGGAACGGAAGGAGGCAGGAGAACGCCGATGTTTGCTTCGTCACGGCACAGGCGGCGAACCGTGGCGCGGAAAAGTATCGCACCCACCAGCGCCCGACCAAAAGTCAGTTTGCGCCCGGATGAATCGGCCATGGCGAAGCGTCGCCAGTTGCGACGCGTCTGGTTCAGGAATATTTCAGGCAGCGGCCGCTGTGCGTCATCGCGACGGGCGAACGCTTCCGCGCCAAGTTGCATTACGGCCTGCCGAACTTCGAACGGCGTTGCGCCCGGGTGAAGCGGCTTCCCGATGGTTACTGTCACTGGGTAGGGGATGCGGCGGGGCCATTTGAAAAAGAATTTGCCGCGCTCAAAGCTGAAGATCGATCCCCACACGCGGTCGAGATGAATGGGGACGATCGGCACATCTGTGCCGCGCGTGATGAGCTCGAAGCCCGACCGGAAACGCAGCAGGTTGCCGGTGCGGCTGATTGACCCCTCGGCAAAAATGCACACCAGGTCGCCCTGCCGGAGCCTCTCCCGCGCCTCGCGAATCGAGGCCAGCAAGTCGCGCAGCCGGTCATCGTCCGCGACGGGAATTGCAGCCATCAGTTTTGCCAGCCAGTGGATTCCGCGCGTTTCATAGAACCTGCGGTACATCAGGAACCGTACAAAGCGGTCCGTCGAGGCCCCGATCAGAAAGGGATCAACGAATGAGATGTGGTTGCAGACCAGCAGCGCCGGGCCGTGCTTTGGCAGGTTTTCGCGGCCTTCGACGCGGATGTGGTAGAAGGTGTGCGTCAACAACCACAATGCCAGGCGGACGGCGAAATCGGGCAGGACGGTCATGATATAAACCGTGGCGCCAAATGAAATCCCGGCCATTACCAGCAGCACTTGATTTGGTGCGAGACGCAGCGGCCCCGATAGAACTTCAAACACGCCCGCGCCAAGAATGACTGCGGTGAAGGTGAGAACGTTCGAAGCAGCAATCACACGGCCCTTGGTGTGCTCGCCCGCATGCGCCTGGAGATAAGCCTCAAGGGGAATGATAAAAATCCCACCGGAAAACCCGAGTAGAAAGTGGCCGGCAAGAGCCGCTGCCAGCGTATAATGAGCGAAGTAAAGATAGACGCCGAATACCCCGAGGCCTACCGAACCAATCGGCACCAGGCCAAGTTCCACCCGGTCGCCCGACAGCTTGCCCGCAACAAAAGCCCCGAGGCCGATGCCGATGGAAACAGCCGCCATCAGTCCGCTGACGCTGGCGTTGCTCAGCCGGAGCAGATCGTGGCCATAACCAATCACGTTCTGGAGGTACACCGCGCCGAGAAACCAGAAGTAGGCAATCGCCAGAACGGTCTGCAAAAGCGCGCGCGAGGACCGAATCTCATGGAAATTCCTCAGGAATTCACCGGCCAGGTTCCAGCGGAACTCTTCGCTCGCAGCGATGGGATCCACGCGCGTAATGCCCGTGGCAAAAGCCAGCCCGATGAGCGCCGTGCCGATCAGCATTGCGACGGGCACGTACGGCCTGGCCGGGAACACATCCAGAAGTACACCGCCTGCAACCGGCCCAAGCACGATCATGGAGTAAATGGTGAGTTGCATCAGGCCGTTGGCGCGCGAAAGGTCTTCGTCTGGAAAAATCTGCGGCAGAATACCTTCTTTAGCAGGAGCGAGAAAGGCGGCGTGGCAGCCCAGCAGGAAAAGCGCCGCCAGCATGGCATCGATGTTTCCTCGATACATGGCGACGGTGGCAACAGCCAGCAGCGCGGCTTCGATAATCTTCAGGGAAATGATCACGCGGCGTTTGGAGAACCGGTCGGCAACCTGCCCGGCGCAGGAAGAAAGAACAATGTAAGGAAGAACGTAGAGCGCCGTTCCCCAGGAAATGATGCGGTCGCGCACGGCTGGGCTGGCCAGCGTCGCTGCGGCGTAAAGGAAAAGGATCTGCTTGAACGTATTGTCGTCAAAGACGGCCAGCGCCTGCGCCGCCAGCAGCCAGGCGAAGCCTTTGCGCTTCAGGACATGCCAATAGCCGCTGCCAGGTGTGACTCCTGCTGTCCTTGCGCTATCCCCGGGTTGCCCAGTCTTCTCAGGGAGGGAATCCATCGCGCATCCGTCATCCGCAGGATGACCATGATATTCGGGTAAGTTTCCTGCTGATTTGAAAATGTACTGCGAGCGCGCAGGGGTTTCAAGCGTCATCTCATTTTCTCCAAATCGTCTGATAGGGGGTCTCAAATGTCTTGCCCACCTCTTTGACGTCCCCAACTGCGGGCAGATTATGTCATCGCGAGAACCCTTGCCACGGGACATATGACAGTTTTTCGAGTGTCACTGGCCGGTTCCGTAAATGCGGGCAGTTCAGAGTTCCATCCGGCTGGAAGAGGTGTAGAATCCTGGTCAGTGAAATGCCCTGGGCAGCGCCGTTTGCGCAGAGTGTTGTGCCATCAGGACATATGGAAATCCGCATTAACAAATCCAGCGGTGTGCCGGTCCGTCAGCAACTGGAAGAGCAGATCCTGCTGCTGATCGTTACCGGCCGCCTGAAGCCCGGCACCGCCATGCCGAGCGTCCGCGAACTTGCGCGCCGGCTCAAAATTCACTACAACACTGTGAGCGAAGCCTATCAGGACCTTGTGCGGAGGCAGTGGCTCGACCGGCGGCGTGGCAGCCACCTGATCGTGCGCGGAATGCGCGAGGGGGTGCCGCTCGAGGGCTCGCTCAGCCTCGACGACATTGTGGCCCTTGCCATTCGCGTGGCACGTGAACACGGCTACACGCTGCAGGAGCTTCGCCGACGCTTGCGCGAGATCCTTGCAGAAGAGCCGCCGGACCACATCCTTGTCGTAGCCGAGGATTCTGGACTCCGGCGGCTGCTTCACTATGAAGTCCAACAGGCGCTCGAATGGCCCGTCGAAAGCGCCTCTGAGAAAGACCTGGCGGGCAATCGCGGCCTGGCGATCGGTGCTCTGGTCGCAACACCCGCCTTTGCAATGCCGGAAGTCGGACCCATGGTTCCCAAAAGCCGTCCGCCGGTCCCGCTCAACTTTGCCCCGCCTGACGTTCTCGTCACCGAGGTTGGAAAACTGAGAGAGCCTTCCGTCATCGCCGTGGTTTCGGCCAGCGACTTGTGCCTTCGCTCGGCCGCGGGGCTACTGGCGTCGGCGATTGGAGAGAAGCATTCCCTGGTTCAGTTTCTCTGGCCGATTGAAGATTCAAAAGCTATAGCCGGGGCAGACCTGGTCCTGTGCGATTCGCTGGTCGCGCGAGAAATGAAAATGAAGCGCTGCGTTTCTTACAAACTGATCGACGCCGAGTCTATCCGGCATTTGCGGGCGGCAATGATTTCCTATCAGGAAAGATAACGGCCTCGAAAGCGTGCTAGCGCGAAACCGAAGTCCCGCGTTGCGTGGGCATGATGCGGAGCTATTTCTGGGGCGCAGGCTGAGGCTTTTCGCGCTCTTCGCCCAGCCAGACGCTTGCGATTTTCCACCCCGCCTGTCCTTTCTGAAGAACAAGCTTATAGGAAGCGACGGCCTGCGGATTTTCAAAATCGACGTCAGCGAGCACGCGCAATCTGTCCGGCGAATACGTCAGGTTCCGAATGTTGACCTCCACTTTTGAATCCTGATCGCCTGCTTCGTCCGGCTTGGGAGCGCTCTCGAGCGCCGGCATGAAATAAGTCCGAATGGCCTGCTCGACCGTCCTTGCTGATTCTTTACCGCCATGCGCCGCAAGATATCTGGCGCGAAGATCAACAACGGTCGCGGCGGTTTCAATGTCGTCCTGAATAACGGGGTCGGTGACTTCATTCTCGGCCTGGCGCAACTTTGCCACAAGCCCAGGATCGGAACTGATCGAGAGGGCGAGAACGGCGTTTTCTGTGACCGTCCTGTCAGGCTCTCGGTCGGATGTGCGGACCTTGTTCAAAAGAATTTCAACGGCCCGCGGATCGCTTGAGCCGCCCAGAGCGCCGTAGTAAAAACGCCGAAGGTCGAGATTACGCGGGTCGTTCACAAGCCCCGCAAGTATTTGAAGCGACTTTGCATCACCGAAGTACGCCAGAGTCTGCGCGGCAAATTCGGCGGTGCGGTCGTCCTTCAGAGCTTCTTCGAGCCTGGGAATGATGGCTGGCCCGGCTTCAAAGGCCGCGCGATAAATGTCGTCACGGGTCTTTGTATCGGGGGAACTGAGAATCGCATAAAGCTTCTCAGCAGACCACGGTTGATTCAGAAGCTGGTCGCGCTCCTGGGCCACTGTAGTTTCCGGCTTCTGCGAATCTCCGCCGGCTTGCGACATTCCGGGTGTAACACCTGCCATCGCAACACGCGAGCTTGCCATTCCCAGCGCAGCGAAAAACCCGGGCATTTCTGCTCTAAATACGCCCGCATGGAGCGCGGCCGCCGGCAGCAACATTACGAGTGCCGGCCACAAAAGACTCCGGCGCAGCCGATGGACAGTTGTCTTAGTAAGATTTTCCATTGAGCAGTTGCGGCAATTCCCGCAGGTCATTGATCCGTATGTCCGGCGGGGCATCTTCGAGCGTCGCCGCGCCGAAGCCGTAACTGACGCCGCAGGTCCATACGCCGGCGTTGCGGCCTGCCAGCACGTCTGAGACGGAATCACCAATCATCATGGTCTGCGATGCGGGCGACCGGGCTTCCTCCATCAGTCGATAGACACCGATCGGGTCCGGCTTTTTGCTCTCAAAACTGTTTCCGCCGTAAATCCGGAAAAAGTGTTGCGCCAGTCCCAGGCCGGCCAGCAGATCGCGACTGAACCGGACGGGCTTATTGGTCAGCACGGCCATCTTGCGCCCGCCAAGTTCATCAAGGGCCTCGCGCACTCCCGGATACGGAACGGTATTGTCCAGCATATGGTCGCGATAATGCGCGAGGAAAATCTCCGTGGCGCGCTCGATCAAGTCCGGCGGCGCACCCTCGCCCAGAGCGCGGCTGATCAGCACGGTCACCCCTTGCCCTACGTATGATGCAATCCGTTCAACGCTGAGTGGCTTGCGGCCGACCTTTTCCAAGGTGGCGTTCACGCTGTTCGCAAGGTCCAGTTCGCTGTCCACGAGCGTACCGTCAAGGTCAAAGATGAGCAGGTCCATCTGTCCAAGGGCGTCTTTGGGAATGGGCATGAATCGGTCACCTTACGTTCCGGGCTGGACGCTTTCCGTCCCGAGTTCGACGGTGCGCAACACCAGAGCGGCTTCCTCGGCAGGGATGGGGTTGTAGTAAAAAGTTTCGACGTCGAAATGCGTCGTTTCCCCGTCCAGTTCAGGATAGATTTCGAAGTGCCAGTGGAAGTCGTCATGAATCGTGTTCCAGCGATCAGGCTGCTGCCCGTAGGCGGCCAGGTTAGGCTCCGTGTGGAGCACCAGGCGCAATTTGTCCGAGATTTTCTGTACGCGCAGCAGGTTGGCCTTCAGGAACCTTGCCAGCGACACGAGACGCGGTTCTTTGCCGACGTCGCGCTCGAAGGAAGAATTGTGCTGCACCGGCAAAATCCAAATTTCGTACGGAAAGCGGGAGGCATAGGGACAGAGGCAGACGAAGTCCGAACTTTCATCGACAATGCGCTTGTTGAACTGGCTTTCCTGAAAGAGGATATCGCAATAAAGGCAGCGCTCCTTCCGCTGGTAATGGAACTGGCTCCAGCGGAGCTCTGTTTGCACCAGCGCGGGAATCACAGGAATGGCAAGCACCTGCGAATGGCCGTGCTCTTCTGCCGCCGGCCGATTCAGACCCTGGTCCTTGAAAACCGAGACGTAGCGGAACCGCGGGTCCTGTTTCAGGTCCAGGATGCGTGCACGGAAGATTTCAAGCAGGCGCGCGATATGCTCAGGAGAATGTTCAGCCAGCGTTTTGCCATGGTGGTTGGTCTCCACCACGATTTCGTGCGCACCGACGGCGTTCATGCGGTCAAACATGCCTTCCGGTTCGCGGTCCAGGCCGCCTTCCACCCGGAACAACGGCGCGCGATCGTGAAAAACTCGAACGTCCCAATGGCCGCTGGCGTCTGTATGCTGCTGGATTGGCGGCGGCGTGAATCCTTCGTTTCCAGGACAGAACGGGCACAACTCGCCGGAGTCCAGGGCATCCGGCATAGGCGGCCGCTTGCCGGTGATCACCCATCTTCGCCGAACAGGGTCAAGTCGCAGTACGGGCATTTTGGGTCCTTAGTGGAAACTGCCCGCTGCCGCACGCAGCATTGGCTCGACCTCTGCACAACGCGCCGCAGCGAGGGCGCAGGCAAACTTCTATTCTAGCCCGAACCGGCGGCTTTTGGTGCGTCGGCTTCCCTTTATGAGGGTGACCCACATCAGGCGAATCCTTGCGTCCCGTGATCGGGGCAAAGGTATCACCGGGATCGCGCCTTGCAATCGTGTGGATTTAACAGACCCTCCGCGGTCACCATTTCTCGATAAAGAAGATCTCCTCTCGAATTTCGATCGGTTGGCAGGTAAATAGGTATGGCACAATGCTTCAAAATTCCCAACAGGCCGAAATGTGGGAGGCGAGCGGACCTGATGCAGAGGTAAATCCGCGTGCCGAATAATGATGAGGCTGAAGTTCTTGACGGATTCGATGAAGACACCAAGGAAAACGTTCCCTACAAGTACTCGGCACTAGCCATGGCGCAGACTACCCGGTCGATCGTCTGGTGAGGCGTATAAAAGACGGGAGCATTCTTGCCCCGCAGTTTCAGCGCAACTATGTGTGGGATTTGAGCCATCTTCCGATGACAGCAGTATCTATCACTTTTTTGACAAGCCAAACCACTCCCGGCTGAAAGGATCTCCAACTCCGTTGAGCCGGAAGCAGTTTCGTCGGCAACGGTGAACAATCCTCCATCTTTGGGTTCTGAACGCACAATCGCCTGTGAATGCCTCGCCCTGCGTCGCTGTGTTATACTCGCCGTCCATGCCTGCGTCTGAACAAGGCGTGCTCCATCCCGCCGGCCGACCCTACCGGTTTATCGTTCTCGCTTTTGCCGCGCTGATGGCCTTCGGAAGCTACTTTGCTTATGACAGCGTCGGCGCCATTGAGACGACTCTTATCGAAGTGTTCCACACCAACCGGGCCGCCATCGGCACGATGTACACAATGTACAGCGTGGCCGCCGTCGCCGCGGTGCTGGCCGGGGGTTTCCTGATCGACCGCGCAGGCGTGCGTCTCGCCAGCATGACCTTCTCCGGCTGTGTCGTTGCCGGCGCCGTTGTCGTAGCCTGGGCGCCCAGCCTTCCCGTCCTGTACGCGGGCCGCGTCCTTTTCGGCATCGGCTCGGAATCCATGATCGTCGCGCAGAGCGCCATCCTTTCGCGGTGGTTCAAAGGCAAGGAACTGGCGCTCTCATTCGGTCTGGCCCTCACCATCTGCCGGCTGGGGACGCTGTTTTCCTTTAATACGGAGCAACTGCTGGCCAGCCGTTATGGCTGGCGCAACGCTCTCTGGATCGCTGCCGGCTTGTGCTTTGCCAGCCTGGTCTGCAACTGGATTTACACCTTGATGGACCGGCACGCGGAACCCATTCTGCATCTGCCCGAAGCGGGCGCCGGCGACAAGATCACCTGGAGCGACGTCGGGAAGTTCCGCAGTTCCTACTGGTATGCTGTGGGGATTTGCGTGACTTTCTACTCAGCCATTTTCCCTTTTACCGCGCTGGCCACCGATTTCTTCCACGACAAGTGGAACATGCCGATGGCCTCGGCCGAAGGGCTCGGCTTTCTGCCCGGAGTGTTTTACAACTTCACGCACATGTTTTCAACGGCGCAAGGGACCACGTCGATCATCATCGCGGCCTCAATGGTTCTCGCGCCCTTTGCAGGCAACCTCGTTGATCGCATCGGCCGCCGGGCCACCTTGATGGTTTTGGGCTCGCTGCTGATCGTTCCCGCACATTTGATTCTGGGGCTGACGTATGTCCGGCCGGTTTATCCGATGATCGTGCTGGGGGCCGCGTTCGTGCTGGTCCCTGCCTGCATCTGGCCGTCAGTCCCGCTGATCGTTGAAGAGCGCTGCGTGGGCACAGCGTTCGGCCTGATGACCGCTATTCAGAACCTCGGTCTGGCCACCTTTCCGGTCGTCAACGGCGCGCTGCGCGATGCCACCCGCGGCTATACCGCGAGCCAGATCATGTTCGCGTCGCTTGGTTTCTGCGGCCTCATCTTCTCGATGCTGCTCCTGCGCGCCGACCGGCGGCAAGGCAGCCCGCTCGAGCGCGCCAAATAGAGCATGGAACCATCTCCCTTCCGCGCGACCTCGTCCGGCTACCGCCGGCGTCCAATCGGAGCGGTTTCCGGCCCGCTATTCGCCGCTTGAAGGCGATGCGCGTTGACAGCTTGCGCCCCGCGTGATAAAAACGCGGGCCATAAACAAAATCCGTTTTGATGAGGTTATGACTCATGCCCACGTCTCGCCGCGAGTTTCTTGCAGGATCGATTGCCGCCCTCGGAGCGCCATTATACGCGCGCAGCGCGCCGGCGCAGACTGCGACAGCGACGCAATTGACATCCTTTGACGTCGAAGTCCGAAATGTCCTCAGCCGGTTGACGCTGGCTGAAAAAGTCGGCCAGATGACGCAGGCCGATCAGATGTACCTTCGCGATCTGGATGATCTTCAAAAATATCATCTCGGTTCGCTGCTGAGCGGCGGCGACTCCGATCCCAAAACGGGGAACGATTCCCGATCGTGGCGGGACCTTTACAATCGCTTTCAGGCGCGTGCTGTCCAGACGAAGCCGCGCATCCCGATTCTCTATGGCGTGGACGATGTGCACGGCCACAGCAATGTCATCGGAGCGACGATCTTCCCGCATAATATCGGGCTTGGCTGCACGCGCAACGCGGAACTCGTGGAAAAAGCAGGACGCATAACGGCCATCGAGGTCCGCGCCACAGGGATTCAATGGGGCTTTGCGCCATGCGTGGCCGTTCCGCAGGACGTGCGCTGGGGCCGCACTTATGAAGGCTTCAGCGAATCGCCCGACGTAGTAAAGATTCTGGGCGCTGCGGCGGTGCGCGGAATGCAGGGCTCCGGACTCGGCGACCCGCTCGGCATCGCGGCCTGCGCCAAGCATTTTGCCGGTGACGGCGGAACGGCCTTCGGCACAGGATTGCCCAAAGGCAATGGGTCGCTCCACTATCCGCTCGATCAGGGGGACACTCGCCTGAGCGACGCTGACTTCCGGCGCATCCATCTGCAAGGCTACATCACGGCTGTCCAGGCCGGCGTTGCCACCATCATGCCCTCTTACAGCAGTTGGAACGGAGTCAAATGTTCCGCCAGCTACGTTCTGCTCACGGAAATTTTGAAAAAGGAGATGGGCTTTAAGGGTTTTTTGATTTCCGACTACGCGGCGCAGAAAGAGCTTCCCGGCAATTACAAGCAGCAGATCGAAACCACCATCAACGCCGGCATGGACATGGTGATGGTTCCGGACAATTACCCGGAATTCATCCGCCTGCTCACCGAACTGGTCCAGGAAGGCCGCGTGCCGATGTCGCGTATTGACGATGCCGTGGCGCGCATCCTTCGGGTCAAGTTTGCCATGGGGCTGATGGACCCGAACCGCTCGCAGCTTGCCGACCCGGCGCTCGAAAAGCAATTCGGCTCGCCTGAGCACCGCGCCGTAGCGCGTCAGTGCGTGCGCGAATCCCTTGTGCTTCTCAAGAATGAGCGCTCCCTGCTGCCGCTCGCCCAAGGCAAACGAATTCACGTGGCGGGCAAATGTGCGGACAACATCGGCAACCAGTGTGGCGGCTGGACAATCTACTGGCAGGGCCGAAGCGGAAACGTCACGAAAGGAACGACCATCCTGCAGGCAATCCGCAAGGCGGCCGGCGAAGCAAACGTAACGTATTCGCTTGACGGCTCAGGAGCGGAAGGCGCTTCCGTCGCCATCGCCGTGATCGGCGAAACGCCTTACGCGGAAATGATGGGCGATCGCGAGAACCTCGATCTCAACCGTGAAGACGTGGCCGTTGTTGAAAACCTCAAGCGCAGCGGAGTGCCCGTCGTCGTCGTCCTTGTTTCCGGCCGCCCCATGGCGATTGATGACATCCTTCCCAAAGCGGACGCTTTCGTTGCCGCCTGGCTCCCCGGCTCGGAGGGTGACGGCGTGGCCGATGTGCTCTTCGGCAAATATAAACCGATCGGCAAACTATCCTTCACATGGCCGAAAGGATCATCCACGAGCTTCCATCTCGGAGACCCCGGCTACGAAGTCCTTTTTCCCTTTGGCTACGGAACCAGTTGGTAGCTCCACCCTCGCCGCGTTGAACATCGCAATCTGCCGGAGGTTTTGCGCTGCCAAACAGCGAACCACGCACGGCATCAAGGGCGAATGCCGCGGCCATATGGTACTAAAGTTCTACTACTTTCGTTCCTTGACGAAAAAGTTCATCAGTATCAACATCATCAATATATTTCTAGTGATGAGGAACTGATCCCCGGAAAGGATAAGGTGAAGGGTCGCTCAAACCCGCTTCAGCCGACATGTTGACCCGCCCTCGTCGCAACCGAAACCCTTGGGATTCTTTCGGGCATGATGGCCTCGATTCGACCGGTGTGCACAAAAGTACGCACGGCCAAAACGAAAGGAGGATGCCGCCGAAACGCTATATTGACTGATGGAATATCCGGGCGCGAACCTTCATTCAGCGCGCCTGCGGGCGGCATGCGACAAAATGAAAGGAATGCTTAGTCTTGAGCAGGAACTTCGTGCGACTCGTTTGGCCGGCGGACAAAGAAATTCGAAATCGCCCGGCCAGCCGCCTGAGCCCATTGAAACTGAACGGCCCTGGCGGCGCGATATCGATCAGTTGCAACAGACGATGCGGGAGGTCATGCGAGCGGTCGCCACGTTTTCGGGCGTCGAACTTCCCGGCTTGCCTCCCGGCCTCCAGAACGACACGGCACCTCTGCCCAGGCTGGACATCAAAACCCTGAAAGACCGGTTTCGCAATGACCTTGAAGGTTTTTCCATTAAGACAATGGAGGAACTGACGAAACGCGCCAGGGAGCAGACTCGCGCCGCACTCGAAGCCGTCCAGAATGAGATTGCCGGTCGGATCGAGCAGATTGCCGCCGAGTTGCGCGAACAACTGCAACTCCCGGCGCAGATGGAGAAATTGCTGGGCCCCTCCGTCCAGGAGGCGGCAGCAAGGCTGGAAAAATCCCTCAGCCAAAAGTTTGAACACAAGTTCGCCGAACAGGAGCAGATGATCCAGGACAAGCTTCAGGCGGCGATGAGTTCGGTCCAGGGACAAATCCGCTCACTTGAGCAGACCGTACAGCAGTTCCGCGCGAAGGCGGATTCCATCGAGCGGCCGACCGCGCAGCCGCCCACAGCGAAGATTGAAGAACTGCTCGCCAAGCAGGAAGAGTTTGTCCAGGACAAGCTTCAGGTGGCGATGAGTTCCGTCCAAGCACAAATCAGGTCGCTCGAACAGGCTGTGCAACAGATTCGCACGAAGGCGGATTCCATCGAGCGGCCGACCGCGCAGCCGCCCACAGCGAAGATTGAAGAACTGCTTGCCAAACAGGAAGAGTTTGTCCAGGACAAGCTTCAGGCGGCGATGAGTTCACTCCAGGGGCAAATCCGCTCACTTGAGCAGATCGTACATGAAGTCCGCACGAAGGCGGATTCCATGGCGCAGATGCCAACGCAGCCGCTGAGTGCCGCGGCAGTGAAAGCGTCAAATAGAGATGAAGGCAGCTTCAACAGTGGGTTCAAAGATTTTCTTGAACGATCGTTTTCACGCATCGAGTCGTCGATCAGCAACCTGAAGGACATTCCCAGGTTGCAGCCTGCACAGAGCAGAGCACCAGATATTGAATGGCTGCGCAAAGCAATACCCTCCGGCAGCACGGACATGCTGCTCCGCGTCCAGGAGGCAATGGACAACCTCGACCGGCTCGGCCCCAAAAAACCGCTCCCTGTGACCTATTAGGGATTACAAATTACAGTAAGCACCTTTGCTGTAGCGCCGGTGTCCTCACCGGCGATTTCCAGCGCCGAGGACCGCACTGCGCCGAAAAATGTCGTTACTTCAGTTTGAAAGGTCCTACAAGTGCCGACATAGGGAATGCTCGCCACGAGAATTTGAAATGGTCGGATTTCAAATTCAAAAACCCCGCGGTGAGGACACCGCCGCTACAAGAAAGGCTGTTAGTTCCAGAGATCGGGACGTTTGTCAGGATCATTTGAAAATTTGAGATTTCAAATTCAAAATTCCGGCGATGGGGACACCGCTGCTACGGCTGAAGGGTGGACGCGTGGGCGGGTGTGGTAAGATAATTCTTTTCCTCAATCAGCAAGGGAGTTGACTGGATGGCAGAGATATATCCTTTTCGCGCGCTTCATTACAATCCCGCTGTTGTGCCGGATTTGCAGAAGGTGATCACGCAGCCGTATGACAAGATTTCGCCCGAAATGCAGGAGCGCTATTACGCGGCGAGCCCGTACAATTTTGTCCGGCTGATTCTGCGCAAAGCCGGGGCGGGCGGGAATATCTACCGGGAAGCGGCCACGGAGTTCGAGAAGTGGATCGAGCAGAACGTCCTGGTTTCCGAACAGGAGCCGGGGATTTATCCCTACGTGCAGGAATACGCCGTGCCGGGCCAGCCGTCGGTGCGGAAGCGGCGCGAGGGATTTGTGGCGGTGCTGCGGCTTGAGGAATACACGGCGGGCATTGTCCACCGGCATGAGGAGACGCTCAGCGGGCCGAAGGCCGACCGCCTTGAATTGCTGAAAGCGACGCGGTGCAATTTCGGTCAAATCTTCATGCTCTACAGCGACCCGAAAGGCGAAATCGAAAGCCTGCTGCGCGCCGAATCGCAAGGCAAGCCATGGCAGCAGGTGAACGATGAGTATGCCAGCACGCATTCGATGTGGCGCGTGACCGACTCGCGCATCGTGGAGCAGGTCATCGAGGCCATGAGGCCGCGGAAACTCGTGATCGCAGACGGCCATCACCGCTATGAAACTTCACTGGCCTACCGCCGCCTGCGCAGCCGGGAAGCTCCCGAAGACGACCGCGCGAATTACATCATGGCGACGTTCGTGCGACTGGAAAGCGACGGCCTGCTGATCCTGCCGACTCACCGCGTGGTGCACAGCCTCACGAAGTTCGATTGGGAAAAACTCACTTCGCAAGCCGCGCCGTTTTTCGAGGTCAGGAAGCTGGAATGCTCGGGATCAGTCGAGAAGGACGCCCCGGCAATTCGAGAAGAACTCGAAAGCCTGGGACGCGAACGGCCGACGATCGCAGCCTACGCCGGACCGGACCGTGCGGTGTTGCTCAGCCTGCGCCGGGATGCGGACCTTGCCGGCGCGCTGCCTGATTTCCCGGAAAGCCTGCGGCGGCTGGACGTCGTCGTGCTCCACGGGATCGTGCTTGAAAAAGTGATGTCAATCGACCGGCAGGCGGTAAGGGAACAGAAACACCTGCGCTACGTCCGGGAACTCGATCAGGCGGTCGAAGAGGTCAATACCGGACGGGCCCAGGTGGCCTTCCTGATGAACCCTACGCCCATCCAGGCCGTCTGCGAAAACGCTTACGCGGGCCTGCCGCTGCCGCAGAAATCCACCGACTTCTTCCCCAAACTGCTTTCAGGTTTCACGATTTATTGGATGGACAATCCCGCGGGCATGTAGCGTCGCCTAGCTGAAGGACTTCAGCGCATCTGCAACGCTGTCATGAACCTGAAAAATCGTGACCAATTTCGTGATGTTCAGCAGTTCCCCGAACTTCTTCGTGATGTTGGCCAGGCGAATATCGCCGCCATCGTTGCGCGCTGACGTATAAGCGGCTACAAGAGTGCCAAGCCCGGCGCTGTCAATATAGCTGACGCCGCCAAGATCAAGCACCAGACGCTTCTTCCCTGCTGACAGCAGTTCCTTGATCTTCGTCCTCAGTTGATTGCTTTCGTCACCCAGCGTGACGCGGCCCGAGAGTGTCAGTACTGTCGCTCCGCCGCTGTCTTTGGTTTCGATGCGTAATGCCATGTCGTGCCTCCTCTGATTTTCAGCTTGACCGCAGACCGGAATGCATTATCAGGAATCCAGGATTCGGTCCCTGCGCCTGGGAAAGCCCTACTCGAATTCCGAACAGGACATAAAGTACCCGCAACGAGGGCAAACCATTTTACAATGGTTCGACTCAAGACGCTTGCCGCATGCGGGACAAAATTGATTGGGAAATTCTTGCGCGGCCTCCCGATCTTCGTATTTTTGATCAGCCTCTGCCACAACCGCCTCTGAAAGTCGAGTTCACCGTTGGTTGAAATTGGCCGGCCCTTTGACCATGCATCAACTCTGGCGCAAACGGCCATCCAAACGGAAAATAGTCTCCGGGACATTGTTCAAGAAATTGCAACTGAACAAGCAGCCGGAGACAAAGCCTCACTGGCCGGGCCACGGAAATTCCGGCCATAAAATCCGGCTTAAGTTCAATTATTAACTGCCTGGAAATTCAATGTATAACGAGCTAAATCAAACCTTAAACTTTAAGCTGAGTTCTTCTTGATAAATGCCGCAATCTTGTCCAGCGCCTGCTTCAATATCTCTTCCGGAGGCAGGAATACAATCCGAATATGCTTTGTTCCGGGTGCCTGTCCAAAACCGCCTCCATTGACCACGAGCACCTGCCCCTCTTTCAGAAGACCCCGAACAAAATCCTCATCGCCTTCAGCAATGCCCAAACGCGGAAAGGCATAAAACGCCCCGCGGGGACTGACACAACTGATCCTTTGTGTATTCCGGCTCCACTCCATGACAAGGTCGCGCCGCCTGCGCAGTTTCACGACCATCTCCCGCAGATGGTCCTGGGGCCCTTCAAGCGCCGCGGGAATCGCATATTGCAGCGGATGATTTGCGGAAAGCCGCGCGCGCAGCAGTTTGTGAATTCCCTGAACGTACGGCGTGACCACCGCCGGATCGCCACTCACAATGCCCCATGCCACACGCCATCCGGGAGCGAGATATTCCTTCGACAATCCGCCGAACGTGACAACAGGCACGTCAGGAGCAAGGCTGGCGATCGGGATATGAGGCTCGTCATCGAGCACCAGCCTTGCATAAATCTCGTCGGAAAAAATAACCAGGTTGTGCCGCCGTGCAAGGTCCGCGATCCTTTCGAGCGTTTTACGCGAGTACACCGCGCCCGTGGGATTGTTCGGATTGATGACAACAACCGCGCGAGTTTCTCTGGTGATCCGGCTTTCAAGATGATCGATATCCGGCTGCCACTCATTGTCCTCGTCGAGATTGTAAGAATTCGTTCGAGCATCCAGCTTCGCCAGGACCGCATCGTATAGCGGGTAGTCTGGAAGGGGCGTCAGAACGCTTTCATGAGGCTCCAGCAGCGCGGTCATGCAGATGTCAACCGCTTCGCTCACGCCTTCAGTGATGAATATGCTTTGGATGTTGCGAATGCCTTTTCGCTCAGCGTCAGCGCGGATCGCTTCTATCGCCACGCCAACGCCCAACGACGGCGCGTATCCATTGTGTCCGTCGCGCATGGCTTTCGCAGCCGCTTCGATCAGGTGCGGCGGCGTCTGGAAATCGAATGCCACCGGGTCGCCGATATTGAGCGGGAGTATTTCTTTGCCCTGCCGGGTTAAGTCTTCCGCCAGCAGAGCAAGATCACGGATGGCATAGCGGACGTGCTCGAGCCGCGCCGCGGCAAGAATTTCGTGAGTGCGTGGAATTGCGTGTGACATAGCGCCTGAGTCCTAAGGAATTCTGACAGAAAACCTGTTGCGGGGTCAACAAAAGCACTCAGGCATTTCTCAGCACAAGAGTCACGGCCCAGCGGGAAACAGAGTTGAAGAAACTGGAATGGCAATAATATAGTGCTTAAATGACGAAAAGAACCTGGACAATCCGTTCGCTTTACTTCTATCTGATATTCGCCGTCGCGCTTGTTTTGCTTCCTTCCAGCACGCCCCGCGCCTCGACGACGCAAACCGTCGAAGGCGTCCAGGAAATTCTGCAATATATATCCAACGCCTGGAATACGCTCACGCGGTCCATGGATGAATGCCAGACATTTACGGACCCCAAGACAAACGAAAAATCAGTTCTTTACCTTCCAGCAGACCTTCCGGCTCCCGCCGACCTGGAAACCGTGCAAACAAAATGCGGTGTGCAGGTACGCCACCTGCCCTCGGTCATCACGAAGTTGGGTGAAATCAATGTCAGCGCTATTCACCCGCAAGGGCTTCTTTATCTGCCAAACCCCTATGTGGTCCCGGGCGGCATGTTCAACGAGATGTACGGGTGGGACAGTTATTTCATCATCCGGGGACTCATTGCGGACGGGAAGCTGGATCTGGCACGTGACATCGTTGACAACTTCATCTTCGAAATCGACCATTATGGCGGCATCCTTAACGCCAATCGGACTTATTACCTGACCCGATCGCAGCCGCCGTTTCTTACATCGATGATCCGGGTGGTTTATGAAGCGGAAAAGGAGAAAGGCCAGGCGGACAAGTCATGGCTGAAAGCCGCGTATCAACGCGCCGTCAGAGATTACGAGTTCTGGACGAGTCCGCCGCACCTCGCCGGATCGACCGGGCTTTCACGTTACTACGCACTGGGGAATGGGCCGGTACCGGAACTCGGACCTGATGCAGACAATTATTACAAATCGGTCGCAAAGTATTTTCTGCTCCATCCCGATGGCAGCCAGCCCTATCTCATGCAGGTGCAGCCGGGAGAAAAAGTCGTGGGCCCGGAATTCGCTCTCGATATGAATCTTGACGAGGGCAAGAAGAAGCCCGGTGAGAAAGACCTGGTGATCGACCGCTTCGCGCTTACGCCAGAATTTTACAAGGGCGACAGAAGCATGCGCGAGTCCGGTTTCGATGTTTCATTCCGTTTCGGGCCCTTCGGGGCCGCTACACCGGACTTTGCAGCCGTTGACCTTAACAGCCTGCTTTTTAAGACAGAGAATGACCTGGAATGGATGAGCGACGAATTGGGCCTCAAAGAAGATTCAATAAAATGGCGTGAACGGGCGGAGGCTCGCCGCCAGAAAATCAACCAGTACTTTTGGAGTTCCTCTTACGGCCTTTATTACGATTACGATTTTGTAAATCGGACTCAATCGCGCTACTCCTACGCGACGACGTTTTATCCCCTGTGGGCAGGCCTCGCCTCGCCTGAACAAGCCAAGGCCGTCGTTCGCAATCTGGAAGCGTTCGACCGGCCCGGCGGAATTGTTATGAGCATGCGCGAAACGGGGGCCCAGTGGGACGCGCCATACGGCTGGGCGCCGATTCAGCTTATCGCCATTGAAGGGTTGCGCCGCTACGGCTATGAAGCCGAAGCCAACGGCATTTCTCTCCAGTTTCTCTCCATGGTCCTTGATAATTTCCGCAAGGACGGGACCCTTCGAGAGAAGTACAACGTGGACACTCGCTCTTCAGAAACCAGCATTGAGGTAGGCTATAAAGCGAATGTTGTCGGGTTCGGATGGACGAACGGCGTCTTCGTGGTGCTATACGATGCCCTGCCTCAGGCGGCCAAAGACGAACTCGCGAAAGAATAGTTTACGGAGCCTGCCTGAAACGCTGCAGCGGGACAATGGCACATCCAGCCACCCTCACCTTTTCTGCAGGTTCCAGATCGACGCGCCCGCTCTGTCCCTGGAAATGGTTCAAGGGCCGACGACAGGGTTCGTTAGTGTCCCCAAACCCTCGACCGTCACGCTCACCGTATCACCGGGAGCGAGGAACACCGGGGGTTTGCGGAAGACTCCGACGCCGGGCGGCGTGCCCGTTGAAATCAGGTCACCGACTTCCCAGGTGATCGACTGCGAGAGATAACTGATCAGATAAGGGACTTTGAAAATCAGGTTAGAAGTATTGGAATCCTGCATCGTCTCGCCGTTGAGCGTCAGCGAGATACGCAAATTGTGCGGGTCCTTGATTTCGTCGCGGGTCACGATCCATGGCCCCGTCGGAGCGAACGTGTCACAGCTCTTGCCGCGGAACCACTGGCCATCAGAGAATTGCAGATCGCGCGCGCTCACGTCATGGAGAATCATGTACCCGGCAACGTAGTCATAGGCCTTCTCTTCAGGAATTTGTTTCCCGCGCTTCCCGATAACGACGGCGAATTCCGCTTCGTAATCCACCTGCGATGAATTTGGAGGCAGTTGGATGGCATCGCCCGGCCCGCAAATCGTATTGCCTGATTTCAGGAAGAAGATGGGCTGCTTCGGGGGTTCAGTTCCCTGCTCACGTGCATGATCGGCATAATTCAGGCCCACACACGTGATCTTGCCGGGTTTTGGAATGGGGGCCAGCAGGCGCGCCTTGGCCAGCGGCGTCAGAAGCCCGCGTGGCGCCTTGGATGCGTCGAGGCCCTTCAGAAGCGAGGACGCGACAACGCCCAGGGACTTGCACCACGCCTGTCCGCGCCCCAGCAATTCGATCATATCCTTCGGAGCGGCGCCGGCATCGAGTACCCGTCGTGTGGCCTCTTTGAATTGAGCGCGCTCGCTGAGTGCGCGTGGCACGCGCTTCTTCTGCAACAGTTGAATTACCGCACTGACGCTGACGATCCATTCGCCGGCAACGACTCCCAGGCGCGGCTGCTTGTCCACTTCATATGCAACGAGTTTCACGTTTCATCCTTTCTAACTTGCCGAAGTACGGATTCTGCCCCTGTCATCGCGAGCGTTGCGAACGATCCCGGCATTTATTCATAGAGAAATACGAAGATGCTTCGTTTCGCCCAGCATGACAACTCGGCTTTTTCTCAGCAAGTTGCTGATGGGCCAAAGGATTTCCGTATGACAAGCACTATTCTCCCGTAAGGAGAAAATGATAATAGCCTGAGCCGACGCTGAACTCAATGCCGTGCGCTGTGGTCTCAGCGCCCGTGACTCCTGGATCGCCTGATACAAACTTCCCGTTTTCCCACACGACGTGGTCGCCTTCGCGCACAGTTACTGCGGTCATTTCTTCATCCTGCGGCACAACGACCTTCGCATCGCTGTTGGCCGGGACTGTTACGTCCATTTCGATTGTCCCCGGCTCGTGTTTCCAGGAGCAGGACACCTGGCCTCGGACGGTTCTGATGGACGCGCTTGCCGAGCGAAGATCTTCAACCATGTTGGGCGCAATAAGGATGTGCTTATAACCCTCGCCGTCGGCGCCGAGATTGATTCCCCCCAGAGCGCGATAAAACCACGCGCCAAGGCTCCCCAGCATGATGTGGTTGTGCGAATTCATCGAAGGCCCGACCTTGTCCTGCCACAACTCCCAGAGCGTCGTCGCGCCTTTTGAGATCATGTAGCCCCAACTCGGATAGGTCGTCTGGGCAGCCAACTCATAGGCCAGATCGGCCCGTCCATATCGGGTCAGCACTGGCAGCAGGTACTTGATGCCGATAAACCCGGTTGTGAGGTGAGTGTTGTGTTCATACACGATGTCGTTGGTCAGCCTGCCCATCACCTTTCCGCTTTCCTTGTCGGGCACAAGGTCCAGGAACAGAGGCATGGCCTGCGCCGTCTGCGTGCCGTTTGCGTACTCGCCCGTTTCTGCATTGAAGAATGTCTTGTTGAATGCATCCTTGATCTGGTCCGCAAGCCTCGCGTAGTTATCAGCGTCATCGGACTTTCCAAGGATTCTTGCGATGTTCGAGAGGATTTGCGTGTCGTAATAATAGTATGAATCGGAAACGAGCGCGCCCGGCGTGTGCTTGATGGCAATCCAGTCGCCGTAATAGCTGTAGCGCAGAACGTTGTCCTGCGCGCGGCTGCGCAAGAAGTCCTCATATTTTTTCAGACCGTCATAATTCTCCGCGAGAATGCGCTTGTCGCCGTACTGTTGCCACATGTACCAGCACAACAGCGGATAAGCGGTACCCCACGCAGGATCGGCGGGGTACTGGCCGTATTTGTGCGGCACCGTGTCCGGGACCTCGCCATCGGGTTTCTGCGCGTCGCGGATGTCGCGAATGAAATTGGTGTAAAACGCGGCCATGTCGAAATTCATCATGGCTTCTTCCGCAGAAATCTGGGCGTCGCCCATCCAGCCCTGGCGCTCATCGCGCTGATCACAATCGGTTGGAATGCTGTACAGATTGGAAAGCTGGCCCCAGCGAATCAGGTGCTGGATCTGGTTCAGGATTTGCTTGGATGCGGCAAAACTACCCGTCGGCTGGACGTCGCTGCTGACCACGCGGCCGCGAATGGAGTCAAGGCCCGGTGTGCCCGGGAAGCCCGTGACCTCGACATACCGGAAACCGTGATACGTAAAGCGAGGCTCGTAAGTTTCCACGCCTTCTCCCCGCAGAATGTAAATGTCGCGGGCCTTGGCCCTGCGAAGGTTCTGGCGGTTGATCATTCCGTTCGGGTAGATCAATTCGCTGAAGCGGAGTTGGACCCTTGCCCCACGCGGGCCCTCGACGCGCAACTGCGCCCAGCCTGCGAAGTTCTGGCCGAAATCGTAAACATACACGCCCGGCTCAGGATTCGTCATCGAGCGCGGAACCAGAGTGTCTGTAACGCGGATAGGCGGCATCATTTCCGCCGATATTTCACCTTGCGTTCCCGGTTCCTGCCGGGCCTGCGACCAACTGGAATCATCAAAGCCCGGCTTATCCCATCCCGGCTTTTCGAGTCGTGCGTCGTACACTTCGCCGTTGTACACGCTGTCGCTGACAATCGGGCCGGCGGCGGTTTTCCAGGTCGTATCGCTTGCAACGCTGACCGTCTTCCCATCGGCCAGCTCGATGTTCATCTGGAAAAGCAGCGCAGGAGCCTTGTAATAAGGAGGAATGTTGCCCGGACGTTCGGTTGCCCATCCTCCTCCAAGCATCACTCCTACGGCGTTCGCGCCTTCTTTCAGCGACGAAGTCACATCGTAGGTGGAATAGAGAACGCGCTTCGGATAGACGGTCCAGGCCGGGTCCAGAACCCTGTGGCCGATCTTCTTCCCGTTGATGTGCAACTCGTAGTAGCCAAGCGCGGTGATGTAGGCGCGCGCACGTACGACCCTGCCCGGTATATTGAACTCCTTGCGCAGCAGGCCGTCACCGCCGATCCATTGGCCCTTCCAGTCTGATCGCGACAATAAACCCATCCCAAAGCTTGCGGGCCGGCTGTATGCGCTGGCGTTGCCGTGGCTGTCCCAGTAACGCACTTTCCAGTAATAGGTATGGCCGCTTACAAGCGGCTTGCCGCTGCAAACCACCTGCGTCGAATCACTGGATCTGACCTTCCCGCTGTCCCACACATCACCGCGGTCTCTAGCAAGGTCTGCCAGACTCGAAGCGACCAGCACCTGATAAGCGGTCTGCATTTCTCCCCTGCGCGAGTCAGGCAGCACCCACTGGAACCGGGGCTGCGTCACATCAATCCCGCGCGGGTTTTTGAGATATTCGCATCGCAACTGCAAGGGGGCTTCCGCGCTGTTTGCAGCGCGGGCCGAAGGAAGGATAAGAAAACCGGTAAGTGCAATGACTCCCAGAAAAGGAATTGACCATGACAATCTAATGAACGCACGCATCAGTACACCTCAACATCTGAATTGTCAGCCCGTGTCGCCGACGAGAGTTCATTCAGAAAGCTTTTTCCACCGCTTGCGGAAGGGCACGGGATCCGGCGCTGGGAAGTCTCTTCCCTCGGTCCAGTTCGAAAGCGGATAGACGGGAAGCCTGGCGATCCATTTCCGCACGCCGCCTTCCCCGGCACCAGGCAGGCAGCGCACGCCAAAGCGCGCGATGGCCCCGGCGAGCGAATACGCCCACGGACGTTTCATCGCCCAGGCCCAAAGGCGCATCCCTTTCTGCTCCGAAACCACTTCACCCATGTGGGGCGGCAATGGATGCTGATCTTGCACGTGGCCTCGCAGGTGAAGCAGCAAGCCCGGGATGTTGATCCTCACGGGACAGACTTCGCGGCACGCGCCGCAAAGAGACGAAGCAAACGGCAGTTCCCTGGCCTGGCCCAGACCTGCGAATTCCGGCGTGACAAGCGCACCAATCGGGCCGCTGTAAACCCAGCCATAGGCATGGCCACCGATTTTGCGATAAACCGGGCAGGCATTGAGGCAGGCCCCGCAGCGGATGCAGTAGAGGGCTTCGCGCATCTTTTCATCGGCCAGCGTTCGGATGCGGCCGTTGTCCATCAGAACGACGTGCATCTCATCCGGCCCGTCTTCGCCCGGACGGCGCGGCCCGGTGAGAATCGAAGTGTAGGAAGTCAGCTTCTGGCCGGTCGCTGAACGCCCCAGCAGCCGGAGAAAAACGCTGAGATCGTCAAATCGCGGGATGATTTTTTCAATTCCTACAATCGCGATGTGGACCCGGGGGGCTGTAGAGCAAAGACGAATGTTGCCTTCGTTTTCAACCAGAACGATGCTGCCTGTCTCTGCGACAGCAAAATTGGCCCCGGTCACTCCTACGCCGGCGCGTGCGAACATCTCGCGCAACGCCTTTCGCGCGATGGCTGTAAGCACTTCCGGGTCCTCGGTGCGGTCAGAATGAAGTTTTTCGACAAATAGCTCCGAAACATCGTGGCGGGTCTTGTGGATGGCCGGGGCCACGATGTGCGCGGGCCGTTCGCCCGCAAGCTGGACGATAAGTTCCCCAAGATCGGTCTCTACAGGCTCGATGCCGTCAGCCTCGAGCGCTTGGTTCAACTCGATCTCTTCGCCCACCATGCTCTTGCTCTTGACGACTTCCTTCGCCCCCGCATTTCGCACAATCTGCTTGATGATGTTGCACGCGTCCTCGCCCGTTCGCGCCCAGTGGACTTTGCCTCCCTGGCGCTCAACGTTGTCCGCAAACTGTGCGAGGTAATAGTCCAGATGGTTGATGACTTCGCGCTTCAGCTCACGCGCCCTGTCGCGGAGAGGTTCAAATCCCGGAACCTGGCCAATGGCCTGAAGACGATGCGTGTAAAGCCTGAGCGTGGAAGAGCGATAAGCCTCCTGCAAATGCGCGTCGCCCAAGGCCTTATGCGCACGCTCGTGGATTTCCGAGCTGTGTACTCCCGTTTCGCTCATTCGTGTTTGTCCAGCAATTCCGCCAGGTGCAGGGTCTGAATGGGCAGCCTCTCTCGGCGAATATAACCCTCCAGGTGCATTAGGCAGCCGGAATCGTTGGCCACCAGGTATTCCGCTCCTGTATCCATCGCCGCCCGCACCTTGTCCCGCGCCATGGCAACGGAGACTTCAGGAAATTTAACGGAGAACGTCCCGCCAAATCCGCAGCACAGCTTGAAGTCCTGCATTTCGACGAGTTCGACGCCCTTCACCGCCTTGATCAGTTTGCGCGGCTCATTTTCGATATGCAGTTCGCGCAGCAGGTGGCACGCGTCATGGTAGGCGACCCGGTGCGGAAAACTGGCGCCCAGATCTTCCACCTTCATTACGTTCACCAGGAACTCCGAGAATTCGTAGAAACGCCCGCGCAACCGCTCGACTCTTTGCATGACGGCAGGATCGTCGGCAAAGATCTCGGGGTAAAAGACGCGGACCATCGACGTGCAGGAACCCGACGGCGCGACAACGTAGTCGACATCTTCAAACAGGTCGAGATTGCGAATCGCAACCTCGCGTGCCTCTTCGCGGTAGCCCGTGTTGAAGGCCGGCTGGCCGCAGCAGGTTTGCGCAGGATTAAAAGTAACCGAGGCGCCGGCACGTCGGAGCACCCGGACAGAGGCTTCGCCTACCTGCGGGAAAAACTGATCGCCCAGGCAGGTTATAAACAGCGCGACCTTTGGAGAATGATTGCCCATTGGATACCATCGTCGCGCGGAAGAGCTAATGCGCCGAATAGCCTCCATCCACCATCAGGTGGGCGCCCGTGATGTAGCTGGCTTCATCGGAAGCGAGGAAAAGGATGGCATAGGCCACTTCGCGAGGCTTGCCCGCCCTGCCGACAAAAGTCTTTGCGCCCTCCTGCGCGTCAAACTGTTCGAGTGTCATGCCCACCTTTTCCATGTGGCGGTACGAAGCGGCCGTGATGATCGAACCAGGGCAAACGGCGTTCACGCGGATTTTGTACGGGCCCAGGTCCATGGCCATGTTCCGGCACAACTGGACCATGGCGGCTTTGGTGGCGCTGTAAGCAAAGAAATCGGGCTGGGCCAGAAAGCTTGAAATTGAGCCGAGGATGACAATCGAGCCGCCCTTCTTCTTCATATGCTCGACGGCATATTTCGTGACCATCGCAGTGCCGATAACATTTACGCCGAGGGAATACTGCCACTCTTCGACCGTTGCTTCAAAGCCTTTTAGAACAAACGTGGCCGCGTTATTTACGAGAATGTCAATTCCACCGTAAACTTTCACCGCCTCATCGGAGATCTTTCTGGCGTCGGCCTCTTTGGAAATATCCGCCTGAACGAAATGGGCCGTATTGCCCTTCGCCCGGATCGCCTCGACCGTTCCATTGCCACCTTCGGGATCGATGTCGGCAACTACAACTTTCGCCCCTTCCTCGGCCAGCAGTTCCGCCGTCGCGCGGCCAATACCTGAGCCGGCGCCGGTCACAATCGCAACCTTGTTCTGGACCCTCATATTCGCTCCATTCTATCGCGCATGTTTTCCGGCTGGAAAGCAATCGAACTCGCTGCAAGGCGGACAAGAACTGCAATGCCATCGATCCCTGCCTTGCCGGATATGACCGGAAGTGGACAAACGTAAGGGAATTTTCAATTGAAGTCAAGCTGCGCGTCCGGGCTGGGCCACCGGCTTGACAAATCAGGTCCCAAAACAACATGCTTTTAGATGGTACCGAGTGGACCGCTATGGGGCGACAACTTTTTTTCCTGGTCTTTGTCTGTCTGTTCTTTGCCAGTCAAATCTATTGGGTCCTTCAAATCCGCAAGCTTGGCGAGCGGCTCATTGCGAACAAGAAACTTCGCTGCTGGATTGGTGCCGGGCTTGCAGCCCTGTATCTTTTCCTGCTGGCATACAACTTCCTTACGGAACGTGAACTGGCCCTCACGACACTGAACCTGAAGACCGCGCTGCTCGAAGCTCCCGTGCGATGGTGGGCATTTGGGTCGGTTGCGGGATTTATTGCGGCCATTCCTTTCCTGTTGGGTGGCAAGTTGCTGGACGGATTTGAGAAGGCCCAAGCCAATGGCAATCCCGGTACCGATCCGGACCCTGCATTTTCGCTGGCCCGGCGAAAATTCCTTTCCAACACCGCAATGGCCGCCAGCACTCTGCCTCTCGCGGCCTGCGGGTATGGGCTGGTCTTCGGACGAGTCGAGTTCGAAAAATCGTTTGTCCGCATCCGGCTTCCCCGCCTCCCGAGAGAATTCCACGGGTTCCGTATCGCTCAACTGTCAGACATTCATATCGGGCCGTTCATGACTGCCCGCACCGTCAGGCACGTCGTTGAAATGACCAACGCACTGAAAGCGGACCTGGTCGTTCTGACCGGAGATTACATCACCTGGGACCCGGAAACACAGCAGGCCGCGGTCGATGCCTTGAGCGGGTTGACGGCACCTCTGGGCATTTACGGCTGTCTCGGAAACCACGAATTATGGACCCACACCGAGGCGTCCATTACAAGGCTGTTCGCGCTTCGCAATATCAGGATACTTCGGCAGGAACGCACACCCATCCAGGTCGGCGGTGAAAGCCTGAACCTGATCGGCGTGGATTATGAGTCTCACACGCGCATGGGACACCACATGGAGGGATACGTGCGGCAATATCTGGAAGGGATTCAGGGCCTCATCATGCCCAATCAGGTCAATATCCTGCTCAGCCACAATCCCAATACCTTCGACCGCGCCGCTGAACTGGGCATCGATCTAAGCCTGAGTGGACATACTCACGGGGGCCAGGTCACTCTCGATTTCATCAGCCCGGACCTTTCGCCGGCGCGCCTGATCACGCCGTACGTCGAAGGACACTTTCAGAAGCCCGGCGGACAGCTTTACGTCAATCGCGGCATCGGCACCATCGCGGTTCCCATTCGTTTCGGCGCACCGCCGGAAATCACCCTGTTTGAGCTTCTGCGTGCTTGACTGAAAGCAAGATCGCTTGCCGCGTTTTTGCAGGGCTTCGGCGTCTGGTTCCACCCTCGGCAAGGTTTGACTCCGATCAAGGAACCCCGCGAATGGCGGCTGTTGACCCCGTCAGGAAGTCCTTGCCCTTCTGCTCGCGGCCGAGAGCGATGACCGTGCCGCCAATCAGAATGACGGCGATCTCAAAACCTGCCATCGCCCAGGCGTAGCCCACATGATCGCGCAGCGCATACTCAATCGTATTCGTGGGCGACGCAATTAATATCCCGAGATGGTATGAAAGCCCGGGGAGAAGCCCACGGACCGAATCCGGCGAAAGTTCGCTGAGATGCGCGGGAATGATTCCCCAGGCTCCCTGAACACCCATCTGCATCAGAAACGCCCCGGCGGCAAGAACTCCTGTTGAACCGCCAAAGACCCAGAACGGAATGACTGCAAATGCCAAGCCAAAGGCGCCCAGCATAGCGCGCCGACGTCCGAAGCGCTCCGAAAGATGGCCGAACACGATCGCACCGATGATGGCGCCGATGTTATAAATGACGGCAATATCGGAAACCGTGCTTGCGCTGATATTGTGCGCTGTCCTGAGGAAATCCGGATAGAGGTCCTGTGTGCCGTGAGAAAGAAACATCATCATGGTCATCATCAGCACAAGATAGGAAAAGGCTTTCCAGTTCCGGCCGACTGTCTGGAGGATAGCCCGAACACTGGTCTCACGGTGCCGGAGCCAAGCTTTGGATTCGGGTACGCCAGCCCGGATGTAAAGGGCCAGCAGCGCCGGCGCTGCACCAATCCAGAACATGGCGCGCCAGCCCCACAGGGGCAGGACAAAACGGGCCGCCACGGCCGCAAGGAGATAGCCAACTGAATATCCGCTCTGCAGGACACCGGAAAGGATTCCCCGCCAGCGACGAGGAACGGTCTCCATTGCCAGAGATGCACCGATGCCCCATTCCCCGCCCATTCCAAGGCCGTAAAGCGCGCGCAGGATGATGAACACCGTGAAGCTGGGCGCAAACCCGCAGAGGACTTCAATAAATGAATAGAAAATAACGTTGGCCATCAGTGAGCGCCGGCGTCCGTAGCGATCTGCAAGCACACCAAAGATAAAAGCACCGGCAGGCCGCGCCGCCAGTGTGACCGTCAGAGTGAGAACAATATCCGCCTTCGATACCTGAAAGCTCTCGGCCAGGGTCCCCACAAGGAAAACGACAACAAAGAAATCAAAGGCGTCCAGCGTCCAGCCGAGGAAGCAGGCCAATACCGTGTGCCAATGCGAGCCGCTGAAGAACAAATCAGGAGTCGCCTCGGTCTTTGAAGAAGAATGGATATTCATGAAGGTGTTGGCCGTCAGATCGAAGGATTTCCGCCGCACACGCCAGCAAACCGACGTTTATCGCCCGACGCGCATCCGGGCCCACCTGCGAACTTCCCGGCGCTCAAAAATACAAGGCAGGTCTTCCCGCTGTCAAACATTCTCTGCGGACACGCGAGATTTATTGCCGGAAGACAATCGTTTTCAGACGGGAAAGCGGTTCTGAGAAATCGAAAACGTCTTCGCTTGAAGGATTATACTTGCCCGTAATCCCTAAAAATCGGGCTTCGGCAGGTTGGGTTGTCGGCATCAGATACTTGCCGTGCTCGGTGCGGCCGTCCCTGAGTTGAAGGGTGATTACATCATTCTGAATATTAACGCTCGCGATGTGGGAGAATTCTTGCACGTCCGCGGCGCCTCCATCGAGCAGCAAGGGAATCGAAGTAATGGCGGGTACCGACTCCAGCAGCGAGCCGCGGCCGCCGGGCGGGTAGTAGTCGATGTACGCATCATAGACCTGCGTGGTCTTGCCGTCCAAATCGGTCACCGTGGCCGTATAACCGAAGCGCTTCCACATTTCAACGATCCTCTGCCGCTCTTCGGCGGAACTGGTGACAACGGTGTATGGCAAACTGCCCTTTGAAAGTTGCACCTTCTCGACCCGCATGTCCGGCAAGTCAAAATGCTTGTAAACAAGGATCGAGGAGTCCTCGTGGACAACAATGGCGTCGCGCTGGATGACCCGTTGTCTCCCTTCGGCTGTGGTCTGGTAAATGGTGTCGGCTTTTAAAGGAAGCGTCAGTGCGGAAACCAAGGCAAGCAGCAGACAAGCTTCGGTGTGAAGTGCTTTCAGCATAAGAAAGCCCCGCCTTTCATCAAGACGGGGCGTCCAAATCTCCAAATGAAGCCGCAGGTGCTATTTCTTTTTCTTGTATTGAGTGGCCACCTTCCCCTGCAGGGTTGCAATCATCTGCTTGGCCGCCTCCGCATTCGGGCCGTTCGGATCAAGCTTCAAGTATTGTTGGAAAGCCTCGATCGTGCCATCCGGAGCTTTGATCTGGCCGTCGGGGGTCATCGTGGCCTTTCCCATTAGCGCCTGGCCCTCAAGGTAATAGGCTTCGGCGTTTTTCGGGTCAATACTGATGACCTTCTTGAAGGCCTCAAGCGCCTCATCCATCTTTCCGGAGTTATACATGATGGCGCCGATATTGAAGTAATAGCGGCCGGCATTGGTGGGATCAAGCTGTGCGGCCTTCTCGAACTCTGCTTGTGCCTCGGTAAGCTTGTTCATCGAAGCGTAAACGCTCCCGAGATTGTTGTGAAGTGCGGCATCATCCGGCGTCAACTGAAGCGCCTTCTGATACGTGGCAACGGCCTGGTCATTCTCTTTGGCCTTGGAGTAAGCATCAGCCAGCCGGGCCAGCACAACGGGAACGTTCTTGTCCTTCGCCAGCGGCAGGGCCTTCTCATACATTTCGGCAGCCTCTTTATACTGCTGCGCGTCGTAGAGCCTGTTTCCTTCATCGAAGTATTGTTTCAGCCCTTTGAATTGCTGTGCCTCTTTGGCCTGCTCAGCCGCCTGCTTGGCCATTTCAGGATTCTTCTTCATTTCTTCCTGCTGTTCCTGCTTTTGCTGGGCCATTTCTTTGGGGAGGTTAAAATCGACGTCGGTTGGTTCGCCCAATCCGATGTGCTTCTCGATGTAGAAGAGCGGCTTCCCGTCAGGGTCCTGCAAGGTGATTTTATAATTTCCGATCGGCAGGCCAATATAGACGAATTCACCCTTTTTACCGGTCTTGGTGTGAAAAGTCTGCTTGATATCCTGGCGCTCGATGAGAATGATGCACTTGGCGCACGGCTGTCCGTCCTGCTGGATCGCTTTGCCCTGCACTCCTCCGGTCTGGGCGTAGGACGGTATCGCCGTTCCCAGCATCGCAACGGCGAACGCCACACCGAGAATCCATCCCACTGACTTAAACTTCATTTGAACCTCCTCAGCTCATACTACCCTAAGGGTTTATTCTAGCCTCACAACCGCCTGCCCTCAACCCAATCCCGCCGTCGAGCCTCCAGGCGCAGCCGCGGTTTGTGCTTTTATTCTGCGAAAAATCTTCTTGCTGCCTGCTTAAAACTATAAGCTCTCTTCCCCGCCCTTGATTGCGCCTCAATCCACATTCGTCGCCAGTGGAGTGTATCGCGGACGGACGGCGTAGGCAATGGGGTCCTCACAGCCCGCCTCTTGAAACGCCCGCAAGCGAAGGGCGCAACTATCGCAGATGCCGCAAGCTAGGTCTTCCCGCTGATAGCACGACCACGTGAGACCAAGCGGCGCACCCAGCTCAATTCCTTTGCGCACGATCTCGCTTTTGCGCATGTGAATGACCGGGGTCAATATTTCCAGGTTCGTGTCGGGCCGGGTCCCAACAGCGATTACTCGGTTGAAGGCCGTGTAGTATTCCGGCCGGCAATCCGGATAGCCCGAACTGTCCTCCGCCACCGCGCCAATAAATATCTTCCGCGCCCCGATCACTTCGCCCCACGACACCGCAATCGAAAGGAAGTGCGCATTGCGGAATGGGACATAACTTGATGGGATTTCCTTGCGTTCAAGATTCGCCAACTCGACGGGAATATTCTGATCGGTGAGGCTTGAACCGCCGATCTGCTGAAGATGATCGAACCTGCACACGAGGCGTCGCTCAGCCTGGTAAAAATCAGCGAGCGCATTGAACGACCGAAGTTCTCTGCCCTCGGTACGCTGTCCATAAGCGATGTGGAGAAACGCCAGGCGATAATTCAAATTCGCAATCGCCGCTGTAACGCAACTGTCCATCCCACCGCTTGCCAGGACGACTGCCAAGGGCCGACCCGTAAATGTTTCAGAATCGTTCATCGAAATTTAATTCCCTTGCATGCCAAACACGCGGTGCGATTCGTGAATCGAGCATCCGAAGCCGCATGGGCCGGCAAATCCGGGCTATACGCCTCGCGCATCAGGGTCCCAGATGAATTTGTGGATCTGCAGCCCGACGCGCACGTCAAGATTGTCGCGCAAGATCCATTCGGCAAGCTGCCGAGGCGGCAATTGACCAAAGACAGGAGAGAAGATAATCTCATCCACTCGCTTGCCAATCTCGTGCTGGGCCATAAACCCTCGCGCGTAGAGATAATCCTTCTCATCAAGAATCACAAACTTGATCTGGTCTTTCCGTTCGAGCACGTCGAGGTTTGCCAGGTTGAATTTTCCTTCTTCGCCGCTGCCGGGGCATTTCACGTCCACGATTTTTACGACTTCACGCGCAAGGTCGCCGACGAACCGCTCCCCGCTGGTTTCAATCAGCACGCGATAACCCTCCGCCAGCAGGCTGTCCGCCAGCCCGATCGTCTCCTTCTGAAGCAGCGGCTCGCCCCCGGTCAGTTCCACAAGCTTGATGCCCATGGTGCGCACCCGATCGAGAACTTCTTCCGGGGTCATTCTCTCCCCGCCATAGAACGCATAGGCCGTATCGCACCAATGACACCGAAGATTGCAACCGGTCAGACGAACGAATATGCACGGAAGTCCGGCATACGTGGACTCGCCCTGAATGGATTTGAATATTTCGGTAATGACCATCGGACTTCAATGCGGCTGACATCTCATCATACCCGATTTTCGCACTCGCCGCACAAGCCGTACGCCGCGTGCGCATCAGAGTTGAGTCATTGAGAAATTCCGCGGCCAGGCGTTATAGTTTAATGTCGTTGAGCGCAGCAAGAGGAAGCTGGATCGTCTGTCTCCAGCAGGGCCATCTGCAGTTCGGGGCGGGTCCAAAGGAAACTAAAGAGTCGTGGGGATGATGAGAAAAACTCATTTAAGCAAGGGAGTATCGCGGCGGGAATTGCTGAAAGGCATGGGCGGCGCAGGAGCCGGCGCATGGCTTGCGCTTCGTTCCGGATTCAGAGGCCGCGCTGCGGCGCCGCAAGCACCGCCAGGAAGCATTCCCGTAACTTTTACCGATGTGCGCGAGGCCGCGGGAATCACCTTCAAACAGGACGCCACTGCCAGCAACGAGAAGTATTACTTGGAAACAATGGGCACGGGCGTGGGCTGGATTGATTATGACCAGGATGGACTGCTTGACCTCTACTTTGTGCAGTCCGCGGCTACCAAGGCTTATACTCCGCCGCAGCCGCTGCGCTCCGCGCTTTATCACAACAACGGTGATGGCACTTTCACCGATGTAACAGAAAAGGCCGGCGTTGGCGGTGAAGGTCATTATGGACAGGGTGTGTGCGTCGGCGACTACGACAACGACGGCTTTCCCGATCTCTACGTTACCGGATACGGCAGAGCCATTCTCTATCACAATAATGGCAACGGAACTTTCACTGATGTGACGGACAAAGCGGGCGTCGCAGACACGGGAGGCTGGTCCACCAGCGCCGCGTGGATTGATTATGACAAGGACGGCTGGCTTGATCTGGTGGTCTGCAATTATATCGAGTGGTCGCCTGAGAACAACATCTGGTGCGGCGAACACCGGCCGGGCTATCGGGCCTACTGCCATCCCGACAATTACCGCGGCCAGCGCATCAAGCTCTACCACAACAATCATGACGGCACATTCACCGATGTCAGCCAGAAGTCCGGCGTCGGCATCCCGGAAGCGAAAGGCATGGGCGTCGTCACCGCCGACTTCAACAACGACGGCTGGCCGGACATCGCCATCGCCAATGACACGTGGCCGAACTTCCTGTTCATCAACCAGCACGACGGCACGTTCAAGGACGTCTCATTCATTTCCGGGATTGCCGCCAGCGCCGACGGTAAATACGAAGCCGGTATGGGCATCGACGCAGCCGATGTTGACGGCGACGGATGGATGGACGTTTACATCACCCACCTCGATTTCGAGCTTAACCGCCTTTACCACAACAACCACGACGGAACATTTGACGACGTGACATATCAGTGCGGGATCGGCAACAGCGCCATCTTTCTGAGCGGGGTCGCCGCAGTGTTTGCCGACTATGACAACGACGGCTGGCCGGACATCATGCAGGTGAACGGCTCGATGCTTGACAACATCAATCTCTATCACACCGAAGTCATGTACAAAGAGCCCAAGCTGATGTTCCGCAACCTCGGTCGCGGTAAATTTGCCAAAGTCTCCAAGGAGCTTGGTCCGGCCTTCATGCGTCCAGTGGCGGGGCGCGGTCTGGCCGCAGCCGATTTTGACAACGACGGAGACATCGATTTTGCCATCAATGTCCGCGGAGATTATCCGGAACTGCTGCGCAACGACGGCGGCAACGCCAACAATTGGCTGACTGTGAATCTGGTGGGCACAAAATCAAACCGCGACGGACTCGGCAGTGTCCTGAAACTGACTTCCGAGGGTTTCACGCAGATGCAGGAAGCCAAAGGCGGGATGAGTTATATGTCCGCCAATGATCCGCGTGTTCACTTTGGCCTTGGTCAACGCAAAACCATCGATTCGCTGGAAATCAAATGGCCCAGCGGACAGGTGGATAGCCTGACCAAGGTCCCGATCAATCAGATCATCACCGTCAAAGAAGGCTCCGGAATCATTCCAGGAAAATTCCCACGCATCGCCTGGAAGTAAGCCACATTCCTACGAGAGAGCTGAATTCCGACACGCGCATGTTCATCGGAAAGCCAACGATTCCAGTGAAAGTATCATCTGAATTAATATAGGACATCGATTAAGTACCTCAGGGGAGGCAAAGGGAGAACTGTGCAAACCACACTTCGTCAATTTCTGGCGGTTTCATTATCGGCGATGATTCTTTCTATTCCCACTCGAAATACCACTGCCTCCAGCTTTCCCAGAACGCCTTCGAATCTTGTTGAGTTGGGCAACGAGCTTCAGAAATCGTACCTGACACTTTTCAACATCTCACCCTCACTGCACTTCTCCGCAAACCAGATCAACCAGATGCGGGACCTGCTGAACAACCAGCGGAACCAGTGCACAGGGGCGATGAAAAAGAGGGCCAACGATTACAAATCGCAAATAAACCAGGAGGAGGCCCATCTCAAGCAGGTCAGCGCCACCATATCCGACACGGCCAGGCACAGCATTCACTGCAGGATCCAGAACCTTCGGTACGAACAAGCCCAGGCATCCGTGCTCGCCGAGCACGCTATCCCTATCGCCTACGCCAACGAACAGGCAAAGCTGGATTTGATTCAACACTGGCCTTCGGACCTTCAAAGCATTCAACAGGAAATCGAAAGCGGTGCCTATCGCAACCGGAGATGGGGCGACGTTCAGGATATTGGGAAACGAACCATCGAACCCGGCCAGCAGGACGACATCAAAATGGGAGAACAGGCCGTCAAGCAGTTTGAGGCGTCCGGCCTGGAACCCCCGGTCATCAAGGACCCTGAGATTGTCAATTACGTCAACAAGGTGGCTCAACAAGTGGCCCTGCACTCGGACCTGAAAGTTACCCTGCACCTTACGGTTCTCGATACAAAAGAGATCAATGCTTTCTCATTTCCGGGCGGATTTGTCTTTGTAAATCGTGGTTTGCTTGATGCCGTGGATGATTCGTCTGAACTGGCCGGCGTCATCGGCCATGAGATTGGCCACGTCGTGTGCAGACATGCACACCGAGAGATGCAGCACGAAGAAATTGCCGGCATTTTCATGCAGGGTGCAGCCGTTGCCGCCAGCATCCTGATCCCCGGTGCATCCACCATCGGCGGCTATTTGGCGGAACAGTACGCGTTCCAGTATGGTTTCTTTGGTGCTGAGGCGCTGTTGAACCTGGCCTTGCTCGGCGTCAGCCGCCAATACGAACTCCAGGCCGACCAACTGGGAATCCAATATGCATGGAATGCCGGATATGATCCGTCAGGGTTCATTCGCTTCTTCGACAAGCTGGCCACGAAGGTCGGCTATGTTCAGGGCATCGGCTGGTTCTATGATCACCCGCCCTTTTACACGCGCATGCTCGATGCCGAACGCGAAATCATGTTCCTCCCCAAAAAGTCTGATTTGACCGTCACTTCGTCGGACTTCGAGAACATGAAAAGAGAGCTTGCCCAATATGAGGCCAAGACCGCCAAGAAATCCGCAATTCTGCCTTATGAAAGGGTCCAGGGCTGCGCCAAGCCGCAAAAGTTAGGATATGACCGCAAGCAGCCCATTCAGAGCCTGTGCAGTTCCCTCGACCACGGTCAATCCGCCGGCACTGGAGACGATTGATCTTCGAGAGGTGTCTGAGCCACTCAGGAGGAATGATCATGAAGCTCAGTTTCAAGGGTTCTGTCGCCATTATCCTCAGTGAACTCCTGGTTCTGATGCCGGCCTGCTCTCACCCACCGAAAGTCGGCGCACCGGCGCCGGCACCTCCTCAGGGCATTGAGCCTCTGTCCAGGGAACTTCGCAAGCCTTATCTGGAGCTTTTCAAGATTTCGTCAGAACTTCAATTCAGCAATTCGGAAATCCGTCAGATGAGCCAATACCTCCAGAAAGGGGAGGATTACTGCGTGGGTCAGTTCAAGGCCCGCGCTCACAAGCTCGCTTCTGAGGTTTCGCAGGCCAAAAAGCAGTTAAACCGGAATTCCGGCAGCAACGGAGAAGAACACGCACAGCGGTGCAAGATTCAAAATCTTGAGCTGCTCGAGAGCCAGGCCAAGGTTTTATACCAGCATGCCATTCCCGTGGCCTATGAGAACCGCCAGGCCAAGCTCGAACTGATTCAGAATTGGCCTTCGGATCTGAAGACCATCAAAGAAGAAATCGCCAACGGCAGCTACCGCAACCGGAGATGGGGTGATGTGAAAGATATCGGCTTCCGCACCATTGTCCCAGGCCAGAAGGATGATATCCCGCTCGGGCAGGAGGAAGTCAGGCAAATGAAGTCGTCCGGCATGTTGCCGCCGGAAGTCAAAGATCAGGAAATCGACGACTACGTGAACTCTGTGGCCCAGAATGTGGCAAGACACTCCGACCTTCAGATACCCTTGCATGTGACAGTCCTCAACTCCAAGGAGATTAACGCCTTTGCTCTGCCGGGTGGCTACCTGTTCGTGGAAAGAGGGCTGCTTCAAGCCGCAGACAACGAATCAGAGCTTGCCGGAGTCATTGGACATGAAATCGGCCACGTCGTGGCGCGGCACGGACATCAACTCATGCGCCAGGCGACAATCGCCAGCATCTTTTACCAGGCAGCCCAGGTCGCAGCCCTTGTCCTCACCGGAGGCGTAGCGGGAATCGGAACGTATTATGCCCTTCAATACGGGTTCTACGGTCTTGGCATGCTCCTCAGCCTGAAAATGCTGGGCGTCAGCCGGGAATTTGAACTTCAGGCGGACCAACTCGGCATCCAGTACGCCTGGAACAGCGATTACGATCCGCAGGGCTTCATTAAGTTTTTTGACAAGATGGCCACGAAGGAAGGCTACGTGAACGGTGTGAGTTGGTTCCACACGCACCCACCATTCTATACGCGGATGGTTGATGCCGAACGGGAAATCATGTTTCTACCCAAAAAAGAGCACTATATTGTCAACACGAAGGCTTTCATGGAGATGAAGAAGGAGTTGAAAAAGGTCTCCGCGGAAGCCAATCGGAGAGAGAAAAATGCTCCCACATTGGAATTGACCAAGAACGTCAAAGGCTGTGCACCACCCAGGAAGTTCGAGTTCAAGCCCGACGAGCCGATTGAAACCCTTTGCCAGTCACCCAACCTCGTGACCGGAGAGAAATCGGGAGAGACTGCTCCTGAAATTCAGAGTGGTTCTCCGGAGTGAGGTCGCCATTTTACGCGGCGTCGGAGCCGGGGGATCACACAATCTGGACTTCGCAGTTCTTCACCAAGGATTTGAATTTCTTCGCATCGCTGTCGCTGCCTACGATTGCGGCGTAGTGCATCGGCACAGCGATCTTTGGATTGATCGTCTGGGCCGCCTGGGCGGCCTCCTCCACGGTCATTACATACGTACCTGAAACCGGCAGCAACGCGATGTCGCACTTGATTGATTTCATTTCAGGTATAAAGTCCGTATCGCCGGCGTGATAAACGCGTGTACCGTCCATTTCGAACACAAAGCCAACCCCCTTCGCGTCTTTGGGGTGGAAAGGGTGGCCGGGCTCGCGAAATTTGTTGACGTTATATGCCGGGACCGCCTCGATTGAAACGTCTCCAACCTTCTGCTTCATCCCGGGCTCGACAAGATGCTTTCCTTTCGCTTTGACTTCTTTCAGCCCTTCCCTGCATGCCACGCTGGCAACGATCGTTGTTTCGGGTGTGCAGACTTTATTCAGGTCCTCCACGCTGAGATGGTCGAAGTGGTCATGGCTCAGCAGAATGATGTCCGCCTTGTCCTTCCTTGGCACCTTGAACGGGTCGGTGTAAATCACCTTTGACCCCGCAATACGGAATGTGTCATGTGCTATCCGCGTGAAATCAAGATTCAGGAGCTTCATCGGAAACCCTCCTTCAGGAGCCTTATTCCTGCCCGTCTGGAATTCTGAAATTGCGGAACACCATAGAATATCAAAAAACGGCTTGATCGACTTTGCATCGGCAAGATCGACCGGCCCGGCAAATGCCGTCTGAAAGTCCAGGCCTGCCCTGCCTGCCGGCAAAACCTTAGATAAATCTAATGGCCTCTGGGCGACTCTCTGCCGACGAATAAATTGGAGCTGTCTGCCCGGCGTATTGTTTTGTTCGGACGACGGACATGGATGGAACAAAATGAAACACACGGAATATTTGCTCACCTGCGCCATCATAATGGGGCTTCTGGCTATTTCGACCACACCCGGAAGAAGCCAGCAGCCGCAAAACGTTCGCTCTCTCGGTGAGTTGGCCCGCCAGATGAAAATCAAGCGCGAGAAGGAAAAGCACAAGGCGGTTGCCGTTTTCACGAATGACAATCTTCCCTCGGAAGGCTCGGCAGGAATTGAGAGTCGCAAAACAAACGGAAAAAGGAATTCGCCCGATGATACGTCCTCTCAAGCCATTCCGGCTAATGGACAGCATGACGAGAACTATTTCCGCTCAAAGGCCGACGAGATCCGCTCCCGGCTCGAATTTCATCGGCGGCAGCTTAATGTCCTGCAACAACAACTGGGATTGGCAAGAGTGCAGTATTATCCAAACCCGCAAAAAACTCTGGAGCAGGAAAGCACGCCGTCTTTCCAGTCGGATGTCGATAAACTTCGCGCCAGGATTGCCGATACTCAGAAGGCGATTGCCGATGACCAGAAAGCAATGGATGATTTGCGCGAACAGCTTCGCCGCGTGGGCGGCGACCCCGGATGGATCCGGTAGCGAAAGCCGCAGCAACCTGCCAGCGTAATTTGTCGATGCAGATGACACCTGAGAATGCCAAAAAGGTTTCGCTGATTTTATTATCGGCCGTGCAGCTTCTGCTACCGGCATTCGGCTTCTCACAGTCGCTGGGCGAAATCGCGCGCCAATATCGCCAGGAGCGTGAAGCACGCGAAAAACGGGGCGAGGTCCCCGTCAGAGTGTTCACAAACGACGACATCGCAAGAATGACCGCCTCTGACTCAACGGCCGGGCCCACAAAGCCAGGACTAACCCCGCAGGAAGAAAATCGACTCGGCCCACGCTCTGGACACACGGTCACCACAACGCCTTCAACACCCTCCACTCAGCAAGTCGGCGCAAAACAGGACAACGCGAAATCCAAAGAATACTGGCAGGCGCGATTCAAGGCGGCGCGTGCCGCACTTTCGCGGGCTGAAGAAGAACAAACCCTCGTTGAGGACGAACTCCGACTGCTCCAGATTCGGCAGGCGAGAGAACTCGACCGCGACCGGTCAAGAAAATTGAACACGGAGGTTGATGCAAAGAACATCGAACTGGAGTCCCGGCGTACAGCAACGGAAAAAGCCCGGTCGGCGCTTAATGAACTCGAGAAGGAATTCAAACAGAGCGGTGCGCCGCAGGATTGGATGGACGGCGGTAAGAAGCAGGAGTGATCCGGCGCGCGGTTTGCTAAGCCTTCTCACCCAGGTGCAATGCAGCGACGCCGCCCGTGAAGTTCCGATACCGAACGTTCGTGAAGCCCTCTTCCCTCAGCATTTCCGCGAGAGATTCCTGGTCAGGAAAACGAAGCACCGAATCCGGAAGGTATTGATACGGCCCCTCGACTCCGGAAACCCATGCGCCTATACGCGGGAGAACACGCCGGAAATAAACGCGGAAAAAAGCGCCGAAGACCGGCCACGTGACGTGTGAAAATTCGAGAATCGCAGCTATGCCGCCGGACTTCAGGACCCGCCGCATTTCCTGTATGCCCCGCCGGTAGTTGGCAAGATTGCGAAACCCGAAGGCGATGGTCAATGCGTCAACGGAGCCGTCTGCAAAAGGCAATTGAAGCGTGTCGGCTTCGAGGAAGACCGCCTGCTTTGCCCGCCGAGCGGATTTCTCCTGCGCGCGGCGAAGCATGGGATGGCAGAAGTCAGTCCCCAGCACTCGCCCTGTCGATGCCTGCCGAAGAGCCAGCGCCAGATCGCCTGTGCCGCAGCAAAGATCAACGACGATGGAGGACGGATCAGCGAGCACGCGCTCTAACGATCTCACGGTCGCGCTCCGCCAGCGGATGTCAAAGCCCACACTGAGAAGATGGTTCAACAGGTCGTAGCGCGGCGCGACGGCGGCAAACATGCTTCGCACAGCGGAAGCCGTGGCCTGCTCATCGGCGTTTCTCCCAACCGTCGTGCCCTCAACTCTGACAGGCTTCACCTTAACCATGCGCCTCCGATTGCTGGACCCTGCGCAGCGCCTCGACAGCAAGCTCGATGGGAACATCTTGAACGATTCTGACTTTGCCGATCCCTTCCGGCACAACCCAGTGAATCTGTCCGCCCACGGCCTTCTTGTCACGCGGGAAGAGCCGCTTGACCTTTGCGGGCGAGAGATCGCGAATTGTCGGCAGCGGCCCGACGCGGCGAACGAGCGCTGAAATCCTCTCCTCCTCTTCCGGATCGAGCATCTTCAAAAGCACGCCCAGCCGCGCAGCGCAAAGCAGGCCCCATCCCACCGCCTCGCCGTGCAGGAACCTTCGGTAGCCCGTGACTTCCTCGAGTGCATGCCCGAACGTATGGCCCAGATTGAGCACGCGGCGCAGATCAGCTTCATGCTCATCGCGATTGACGATGTCAACCTTTACGGCCGCCGCTTGCACCAGGAGGCGGTCCAGCATACCGTTGCCACCCGGGCGAAGGCGGCCCACGGCTTTTTCCATCAAAGAAAACAGCGATGGCCCTGAAATGATCGCGTGCTTCACCACTTCATAGAACCCGGAAAGGAACGCCCTGGTCGGCAACGTTTTCAGCACCACAGGGTCTGCAAGCACCAGGCGTGGCGGGGCAAAAGTTCCGATCAGGTTCTTCATCTCGCCCACGTTTACTGCCGTCTTGCCTCCGATGGCGCTGTCAACCTGGGCGACAACCGTGGTCGGCACCTGGATATAGTCGATTCCGCGCATGTAAGTTGAGGCGACAAATCCGCCAAGATCGCCGATCACTCCTCCGCCAAAAGCAACCAGCAGCGAGCGTCGGTCCGCGCCTTTCCTCAGCAGGGCCGCCGCCACCCTTTCTGCCATTCGGATGCTCTTGGATTCTTCTCCCGGCGAAACAACAATTTCATTGGGAGAGGCAAGCCCACCGGCTTTGAGAAAGGCTGCGCGCCAGCGCTTCCAGAGTTGCCGCTCTGTCAGCACGAAGACGGAGGAATACCCGTGCTGCGGAAATTGTCGGAAAGCGCCCCAGGCGCCGCGTCCAGCCACCACGTCGTAGTCAAAATTGCGCGATTTCACTCGAAGTCGATGCATGAAGTCCTTACAGGCCCAATTTGAAGTGTAAATGAAAACACATATCACAGTGCCACAATCCGAACAAGTTTTCCCGGGGCGCGCGGCTTCGCTCTGAGTTGCGGGCCCGCGCTGTGCCGCGTATGATGGTGATGATCCCTATGAGCGAGAAAAACGAGCGTGTTGATTTCCTGATTCTCGGCGCCGGCATCGCCGGGCTGCGCGCCGCGATTGAGCTGGCAGGCGATGCGCGCGTTCTGGTCCTGACCAAGGGAGAAATCTACGAGTCGAGCACCGAACACGCCCAGGGAGGCATTGCCGCCGCGCTTGCTGAGGATGACGAGGTCTATCTGCATTACCAGGACACGCTCCAGGCCGGCGATGGCCTCTGCCGTGAAGAAGCCGTGCGCGTCCTTGTGGAACAAGGACCGGTCGAAATCAAGCGGCTGATCGACTGGGGCATGGAGTTTGACCGCGAAGGCACCCGGCTGGCGTTTACGCGCGAAGGCGCGCACAGCCGCTCGCGCGTTCTGCATGCTCACGGTGATTCGACGGGGGCCCAGATCCTGCGCGCGCTCATAGTGAAGGTCAAAACGCTTCCCTCCATTGAAATCCGGCCGCACACCTTCGTGACGGACCTCCTGCTGAACGGAGAGCGCGTCGTCGGCGTCAATTTCATAGATGCCAGGGCCTCTCGCCGGCGCACGATCGAAGCAAAAGCCGTGATCCTCGCAACCGGCGGCATGGGGCAGGTTTACAAGGAAACCACGAACCCGGAAGTCGCCTGCGGCGACGGAGTGGCCATTGCCTATCGCGCCGGCGCATGGCTGAGCGACCTGGAATTCATCCAGTTCCATCCTACGGCGCTCTATGCCAAGGGCGCGCCGCGTTTTCTTCTTTCGGAGGCGCTGCGCGGTGAGGGCGCCGTCCTGCGGAACGTCGATCTGCAACGCTTTATGCCTCGCTACCATGAGGCTGGCGAGCTTGCCCCGCGCGACATTGTCTCGCGCGCCATTGTCATGGAAATGAAAAAGACCGGCACGGAATTCGTTTATCTCGACCTCACCGGATTGAAGCCGGATTACGTGAAGAGCCGCTTCCCGAGAATCTATTCCACCTGCCTGCAATACGGCCTGGACATTACGTCTGATCTTCTGCCTGTCCGTCCAGCCGCGCACTACGCCATGGGAGGGGTGGCGACAGATCTTGACGGCAGAACTTCGATCGAAGCTCTCTACGCCGCAGGTGAAGTTGCCGCAACCGGCGTCCACGGCGCTAACCGCCTGGCCAGCAATTCCCTGCTCGAAGGCCTGGTGTTTGGAGCGCGAGCAGGTGCCAGCGCCCGGAAACATTCCTGCCCGACGAAATCGAAACCCGCCTCGGCAAGCTCGAAAGTTCCGGTCCCCGGGCGCGCCCAACAGGAAGCCTCCTGCCGCCCGCCACGAGGCGAAGGCGATGTTGCACAAGTCGTTAAGCGTTTACGTGAAATCCTGTGGGATAAAGTTGGCATCATCCGGGACCAGCAGGGTCTGAATGAAGCTGTGAGCCAGTTGCGCGCGCTTTCGCTTCCCGACCCGCTCCCGCTTGACCGCAAATGCCATGAAGCGCGAAATATGCTGGCTGTCGCGCGCCTGATCGCCGCGTCAGCTTTAGCCCGCAAAGAGAGCCGCGGCGCCCATTACCGCAATGACATGCCGTTTAAGGACGAATCGGCTCCTCCCCGCCATTCCTTCATCAGCAAAGATTCTGCGGTCTTATTTTCCCGCGATCTTCCGGCAGAATTCGGCGAAAGATCAGCAGTGTCCCGCAAATAGCGGCTCGCCCGGCCGCATGGCAAAGAAAACTTACCAGACGTACGTGCCCATTTGGTTTGCCGGGAGTTCGCAGCATCAGCCCAGGCTCACTCGACCCTGGGCGATTTTTCAAGCTCGCTGAGGGTTGCTTTGACGACTCGTCCCACAATTGTCAGGCTCGCGGGGCTGCAATGCTCGACGGTGTCCTGGGCCGTGTGCCAGTAGCTGTTATTGGGGCCAAAGTTAAAGTCGATCAGGTCCACTGCGGAGACACCCGCGTTCACGAACGGGATATGGTCGTCGGTGACGGCGGTTTGGTCCTTCAGGAAATACTTTGAATAACCAAGCCTATCCGCTTGCTGGAAAACAAGTTTGTTCAGCCATGCGGTGGAATTCTCGTCCCAGCGGATATCCAGGCGAGCGTCGCCGATCATATCAACAAGGATCATCGCCTGAATGCGGCTTAATTCACCGTCTGCCGTCAGCTTCTGAACAAGGTGGCGGCTTCCGTAAGTGTTATCATCGCCTTCCCATTCCTGCCGCAGCGCTTCCTCACCGTCAAAAAAGACCATCCAGTACGTCAGCTTGTGCGGAGTCTGGCGCAGTTCGCGAGCCATTTCCAGCAGAAACGCGGCGCTTGATCCGCCGTCGTTGGCCCCCACAAAACGGAAGGAATTTTCGAGCTTCGTATCATAGTGGCCCGCGATCATAACGATGCGGTCCGGCTCTTTGCCGGGAATCTCAGCGATTACGTTCATCATGGGAATGTTTCCCATGGGAGTCGCGGCGACGAATCTGTCCTCGACTACTCTGCATCCGGCCTGTTTGAGCTGGCTGATGATCCATGCACGGGAAGCTTCGAGCGCCTTCGAGCCCGGGGGGCGCGGGCCGAATGAAACAAGGTGCTGGAGGTCCGCAAAAGCCCGGCTGCCGTTGAAAGCATAAGGGTCCGCCGCCCATGCCTGCCGGGAGTTCAGCACAGATATCAGAAAAAAACCGGAGAAGAGCAACAGACCCCGGAGCCCGCGGGCGCTAAGCCTTTGCATGCTTCTGCTTCCAGTTCTTCCGGAAATAGACAAGCCATGAAAGGCCGATGCTCAGAACATAGAGACCAACCAGGGGCATCCAGAACATGAAGAGCGTCGTCCAGTCAGGAGTGGGAGCAAGAGCAGCAGCCACAACCGCCGTGATGATCACCGCGTAGCGGATGTTCTTCAACAGAAACTTGGGAGTAACAATACCGAACATAGAAAGCAGCAGAATGACAACCGGTAACTCGAAGACAACGCCCACCCCCAGGATGATGGTCAGCGCCAGGCTCCAGTACTCATGGATCGTAATCATGGGCGTGAAGCGGTGCCCGAATTCCAGAAGGAACCTCAGGGCAGCGGGAAAAGCGAACTGGTAAGCAAAAAAACCGCCTGTAAAGAAAAGAGCGCTGGTCAGCCCCACGAAAGGCCAGACGTACCGTTTCTCGTGACGATAAAGTCCGGGTGAAATAAACAGCCACAACTGGAGCAGAATGTACGGCGCAGCCAGGAAGATGCCGCCCACAATGGACAACTTAATGTAAAGATTGAAGGGATCGACGGGGTTGGTATAGACCAGCTTGTCCGCCATATGAAGGCTCTGGAGCGTATCCGTCAGCGGCTTGGCGAGGATGCCGTAAATATTGTCTGAGAAATAGAAGCAGATGATGAACCCGACGAAAACCGAGATGGCGCTGCGGATCAGCCTCTGTCGCAGTTCCTCAAGGTGCTCGAGGAACGACATTTGCTTTCCGTTAAGCTCGTCATCCTCGGGACTGGGGTTCGGGTTCTTTGTGGGAGGGTTCTGAATAGTCGTAGCCATACTCAGGGGCCGTCGTCAGATCGCTTTCGGACTGATGACTCAGTTCGCGCGTCTCTTCCGGGTGCTCAAAGCCTTCCTCTTCCATTTCGGGATAATGGTGCGTGTCTCGTTCAGAATAAGAGTAGCTGACCTCCTCATCCTTGCGATCCAGGTTCCTGATCTCCTCCTCGAGCGACATTTTCAGCTCGTTTGAGGCGCGGCGAAGCTCCCCCATTCCTTTGCCGAGTATGCGCGCGATCTCCGGCAGCTTCTTCGGTCCGAAAAGCAGGAAGGCAATGAATAAGATAAACCCGATTTCAGTGAACCCGCCGCTGAACAAGAC